>Ga0065711_1005423_pt1 | contig 20478 bp, 14 predicted proteins | sample Hoacrofraction12_FD_59098 | JGI IMG/M metagenome (GOLD analysis project Ga0065711, IMG submission 59098) | Hoatzin crop microbial communities from Cojedes, Venezuela - Epithelial fraction 12 v2 (version 2) | ecosystem: Host-associated > Birds > Digestive system > Esophagus > Crop | place...
GATAAAAGCAGAGGTCATTCCCGGGGAGTAATGACAAGCTAGGAGATAAGGGGTGATAAAAAGCAAAGCTGATAAAAAGCAAAGGATCATTTATCACAACTTTTTATTACAGGAAATGCCTGGCAGCAAAGCTTTCACATACATGGGTAAGGGGGTTCTCTTACTAAATGAAGAGAAATCAAGAAATTTGACAACAACCAGTGGTCTGCTTTCTCTCCCACATGACTGTCACTCAGAGAAACACCCTAAGTCTTTACCCTGAGTTTCAAAACCAGAAGCCCACAAAAATCACAACTGTACTTGGAAGAAGTAAAGCCACGATCCACCGGCTCTGCTAAGGGCAGAACGGCCCAAATTCTGCTCTTTCCTTCCTTCAGCCCACCAGCTCTCCAGAAAGGTGCCTGACACGCTAACGGGACACCGTGGCAGTCCCCCTCACACCCACTAACATGCACTGCCTCCCTCAGTCCCAAATGCTTGCCAAGCATCTTGCTAAGCTGGTAACAATACTGATCTGGTACGTCTTCAGGCAGTTAGAGAACAGAAACAAATTTAAACCAAATAAAGCATTATATACATTCTCAGATGACAGCACACATTTTGAAATATGTTTCAATAATACAGAGTTCATATGGTAAAATTAACCAGCTGTGTGCTAACGTGCAAAGAATAAAATAAGGACAAACAGCACTCAGGCAGCTGCTTCAGACCTCAGCTCACGACTACTGCAGTTCAATGGATTACCAAGGATAAATACTTTCTGTACGTCAAAAGGTGGAAAACCAGTAGGAGGAGGAATGAAAAGCACAGGCTTTGTAAAATGTTTGTAAATTGCTAAACTAAATTGAAAAACCAAACAACTTTGTTTTTACAGTACCTGAAAGGAAGCTGACATTAGTAAGTGACCTGATGTACAATTTGGAGCATATTGCTTAAACTGATATTACTAGATTAGTTTATAAAAATATATAATCCAGTAACAAACTGGCAGCTGTCACAAAACAAAGTGAAAGCCTGATTAAAAAAAAGTGCTTAAAGTTGTTGAGCATGTGAACATTTGCATTCAAAGTGATTGCATTGCTTATTTCTATATAGGTACCATGCATGTAGAAGTACCTGGTCTTCTCAGCTCCATTTTCCAGTCCATTTTGTTCCTTCAAATACTCAAGTTGCACTAAAAATGTGTTTAGAATAAAGTAGGGCAGAAGGATGATGATTTAGTGTCCTAATGCTGACCTATCTATGGGCAACAACATTAGACATCTCTTCTACTGAGCTTCTTGAGCTGGAACGTGAGCAATGGCCAGCATGATTTGCCCAAACCCATTCCTAACCCGCTTGCTTTTCTTAAATTCAGTAAGGGATTTCCCATTAGTGATTACAAAAACTGCTCCCATTTCTGAGATGAGGAATCCTGCTGACATTCTGACACCCACCCCAGAGCCAGCAGCATTCTAGTAGTACCGTATGGACACAGTGACACTTCCCAAGTCAGACAAGGTCTGAGACTCCAACGTTAAACATTCATATCCTCCAGGAAGGGGAAACGAACCAAGAAGCCCACTGACAAAAGCCCCACTTACCTGCCATGCCACAGCAAGCTGCGAGATCTCTCGGCCAGACATGCCCTCTGTCAGCCTGGCAATCTCCGAGCACTTTTTCCCATAGTCAAACTGGGCCAGCTTCAAACGTCTGGAAAGCAGAAGAACAAGGATTAGTTTCTGTGCAGCCACGTGACAGGACAGGAGGGTGAGGGACTCAGAGGTAGGCTTTGTAAAGAGCAACACCTACAATGAAATCAAAGATTGGATCAATCTCTGTAGAAAGATCCAGCCCAAGTACAGAAGTTGTTCTCCTGGACCCAGAAAGCCCGATTTTGTGGCACAAAGAAGTGTGCATACCTGGATTAAGACCAAAACAGTGCAAGACTGCACAGCGCACAAGAAAACGAGTCACTTGGTCTGATTTGTCTCTGTTAAGCCAAGCAAAGACAAGTGCTTGGGTATGAGGAGTTCCAACAGTGTTCCTGCTTGCATTATTGCCTCCAGTGCAGTAACTGGTCTCCTAAATTTTAAGGGCACAGCAAACGAGGGCGTGAACTTCTAGGGTGGCACCTCATCCCATAAATAGGATAGCAAGAGGCATCTCTCCAACTCTTCTCTGTACTACTTGTTTAAAGTGGGTTTATAGATAGTGTGACAGAGTACACAGAAAAGGAGATGATGAAAAACTGTAAAAGAGAGAACCCTGTCGGGTGGGGGAGTTCTGCAGGGATACTCACTGTTTACCCTCTGTGGCTGGCTTCAGGACATGCCTATCAAAATACATTCTCACCAGCCGCTCCCGTTCTTCTAGCTGGGGCAGATCAAAGTTCACCATTTCATCTATTCGGTCGTTGATAGCCCAATCAAATTGCTCAGGCTGGTTGCTTGCTAAAACAAGCATAAACCTGGAAGTATGAAACAAGAGAGGAAAGAGTGGAAAACCCATAACAATAAAAATCAGTGAACCAGTCTGAACACTGGGAACGGTCATGGCCAGTATCAAAGACATTTCAGCACCCAACTTGTCTGAAGATTCCTCAGAAACAGCTCTGTAACAGCATCTCAAATGACATACTCAAGTAAAGTGCAGTTTAAGCTATTTAGAACCAAAAGGCATTTAACTTTGTACTTAGCCTTCCAGTATCAGCCTTCCCAGCTACAGAAACATAATTTATCACTTTACCCACAATCTCCCTCAAGTTAGGAATATCACAAACATTTAGCATGGGTGCAACCTCCCAGAGACCTCCAAGTCTGAAACATTGGAACAAGGCTGGACATCATCTGGCACATATGTACCTCCAGTTTAAATCCCAGTTCGGGGAACTGACTTCAAGCTCCCAACAGCACAGCACCCTTGAATCATGAGGGGCTGTCTCAGTCCTGCTCCGAAGGCGTGAATGGCTGCCAAACTGAAAGCCAACGGCTTACTGAAACCTCAGCCAGCTCAATGAGCTGCAGCGCATTCAACGGACTCATCCTGGCCGAAGAACAAGGGGAGCATAGCGCTGCTGGGTCTGCATAGGGGAAGGTCATTCTTCAGGTAGAACTGGACTTGTTTTCCTTCAAGCAAGTCTGACCACACACTCCTGCTACCAAGTGGAATGTGTGCAGAAAGAGAGGTGTCCACAACGGGTATCACAACGCACAGGTCCTTTGTTTCACCGAGCTTTGCTCCACGGCACAGATGTGCCAGCTTCCAGGTCCTGCTCTCTCCCGCTGCATTTTGAAGCCAGAAGCCCTTTCTTTTGCTGTGTAACGACACTTCTTCCCAATGCCAATTCTACTTCAATGCTTTAGTTGATGTTACCAGCTTAATAGTGCATTACAATTTGAAATGGGCTTTTAACCACAGCTATTGGAATATTGACCTTCCTGCAGCCTATTTAAATCCTAGTCTACAGGGAGCTGTGTTCTTTGCTGTCATTTCTGAAGATCTCTTTGCCAACCCAAGAGCCACCCAGGCATGAAACAGTTCCTTTTTACCAACAAGGACTTTCCCCAAATCCCCACAGGAACGCAGCTTAGACAAAGGATTGACGTGCAACGTGATATTCAGGCCTTACTCATTTCTATCGTGAAAATCATACAAAAGAGCAAGAGATGCAGGCACAGTCAGTCAGCCACGCAGCAAGAAGATGCAGAAAGTTCTCTGGGGAAGTTTAAGCCAGCAATTCACAATACTTAGTTACACTGGTGACAATTCACTGGTAAAGTAACAGCACTCCTCAGGGTCTCACCAAAACGGCTAGATTTACACGCACTATTAGACTTATGCAAGTGAGCTCCCGTTCACAGATACAGGGCTCCCTGTTGCCCAGAGCAGCAATAAGCCTGCTCAGAAGCAAGAAGCAGTGCATGATTCACCAGGACACGTTCAGGCTCCCAGCATGGCTCCCAGCTCAACATCTGACAAAATGACAGCCCAACTGCTGTGAGCGGACGCATAGCACCCACAGCACCAAAGCAAGCACGCCCAGAGCTCTGCCGAGGCAATTTCACATCAGGGGAAAGAGCCATTCCCTTACCACCCCCTGCCAGTCACTGGCTTCCAGTGCCATTATAAATCTGGTCAAAACAGGTAACTATGCTAGTTCTACAGCAATTACACATTACAAGTCTGAAAAGGACTATTTCCTAGAATAGGGGGAACTATCTAAAGCTGAAACACACACTCTGTTATTCTTAGAAGTTCTGCAGTTCCATCTAAACATCTTTATCACCTTTGCAGGTACAGAGCAAAAGACATTTCTAGAGATCACCCAGGAGCTCAGGATATCTGCAGTTCTCACCTTGGAAAACTGTATTTCTGTCTTAAGGACCATTTGTGCTGGGTCCTGCAGAACTTACGTATTTTGCCAATATACTTATTTATTCTTGCAAACAGCAAGTACAACATTGTTTACTAATAATTATACTCCACTCAGCATTTATAGAGGAGTTCTAGATGTAATTTCAGAAGAGACTCACTATCGTCCCAAAGAGAAAACCGAGGATCTCGCAAGGTTCTTGCAGGATCAACACCTTGCGTTCTAACAATCTGCTCCTTTTGGAAAGGCACCTCGCTGCGACACAGAAAGGTACAGAGAAGCTGCACACAAACAACTCTCAGGGAGAGCTGCACTGGTTTTAATAAGTTTAAGAGAGACCCCAAGGACAGAAAATGCCCTGCTGTTGTCCTGAAACAATGATCTTCCAGAAAGTTTATGTCACAAGGCATTGCTCCACAACCTTACTACGGGAGCAGCTCATCGCTGAGAAACTCCCCCGCCCACATACAGAGACAACTTTTCCTGCTGGCTCAGTTTCTTCACAAAAAGAGAAGTTTAACAGCTAGGTAAAGTTCACAAACACACACAAAATAATAAAATCAAAGATTATTTGAAAAAGGTCGAGGAAAGGTCGCCTCTCCTTATTATGACAGCCAGGAAATGGCTCTTGTTAAACGAAGCAGTGCTCTGCAGGCATCAACATTAATGCGACCAAGTAAGCATGGACGGACTGGCAATGAAGTTCAGACACGTGCACACATCTGGCAAGCGTGACTGGCCCTGCAATCATCTGCGTTTAACAAATCTATCAGCAGCCATGAAGGAAAGGGCTCTGGGATTGCTACGTTTCTGTGCAGCGCTGCACACGATCAGACAGCTCATGCAAAAGCAATGGGGTCAGATTTAAACTTATTTTCCTCAAAGCTTCAAACCCTCTCCCACTGCACACATGCACAGCATGGAAGGAGGCCACCAGGGCACTGGAAAGGAACAGGAGCTCAAAAAAGCACCAGCTGGAGCATTTTTTAAGATATTATGAAACCTTCAGCCAGCATCAACCCTGCACTCTCTTTTATGATACTGATTTTCACGGGCCCAATACATTCCTTGTTTAAACAACAGTAACTGATCAAGAAAGAGAACCTACTCGTTAAAGACAATGTTCAAACAGCACCCGTTTCAGGAAAGAATTTCCCTGCAGTGCCAGAAGGGAGCCACACACAGCAGGAATGACATACGAAAGGGAACTGCTCACCACCACATACCAAATGCCCAGGAACTGTTGTCCTGAAAGGCAGTTGAAGAGCCCTTTTGCACCTCTGCTAACGTGGGCCAAAAACGAACACCCTTCTTCCAGATCTAATTAGATCTTACTGATCTAATTTCAGTTTTAATTTCCTTTCAGTTCTAATTTCCAGGTCCCAGGAAAAGATAAAAGAGGAACTGAAAAGGGGATATTCTACACAGATTTTTGTAAGTCCTTACTAGCACAGATCACACGTTTCCAACTTTCATCTGCACCCCACAGACCCTTTACACGCTTTCCTCGATTCAGGGAAATATCAACTACTGCAAGGGCTGAAACCGGATACTTACTTGTTGCTGTGCTGCCCTGTTCTGTGCAGGAATGCATTTAAAGTTGCTCTGAGATCTTCACTGATTTTCTCCTGCAAAGATGAAACCCAAAAGGAAGCTCAGCTGCTTGGGGACCTAAGACAGGCCACAGCTTTAAGCAGCATTACTGACAAAGTGAGTTCTGTTATTGTCAAGCATTTGCATCACAGCAGAATCCAAAGCACTGTAATACCTTGAAAAAAAGGATGAATTTATATACCCAGGAAAAAGGTTAGGAATTCAAGTTTCCAGCAGAGAGACTATTTACCCACAGTCATTCAGTGATTCTCTTGGTTTCAAACCCAAGGCTCTACCCATTGGCCCAGGTGACTTTCCCCACTGACACTATTTTAGCTGGGAAATTCAGTAAGATAATTACAGGAAAATAAGCCACAGCAAAGAATTCACACACTGAAAGTAACCTTCGAGGGACAGCTCTTTAAATAGACCATCGGGGTTCAAGAAGCAGATCCAAATTCAATGTACAATATGGTGACTTACTTTGAAAACATAAATCATTTGTATGGAGGGAAGATGCTAGTGTAGCTTTGACAATGTAGTGAGAAGCAGTTCTGTTACAAAAACCTCCTAAAATAAATCTCTGTTGGGACAAAAACCAAACCCTGCCAGGTACCAGTGCTGCAGTGTGAACAATCTTCTCTTGTTTTCAAGATACGCCTCTTTCTTTCCTACTGCCCGATCACCTGCAAAACCTCCAAAAAGATGTTGTCCCCCATCATTTGCAGGGAGGAATTAACCAGTCAGCCTTGAGATGCTCGCTCCACTCAGCCTCAAGACATGAATTTCTTGTCTCTGCATCACTTAATTAGGTGAGTGGTAGGACACCTGCCAGTTTTAATCTTTCGCCTGTTGAAGCCTGCTGATCAGGCTAAACAAGAAAGCTGTTTGCTGACTAACCCTGCAGCATGCACGGACAACAGAGAGAAGGTACTTACCGTTGCCCTCTTCCGCAGAAACGCATCTGCTTCATCCACAAATAGCAGAAGGCTGTAAAAGGAAAGCACTAGACAGTAATAGGAGACAGGTAAGTAGGCTCAAAGGGCTCGAGGATTCTCCTGCCCCGCTACCAGGCACCCACAACTGTGGCCAGCCGTAAGCCCGAAGGATTACACAAGCAAAGTCATTTCTTAAGGCAACATTTCTCAGCTAAGCTACAGCGAGGTTTCCATTGCATGCGCTTTGCCCGTCCCAAGAGTTCAGAAAGAGATATTAACATTAGCTCAAGACACCTCAGGCCATAAATCTGACTCCAGGCCTCCAGAGTTTTGTTTCCTGCTCTTCAGAAGCAGACTGAACAGAAGCAATCCTAGGGCACACAACCTTAAGCTCCTCCAGATTTTTAAATACAGACGGGAGTTTTCACGGGCACGGTTTGACAATGGGCTTGTATCTAGCAATGCTGGTATGCTACTGCCAAGTTGGAGCAGATCTTTGAAATTCAGACCTGCTCCCCAAGCATGTGTCAGACTGCTTATTTTAGCGTTCCCTCCTCTGCAGGGAGATGTGTGTAAGGGTACAAGACAGGTACAGAAGCATACAAGAAATCTTAGTTCCAACGGCATCTTCCTGCTGAACCATTCTGAAAACCTGAAACCAGAGTCCTCGCCTGCAATTTGCTTTGTTATTTTGTTGGGCTTTTCCTTTCCAAACCACACTAGCAATAATATAATGGTTTTACTACCTGTGGAGAAGTGAATTAATAAAGTCAATGAATAATTCACAAAAATAAATTCACTTATAACCCAAGGGTAGTGCTCTTCTCAAGAGACAAAGCCTATAAAGATGTTTATCAATAACAGAACCAAGTTGCTCATAAAACTGTCACAACTTGTATTACCTTCTTGCCTAGCTTCAAAACCAGATTTCTTTCAAGGGATTTTAGGGCCTATTAACATCTTTTACTCAACTCCAGTTTTTCTGAAAATATTCTCAGCTACAGTCTCTGTAGAGAGGCGTCTCCTGTCACAACGACTTTCAGCTAATAAAGGCAACACAGTACTAACAGCTAACATTGCGGGATATCCAGAATAAAATCTGTTTAAATACTTGAATATGTTACTGGAGGTTAGAATATTGATGTATATGGACACATGTAACCCTTGATCACAGCTTTTGTAAGATGAAGTATATGAAGTTCAAACGCACAGAAGATTTTATGAAGACAGAGAATAAAATTCAGACCCAGGCAGTGCTGAGAAAAGGGATTCTTTAGTGGAAGCATCCAGCAGCCTTCATCTAGTTGAGTATCCTCATATTTCTTCCAACACCTTTTTCTAAGCTCACTTAAATTTTTACACCTCTCATTCTGCAGTTCCTGGGGCAGAAGAAGCTTAAAGAGTTTAAATCCTTAGGACATTTACTCTGCAAGTTTTAGGTTTTTTTAAAGGGGAAACAGAAACATTTAGATGATGAATGCAGCAAGGATTAAAACAGACACTGCAAGATAATGTCCATCTAAAGCAATCTGAGAACATATAAATCACCAGTTAGCCACATTTACAGAAGACCTGCAACCAAAACAGCACAAAAAACCCAAACTGACACCCACTGCAAGTTCCCTATTGAATTTTAATATCCTGGCTGGACAAGTAACTTCTTAGCTACCTCTGGACTGCACAAGTCCATTTACACTAGTACAAACAATTAATCTACACACTCTTACAAAATCAGGGAGTCAAGATCTAGCCTTATCACGAATGCTTTTCTGCAGATAAATTTTGGTTTTAAAGGTGACTGAAAAAGCACAGCAGCTTGCGACTTTTACACCTATCTAATGTCAATGCCTTTAGCATCTCTCCCCCTTATCCTCTTTTATTTCTTATAATTCATTACTTCTGCTTGAGACCCAAAAGTAAACAAGAAGCCAGATCCAAGCACTCTCAGAGTCTAAAATCTGTGCAATCGCAACAGGGTATGCAATATCCAGAGACTGTAAACACCTGGTTGCACCTCCATTTGTGCTAACTCTTCTAACTACCGTCAGAAAACTAATCACTCCAAAAGAAACGTGTCCCAGCCTTCAAGTGGGCAGCATCTCTCCACCTGCCTGGTGAGATCAGCGGAGAGTCAAGGTATGACTGATCTGTGAAATCTGAAGTAAACAAGCAGGGTTTGAGGGAGCAGAAGAGCAAAAGCTGTCAGCCTTTTAAATGTTACTAAGCAGCAAGAATTCACCCATTCTAGGAAAACTTTAGGAGATGTTACACCTGGTCAGCGTTACCTCATTTGCGCAAGAGCATCATTCAATAACAAACAGAGATTAGGGGTACAAACGACGTCGTTGCAGTGAGCAAGAATCCAAATTCTGGATTCAGAGGAACCTCTACTTACCCTCTCCTACTGGTGTTTGCCCAGTCGAAGAGTTTGTGCATGGCAGTAACTCCCTCCCGCCCCATAGGGGCAACGTCGCCACCCGTCATGATGGCATAATCCATGCCCGAGTGCACGGCTAATTTCTGGAAGGAAACAAAAACCAGGGAGTTAAGCTCTCTCCCTCACCTCAAGTCCACGGAAGAGGACAGGGGAAATCAAAGCAGTTTAGTACTGTGAGCATGCTTATCTGCAGAGCGTAAGTATGCTCTTAGAGAAGAGAATACCTCTTTAGTCACTCAGGGGGAGCTGTTAGTGTTGCTCTGAATGGGAATGAAAGAATAGTCTTCTGGCAATGCACGGAATTTTAATGCTAGAAGGCACTGCTGAGAGTGCTTAGACCTTTAACTCATGTCTTGTTTATTTCTTCCACTGTTTTATTCATGGTCCAATCTATAATTTCCCTCCTCTGTGCAGCAGAACAGCATTCTATTCTCTATTAGAAGCTTAACCAAGACAACTCAAATAAAATTTTATTTGTTTAAAAAAATTTAACAGCCTGGAATTAAATGGTCAGTGAACCCAATGAGTAGTCAGACAAAATAACAGAATTTTCCCTTTGTGTTTTAAAGCCTGTCACAACTCAATGGCCTGGTGGATACTAAGCAAAGGGTTTTGATGAAGCTCCTGGGGCACGCTGGAAATATCTCCCTTAAGCCTGCAGGTAAAAGAAAAGGAAAAAATCCTCTACTATTTTTTGCTAGGACAGAAAATGCAAGTCTGTTCATAAAGCAAGTTTGGGAGGATGTAGCCTCAAGGATCAATCACATCAGAAGAGCCTATGGCTTGCATTGACCAAAATTTGCTTAGGCTGCCATGTCACTGCAGGGCAGAATTATGTCCTGGGCAAAGCCTCCCACTACTCCAGCCCAAACAGGTCTACCAAGAGCTATGGAACACCGTAATTAACCTCCCAGCTTAAACCTGCTCTTCGTCTCACCGCAGCATCTCAGTGGCGAATCAGTCCGCAAGCGCCTGTACCTGACACAACAGACTTCGCTGGGGTTCGAAGCCATCACATGGGAAGATCTCCCTCTCCTCCATTTCCAAAAGCAGCTCACAAAGCAGCCACCAACTGAGCCCTGCCATGGTGACAGACAGCAGGCTGAGTTAACAGGCCATTAGCTGCCCCAGACCTGGCTATCCAGTTCTGCTGAGTAAAGGAAAGTCATCCAAAGGTTAAAATGAACAAGTTAACCCAGGCAGATCAGCAACAGCCCCAGCAAAACTTGCTTAGCTGAACCCAACCAATTATCTGCTGTGCAGCAGGAGGCTGGAAAGAAAGCTTTGCTCTGGCCACTAAAACCACGCAGTTCCTGCTACTAATCTTCAGTGTTTTTTATCAGTTCAAAGCTGGAAGCTTTGCCAGTTGCATCCAAGTGTGTTTCCATCTGTCTCAAGAATCCTGTCATACAGCATTACTACTTACCACCACTGACTGACTCACGTCTTTGCCCTGCAGGAGTCAGAGAAGACCACCACGCTATGACACATTGCCTTTCTGCAACAGCAGTAACAGCAAACTGTATTGACACTGCCATTAACCCAAGTACAAAAGTCACAGCTCAGAAAATAGTCAGCGTCCCAGTGCAGTGTTCTCTCCTCTCTAGAGCACACAGGTCTCACTCTTACGTCCATCCTCCTTCCAACCCGCTCCAATCTTTTGCAGCTATCACCAACGTCCCCATCAAGTTTCTACACTATTTGGGAAAAGGGTTAAGAGATAACTTCTGGACTGCTTAATAAACTTCTCCTTCAGCCACTGCCAATCACTTGTCTCAGCTCTTACAGTTCTCCTCCTCCTTACGCTGCTGCTGCCATTTCCTAGACCTGTGTAGGCCTCTACTGGCTTTAGAAATCCCAGCTAGGTGGCATACTGTCAGAGCAGGCAGCAAAAAACCATTGAGATATGGGTTTAACATATTGATGGGGAAAAAACCTCACCTTGCATTAGCACATCAAATCTGCCACTGTTAAACAAGTATACGAAAGCCCAGATCTAAGGGACAAGCACTGAAGAGTGAGTAAAAAAAAATCAAATCCTGACCCAAATCCATGCAAAAACCATCCTGGTACCGCATATACACAACGAAGCCATACCTGTCTCGTCTCTGCTCTGGGATTAGTAAGCGACAGCAGGAAAGCCCCTATTTAGACAAGTGCATAAAATTAAGAGGGGTGCACATGAGACAGCACAGTGGCATTGCTATTTCACAAGTCATGGCTGTCAAGCGCCTTTTCCAGCATGGAACGGCTCTTCTGCCTACGCTCAGCACTAGAATCCAAGTGACTGCACTAATCATTTAGAGCTGAAAGAGGCTGGATGCCCTTTCCTCCCTTCCCAACAGAGACACTAGAACACAAAGTTTATGCAATAGTACAGCAATAGATTTCAGACTAGAGAAGCTGCTTAAGACCCTGAAGTTTTCAGAGCACCCTGCAACGTGCAGGTTGTCAGAATCTTGGCAGGGTTTTACCTTGGCAAAGAGTGTCTTTCCAGTGCCAGGGGGACCGTACATAAGAATATTCCTGTACAGGCTTTTGTTCTTTTTTGTATTTCTTGTTGCTATGGCAATGTCTCTCACACGTGCTTCTAACTGTGGCTGCAAGAAAAGGGTTAAACTTAAGGAACAGAAAGCACCAACAGGCTTGCATCTATTAGCTTCACAGAACAGTACCAGCGAGAAGCAGGCACCACTCCCACAGTCTCAAGCTTTTAAGCCTTAACTTCAGCTGCTTATTCTTTCAGACCAGGGTCGTTTCCCCTTCTATGCCAGGATTTGCTCAATTTAAAGTTCTGTCCACTTGGCTACAATTCTTTTGTAAGAAAAAGCAGCAGTGCAGGAAGCGGTGCAGTAACTACTATCAGAACTGGCAACATTTGAATACTCACTTCCTATCGGATGCCCTGGGAGGGATCTGTCAAAACATAAGCAACTCTTTGCAGTATTAATTCTTTCATATAAGTCATAAGCATTCATATTCATATTTATTACTGCATTTTTAGAGATACTGGGAGAAAGCTATTCCTGCAGAAGCGTTTTCTCTCAGCAGCCTCAAGAAGCACTTAAGTTTGCCTGATATGCAGGAATCAAATTCAGAGGCAAATACACAGAAGCAGCTCTAATGGTTCTCTCAACTCTAGCAAGTTAAGAACCGTTCACAAGATGGGCAAATGCATATGCTTCTTCAGCTCCTTGGCCTACAAGCAGATCTGGGTTGGGTAATCCTGCTCAGATTAGATGAGACAAGCGGAACTCTGTATATCAGCGTGCTGACTACAGAGACAAACTGCGGCAGGGCAGGGACTGAACTAAGACTTCCAACTGCTTTGCACAGAGGAAAAAAGGTTAACAAAGTGCTTAATGCATGTCACACCGAACACAGGAGCTTATTTACTGTCTCAGTGCCCCAAGGACACAGAATTACTGGAATTACAGCTCTTGAAGTGAGTGTAAGGAAACAGCCTTTCTTATTTAGATTCCAAAGTCATTCTTCACAGATGAAGATAGCAAAATAGAGTACTCACACTGAGAACAACTCCTTCAAGGGCATCTTGGGCCTTGCTGGTAAGACGCTTACCAACCTAGAGAGGACGAATTCAGATGTAGAAATCAACCACAGTTTTGACAAATCACCTGGACAAAAAGGTCAAATAAAACGGCTCAGCCCACCTGTGCTATCTCTTAATGGTACATATATTCACAGACCCACGGACAACTCCCTGCCCGACACACGAGCTGCAAAAGGAGTTTTGCATCCTCATGGCTGAGCGCAACACAAAACCAAAGCTAGATTTTACCTTGATAGGATGCTTCAGTGCCTCCAGCACAGTAATGCGTGAGGTTTCTCTCACCAGGGAAGGTTTGCCCAAACGTGCTTCTATGTATCGCCCTGCTACTGCTGTGGCATTCTTGGCAGAGTAAATGCCCACTGCCAGCAGGGTTAGGCCTGCCACCTGCAAAGAAAATGGGGAAGGATTAGGAAAAACACTTGGCAAGACCCTGCTATTGTGTGTAGCATGCCCTGTGGTGGGGAAATAAGCTCCAGGACAAATGCTGACCAACTGGGGTTTATTTTTGGTAAGATGTTTTATCCCTATTCAGACAGTCAAGCTCTCACACTCCCTATTCCTAGGGCGCTTAGCACTCTCCCACCTTGCAGCGTGAAAGGCAGAGGAAGCACAGTAAAAGGCGTATGGTCAGCTATCCAGCAGTATGCACTCCCTGCTCAAAATGTGTGTGGCTTTTCAGACCTTTATCTAAGTAGAGTATGTATTAAGACAGATAGCCATCAGGCTTTGCTGCAAAACAGAGGTATAAGCCTCCTATGAGAAAACAGTATTTCCCGTAACGCTGAAGCTTTCGCTTCCAGTGTTATGAACAAAAACACACTGGGAAAGCAGTGTGGTTTGTTTGGGTTTTTTTCTCCAGGTATTCTGTGCAGGCAGTTAAGAATAAGCCCACATCAACCTGGTGCTGTCTGCCAGACTATCCCTCACCATACAAGAGAACGAAAGCTGAATTAAAGATGCCAAGACAGGAATCTGAATTGTGCCTGCCACCAAGGCAGTACACAAGAGGGAATAACAAGGACTAGCCAGGGTACACCTGCTGAAAGCAGTCATGCCAGACCCAACACAACAGGAAAACAGCTACTCAAGAGGAGCTTCAACGCCAAAACCACCACGGGAATTACCACCACCGCATTAGAGACTGTTCCTCCAGAAATCGCAGAACGTGAGACATTCCCACCAATTTGCCAGTGAAGCAGAAAGACTCTGGACTTCTCTGTGGTTTATGACTGCTGCTCAGTTCATCACTACATTGGCTCATATTAAACCAAGAGTCCTGCAGGCAGCTTTTTCCACCGTAGCTAGGACAAGGATGGCATCGTCCAGTAAACCATGAGACACCATCTGTTCAGTTTCTCTCCCCTTCAGTGTGTGACATCACCTTTGCTTTGGGTGGAAAGGTGAATGGTTCAGAACTGCAAGTTCTAAGATGCAGGAATAAGACGACCTCCACCCCTGGTTCATCTGAGTTTACAGGGACTTTAGAACACAAAAGAGACTCCACCTTTTGAGCAGCCTCTCTCTAAAAACAAAGTACCACGACAAACGATCTCTCACGCGCTCTTACACCAGCTGCTTTAGCAACACCCAGAACAAAGCAAAGTTACAGGCTGATAACATCAGCTCCAGCCAGGCAGAGATAAGTATGTCAGACTTTTGGACCTCGCTGATGTTCATGTTACAAGACACAGAAACATACAGCTTCAATACTGACAGCTGTGTATTAAATCAGGAAAACTACTCGACTCTCCCATTCACAGAACCACCTAATTGCTATGCCAAGTCCACAAATCAGTCTGATTAGAGTGCCTGTCTGTTTATCATGAAGTGTCTAGCAAAGGAACAACTCTCTGACTGATAAGAAAAGCCAATTCCACTAAAAAACCCAACAAACCCAAAGAACTTTGAGCAGAACTTTTGGGGTTGCATGGGTGGGAAGAGGTAGGAAAAGAACAGCACTTATATAAGGCAGGAAGAGATGAAAATCCAGGGATAATTTAGAGGACCCCTAAAATAACTGGCTAGTTCGTACCTTACAGGCATTTTTCAAAGCCACAGAAAATACAAGTTCCAGCTGTGTTATCTCCTTTCCAAAAATATATGTACCTTTTTTTTTTTTTTAAGCTAAATGTCCCAAATTCACAAGATATGAGCTTGTCAGGAGCAAAAATGATCATAATGCAGGAAACTGGTATCTGGGTCAAGAGAATATGCAGCTAAAAGCACCAAGCACTAATCTGCAAAAGGCTCTGAAGACCGCACGCATTCCAGGCACAGCCTCCAGATTACAAAAGGATCCACTAAAAGCACATCTTGCTCTCCACAGTGCACTCAGGCAAAGCGTCTTTTGTATCAGCCTCTGTGTATAAAACCAGAGGGTGGGGCAGATGGTGACAACTGACTTAAAGCAAAATGTCCATTTTAACAAGCCATGCTACTAAAAATGTGTTTTCACTGTAAAGTTTTGTTGCAAGTAGTACACTGAGAAACAACTTGATGTCCAAAAGAAGTCACTGCCTTGCTCTTTTGCCCTGTCAAAAAACGCTGGTCCAGCTTTTAATCAACTTCTTTAGCACACATAATGGTTCTTTCAGTGCTCTCTAGGCCACATCTAAATCAGCCAAAAAGTTGTGAGATAAGCAGCAAAGCGAGTTTTAGATCATGTCCTGCAAGGTCTAGAAGTGCTGGAGACCAGGAGTGCTCCTTTATAGATGAAAACGGTACCCTCAGATTCCCTGATGACGGAGAGCTGACAGTCTGCTACCCACCTGCGATGAGAGTAGCGGGCAGCTAACCTGGTGGGAAGAAACTGCAGCTCAGAGAGAGAATGCATGCAAAAGGGGAACAGTGCAGAATTTCTGTGGCCTTAAAAATCACGTACCTTAATATTATAATTTAAAAACAAAACTAACCAAACGCATGATGCATCTCTTACTATTTTCTGGGGGAGCGTTCTCACAAATTTTTTACTGTACATGATCCAAAATTTTTTGAGACCAGACTGGTTTACAGGGAAGAAACCCTTTTGTGTCCACCAGGTCAACCATTACACATCTCCAATATACTTCTCCTAATATCCCTAAAAAGACACTTCCAGTTTATAGTTTAACTGCAAACATACAAAAGACCGCGAGCGGAGGGAAACAGGGATTAGATCTCTGTTCCCAAAAGCCACTGGCAAAGAAGTCCTGTAACAGCAGCGTTAAACATTTGATAATGCTCTGTTTACCTACAAACATCTACTGATGTTCATGCAGGCTGAAAGTACAATGAACATCAATCATTAAAAAGCTGAATGAAAACTTGTCAGCTCAGAGCCTAGTCAAACACAAAAATCGCATTCAAAATCTCCAAGAAAAAATCTAAAGTTCTCTCTAACTGGCTATTAGATAAAATCCCTCCTCCCCTACACACATACACGAGACAGCCAATTCTACAATCTGTAGGGAAAAAACTCAGCATGTGACTCGTCTACTTTTTTCACAGAATCTGCACCTATTACTTATAACAGCTGGCACACTTTCAGGCAACATGTTTGTAAAGGTGATGGTGCCTCCAAAGACAAGACAGTTAAATGCTGTTGACCAAAGCCAGAACATCTACGTGACCAATGAGAAACAAATTATCTATACAGAGAAGATGAGAATTAGTTTGAATAAAAATCTGAAGCACAGCACCTCCTTAAATGAGGACTGCACATTGCACTGAGCGAGCAGCAAACCCCACCACGGTTTACTCTGCATAAAGTTTATAAACATATCAGAACAAGGAGTTAGTTTAACACACACTTATAGACAGACTTTTCTGGAAGCTATCGACACGTCACAATCTTACCGTGGCTGTAACTTTATCCCAGTCTGTTACAAAAGCACGGAATCCTTCCCCAAAGAGCGTCCCAGCTGTCCTGTGGTAAGCAAACAGCAAGGCAAGCAGGAGAAGAGAAAGGAATTTCAAAGACTGAATTGAAACAATTTACAAGACAACTTTGCAATGACCATCTTCAGAACCAGCCAAAACTGAGGGCTCACCTGGGAACTCAAACATGAACAAGCATGGCAAATACATGTACAGTCATCTGATGTCTACATCTGATCTGGGATTAAATCCAGAAAAGCATTTGGCATTAACATAAACTTCTGTAATGAAAGGTATTTATATCTAAAGCTTTTTTTATTCAAAAGCTCAATTAACAAATTACAAATCTAAATGCCCCCCCTTTGGAGACAGACTGCTTTATACCTTTCTGGCATATGTCCAGAAACTGAAAGAACTCAGAGTTTTCAGAGTAATTGAGTCTCAATCTTCGTGAATAAGGCTTGAAGGGTTAGAAAGTGAGGGTTCTCTTAATATAATTCCTATTGTTCAGAGTACAAGAGTGTACAAACTAACTTTTAATACTCCCAGAGCTTGGAGGAATAAACAGCAAGGTTTCCTACACGATGGGAGAAATCTGCACCAGCAGCAAGGCAACCCGTGCCCTTCTCCCGGCCTGCACGTACTTGAGGGACTCCAATACTGTTTGGCGATGTTCTGCAGCTTTTAAGCGGATCTGCTCCCGGATGATGTCTGCGTTCTCCCGCTCAGCCTTGGCACGGGCTCTTGCTTCTGCCTCCACACGCAGCATTTCATTCTTATGCCGCAGCTCCATCTCTCGCTCTACAGTAGCTTAAAAAGGAAAAGGACAGAAGAGGACAATCTTTTGGGCTGGCTTAATCCCAGGTAGCAGGCGGTTAAATGAGATGCATTGCTTCATTCTGGCTTCACAACAGCTGTGTGTGGTCCCACAGCAGCAGACTCCAGGATCTTAATTCCCTCCCACCAGCTGTGATATCAGGAGATGCTGATAGCTCACGGGGAAATCCACGTACCACAGGGCAGACATTTAGGAGTGCAGCCACTTATAAAACTTGGAAGCAACTGGTAGTTCTAGCACAACTGGGATTTACCCATTACTTGCCAGTATGACATTAACTCATCACTCTAATGGAGCATCAAACAATGCAGACAAGGAGTCAAAGATCTTTCCAGAGAACTCATCTGCCCACCCACGCCGACACAGCTAAAGAAAAATGACCAGCTTACCACGCCTCATGGCTTCCTGCTTCTGTACAGATTCTTCCTGCTTCCGCAGATTCTCTTCGTTAGCAAGTTGCTACAGGCAGAGATGACAGCAGAAGACGGGTTAAAGTTGTAAGAACTTGGTCAAGTGAGTATTTGTGCAAGCTTAAGTACTACGAATGTTCTCAAGATACCAGTGCTTAGGTTGAAGCGCCCTCTTCCTCTCCCCATCTCCCAGATTCATACCCTCAACCCCATGCTCCTAGCGCTTTGTCCTAATTCCCGACCTTCGATTTGCCCGGCCAGCGCTGTCGATGCCAAGCAAATAATGCAGGTGAGAGCAGCAGTGCCTGGCATCAGCCATCCGGCCAGCGGGAGAGGGCACCGCTCCAGATCATCGCTTTGACTTCAGAAAGCTACTACACAGCTCCCAGCTGGGTTAGAGAAGGAAGCCGTCATACCTGCTGCCGCATCTGTTCCTCGTAGCGCTGCCTTGCCAATTTGTCTTGGTATTGGGCTCGCTTCAGGGGAAAAAAATAAAATAGTATTCAGAATATAAAGATTAGGTTAAGAGAGAACCTAGTCCTGAGGGCAAATGCAGGGAGGAAAAAACAAACCAAAGCCCACACAAAAACAAAAAAACTACACCAGTTTTGAACACAAACGGGGCAAAGTCTGGGGTAAAACATCCTCAGCCGGCACCAAGAACTTCTCTGTGCTAAGAAATCTACATAACCTGACTTCATTTTAAGGTATCGCAGATATAAGAACAAAGAACAAGTGTTCCTTTGCCCAGAAAAGGAGACTCACTGTACTGGGAAACCATGGTTTTAACCACAATATCTGGACTGGTGATTGTAAGCAGCAGAACTCTCAAGATACGCTGCCTGTCAGACGAGCTCCTTTCTGATTTTCTTGTTTCTCATTATTTCCTCTCATTGCTTTTCCTCTGCAACTGGCAAATAAGGCTATGTCATCTACACTCAACTGAAAGTGGTCTGAGGGCCCATATCCACCAGCAAGGAGGACTCTGCACAAGGGATGAGGTTATTCTCTATTCCAAATCCACAGACAGCAGAACAGCTTGCAAGTTATCTCCTCAGCAACTGTAAGGCATGGCACTTCAGAAGCAAATCATGATCAAGTTTGCGTTGACTTCAAATGATGCCCTGTGAACTGCAAGAGTTCAAGAACCACCTCATGAACAGAGCAGATGGCTGGAAACTTCCTGAGCCAGCCCCGTTCAAAGCCCAAACTCTGATGGGATAAAAAGCAACAAGTCCCAAACTGGCAGTTTCAGCTATCTTCCCAGGCTAGATATCAATTAGAATTAATCAATCCCTTAATTTCCCGTGCTCTCAAAGTAAGAAATCACCATATGTGAGCCGTGAGCCTAAAAGCTAGCTTACATTTCCCCGGTTTCTGTACTATTGCCACTCCAGTAACGAATGCTACAACATACTGGAAAGCACCAACATTGCTCACAACACAGCCTCTGGTAACTCAGATTTGCACCACTTCTCCTCTTAGGGTATTTTTTTCCTGTCTAGAAGATCAAGCTTTGAAGAAATAGAGTTGCAGACTACTTAAGACTGAAATCCAGATAACTCAAGAGACATTTCATTGCCCAGGCTAACACTAACACTTGATAAGCCATCAGTTTTCAACCTTTCACGCCACCAGCTGTTAGACACACACAAGCGTACCTCAGCGTGTTCAACAGCATTTCCCTCAGAGTTCCTTTAGAAAAACACCAAAGAGCACACAATCTGCATAACTGCTGCTACCGGTCCCTTTGGATGTACCAGAATTTGGTAACAGAAGTTTGAGGTGACAAAGCTGCACGTAACTCCAAACCCAGTTCCACGTTACAAAGCCAGGGCAGAAGATGAGCTCGGTCTGTGAACTGCCTCACATCTCAGGCCGCCCGTGAGCCCCTCTCCCCCGCCGCAAACGGGGCAAGTAATGCACTGTTCTTGTTCCATAAAGGAGGACACAAACAAGGTCTCCAACCACTCGGCTTCCCCCTCATTCCCTTACTGCTTGATGCTGTTTTGTTTCTTCACTGAGTGTTTTCCGTCTCTCTTCTGCTTGTACCCGTATCTGCTCATTCTTCAGTTGTTCTATGGCAGCTTCGTACTCCTATTAAGATAAAAAGATAATCATCACAAATGAGCTCAATATACAGCACCCTACAGAGAAATGCTAGTGACAATTATGTTCCAAGAAATCCATCTGTAATCAGTGGTACCCTGCAAAGCTGACCAATGACACAGGAAAGCTAAAATACCATCAGAAAATATGATTGTAAGAAGTCTCATGATTGGCCGTTTCAGGATTCAATACAACTTATTTAGAAAAAAAACGCCTACAAACCAACACTCAAAAAATCCCCAAATTCCTTCATAAAAGGAACAGAAGCCTGTTCTCCACCCAACTGCTTTACAGCTGCTTGCACAAAACCCTTGTCATTCCCTAAAAAAGGTGGCGATATTCTCAGATTTACAAAATCACTCAGGACATGCAA
>Ga0065711_1036870_pt1 | contig 20478 bp, 13 predicted proteins | sample Hoacrofraction12_FD_59098 | JGI IMG/M metagenome (GOLD analysis project Ga0065711, IMG submission 59098) | Hoatzin crop microbial communities from Cojedes, Venezuela - Epithelial fraction 12 v2 (version 2) | ecosystem: Host-associated > Birds > Digestive system > Esophagus > Crop | place...
ACATCATGAGTAGGTGAAGTGATAAAAATAAGGTACCAAGTACCTCTGATGCTCTGTCCCCATTAATAATGTCTTAATTATTATAAAACTAATCAAATAATTATAGTTTTATAGTCTTGAAATCAACTAAACAGCTTTAAGGGTTTTTTTTTCTGTTTTCCTCTCCATTTTAGTTTTTTTTTATACATCATATATATCATATATATATGATTGTGCTCCTCTTTCGAGCATGCAAATGACTCTACCCCTTTGGAAACAATGCAGAGCAGTGCCATTTTGCAGCATTTAGTTGTAGATGAAGGGCAATAAAAACCACCACTGATAACAAAAGACATGGCAACAATTTTGAAATGCGACAGTTCTTCATGCAATATTTTTTTCAATTCCTGCTGAAGCATGTAATTATTTAGCTAAACAACACCTCTAAACAGTACGATGTGTAACATGTGAGCTAATTTTACACTCTTGCTTTACTGCGACTGCTCAGGATAAAAACTTAACCTGACTCAGTAACCTAAGTTCTTAAAATTATTTGTAAATTCATCATTTAAGAAAATCTCGTTGTATTTTATAGATCTTTTGAAACTCTACAGAAAAACAAGTGTCCTTGTACTATATATTGACAAGCCTATGCAGGTACATTCTATTAGTTGGACATTAGCAGACATCCTGCTATACCCTGTAGTAGTTGTAGTAGTATTACTATCACCACCCACCCCTAACTAGGCACAAACTGTTCCCTTCCCCAGACACGATTCCTCCCAAACCCAGTTACTCTGACGTGACAACTCCCGACTCGCCAACGCTCTTTCAAGACGGCGACGCCTCAGCCTGCACTGCTCTCGCTCTGTCCTCATCTGCTTACCCGAGTGGTCTAAACCCATCTACCCTTCCCATTCTCAGCTTTGCTCAGTTTTCGTTTTCTCCCCACACTATGGACACCATCCCCACATTCCAAACACCACCAAATTCCCACCCCAGGTTTGGGGTTTTTTACCCCAGGCTGTATCTATAAGGTCTGTGCCGGCTCCTCTCCCTGCCTTCCAGTCTGCTGCTTCTAACCAAGCCTCTCCCTAGCATCTGCCTTTCCTCTCCCCTTCTGTACTACATAGTTCCCTTTTCCAGACCGTTCCTTTTTCCACTGGCCTCAGTCCCCATCCTCATCCCCTACATACATATATATATATACACACCCACACATATTTTTGCATATGCATGTATGTACATACGTTTACCTTTGACCCTTTGTCATCTTTCTCCCTAGTTTTTACTGCTGACATAGTCTCAATTTTTACTTACCTCCCCTCTCATTTCAAAACACCTCCCAGTTTGCCATACCTTTCAGTCCCACCACTAACAACCTCATCCATGTACGCAGCTATTTGCTCTTGCACGCTTAGCTATCCACATCGTGCACCTCACCATTCTGCCCTCAGTACAAGGGCTCAGCAAGGTGGAGGGCTGTATACCAAAAACACAGGTGCCTGGATCCAGCCCGTCCCAGACGAGCTCAGATCAGTAGCTGCATTAAAATTCTATTCATTGTATCTAGAATCTGGGGGGAATTTGAGCATTTAACTCAGAGAAGTCTCCACTGTACATATTAGAACATGAGTCTTGGTGGGTTTTGTTTAGTAGCTTGTAAATTGACTATACGTCAAAGGAGATTTTCAAAGGAACAGAAAAATAGTATTCTTCACATAACTATTAACCTCCTGAAAAAAAGTCCCCGCTTCAAAGCCCAAAGTCTTCAGCACTTTCCTATGACAAGTTTGCTAAGATGGCTGAACTACCTCAACTGTTCTGGCTGGTGGTTTTCTCAAAACCTTTAGGCTGAGGTACACACCCACACCGGAAAATATCAGCCTGAAATCAGTTTGTCAAAATATGAGTATCCCAAAGCAGGACTTCATGATAGGAACTGTCAAGCAACCATAAAAGGAAGTCCTAATATCAGCACTGTTTGTACAAAAAGGGCACAGACAGACTGATGGATCCAGCAACGAAAGGTTAGTTGGCAGAGATGAAACAAACGTTAAGTACCTATGTATCTTTAATGTATGAGAACAACTGATATCACAGATAAGAAATTGTTAGTGTTTTCTTACTGTGTCTTGATCTCAAAATGAGTTTGTCCTCCAGAATAAATTCTTTGCTCTACAGGTCCTTCTGGAGGTTTGGTTCTGTTCCCAGTGTTAAATCTTCCATTTGGAAAAATGCAGACATCTAAGCTGCCAGCATTACAGACGGCTACCTTTCCATGCCCTCGCTTAAAAACCTAACAAAACTCCTTTTAACCAATTTGACACCTAGGTTTACCTTGTTTGAACTCAATAAGCAGTCTGAACTCTGTAAAAATCTGATGTCTGCTCAGACAGGCTCATTCTGTTCTCCTAAATCTAATCTATGTTGGATTTGCCCGCTATTAGAAAAATTCAACCTAGGGTCTGTATGTAGAAGTCTAATTTACTTCACCAAATACATGTAATCAATTCCACCCTACTATTTTCCTTTTGCTCAATGTTTGATTACTTTTATGTCACTTATTAGATACGAACTGCTGTTTTTTACAATAAGTGGGTGATCTGACAAGGCCAATTTCATGTCTCCCATTAGATAAAGTGACATTTCAATCCAATACTCTGACAAACTTAGATGAGAATACTGTGTAGTTTGAGCACACACAATGACAAGGCACTTGTCTTTTCAGCCTTTCCTATCAGAAAAAACACTTGGATAAATTGAAAACCTCCCCTCCAGGATTTATTTAAATAGAGCAATCAATACTTTATTTCACCATCCTCTAAAAGGCATATAAAATAACACAAACAAGTTTTTTTTTAAAAAACCCTTTTTTTTCCTTCTTGTTTAAGGCGAGAATAACTGTTCACTGACAGGTTTTTTTTCTCATTAACTAGCCAATACTCATGTTTACAGTTCTTTAATAAGATAACATGGGATTAACTGACAACTCTTTAATTGACTTTTTTTTTTCCCCTCCATACAGATAAAACCTTGCCCTAACCATACATACTCAGGTAAAAAAAAAAAAGAAGAAAAAAAAAGAGCATTTGGCAGTTTCTTACATATCTCTCATCCTCCAGATTTCATTCCTACTCCTCTATGATTTCAGATTTGGTTTGCAGCACCTGATACTAGCAGCCCTTCCGCTGATCTCAAAAGTTCTGGTCACAGCAGCACTACTAACCTTAAAGAAGTTTACATAAGAAAGTAACTGGAATCCACTTAGAATAAATTCCTATTTAGTGAAACTATGTCTGCAATGAAGTAGAATGAACACTCTGCTATGCAAACGTTCCTACTTAATAGCAAAGCTATTTTGAAAAAAATCCCAGCTCCTGTGCAGGATTTACTTATTTGCAACTTGAGTTACAAGTTCAGTTACCAGAACAAAACAGAGTACCATAAATGTGAAGAACTGATTCTCTTTAACTTACAAACTCTAAGTTTGACTCTCCTGTCATTCTAGCAATGCAATTCCAGGGAAATTCCTCTTAAGTCAGCTTAGTTACACCAGCATAAATGAGAAGAGAATTAGATTCATTGTTTGCAACAAAGAGCAGGGAGTAATTATGCCACTATTTCTACGCATACTATTATTAAGTCATCAGTAACTCCTACTAAGCATTACAGGCAATATGGGTAAATGTACATTTTTCATGATTTATTGATCACAATGGATTAAAAAAAGATGTAGCTGCACTAAAATCAAACCATTATCTTTGAATTCTGCTAACTAACATTGCAGAAAAGCTGCTGAAAAAAAATAGGAAATACAATTTCTTAATTATATGCCATCAGTAAGAAAGCATATTTACTAATTAGCCCTTAATGCTGCTATTTCAGTATAGTCATCTCAGGTTTTACAGCACAATGTTTAAAATGGGTCTTTTTAGGTCAGAAGGAATGACCTGCAGGTGGTCTCATAAAAGCTCCAATACAGGCAACAGGGATTACCGTAATTACTTCACCACTCTCCAAGTAGTTAATGGGATTACACCCTAAGGCTATCCACTTGTTCACAGTGCCCAGCGCAAATTTTCTGAAAGAATCTGGGTAAGCACAAATGCTTTAATGATACCCTTCACAATTTCATCTATTGCACTGCAAAAGGAGCATTAATAAATTAAAACACCCTAAATCAAAGAAATTGAAAAAATCTAACTTCTTCACCTTCCTGTACCTTCTGTCACTGACACACTAAATCCTCCATCTGCCTCCTTCAGGCAGACTCCGTTCTTCCTTGTTTTCACAGATGTTAGATCTGAAAGACACTTCATCATTCCTATTGGAGCTCAGAGTCCACACTTCCTTCTTTGCTGACTTCCATAAATTTCCAGTTTTGGCCACCCCTTTTGTTTCCTTTTCGTGCTTGGACTGAAATAATCTCGTTTTTTCCACCATGCCTTATAATTATATTCTCATCTCACCCACTCTATTTGCTTCTTTCTTCATCTGTCCATTCAAACAGCTCATCTAAGTTTTCATACTACAGTTTGTTTCATCTTGTTATCTTCATATACCCTTTTTTTGCAACCTCCTTCTCCTTGTCTTGTCATGCTTCTTTCCATTTTCTCTAAAACACATCCACTAAACCATATTCTTGCTTTTGGAAAATGGTTTCTTCATTATGGCTCTATTGCATCTTCTACTGGTGACCTATTACTCCCCAGTCAGTCCAGATTTCTTCCTCTTCAACGAACCCCTGCTAATCTCACAAACACTGTTCTAACCATATCACCTCTCCCTTATTCCACTCCTCATCTTCTTCTTAAATATTGCCCTCAATTTTTATTGAATTCAAAAAACCTCATCCTTACCTACAGCCTAACTGCTAATGTGCCTATATCTCTTTTCAGTGTAAACTCTGTTGCCCTCACCTTGTATCATCTTTTTTTCCCCAAAACTTTTGCTTTGCTTTTTTAACGTCTTGGGCTAATTCTTTCTTTATGCTACTATGCCTCCTGTCCTTCAAACCCTTCCTTTACTGCTAGCTTCTCGTACACATGCTTTCTATATTGACTTCAGAAACATTTTCAGATGTAACAGGTATTCTACACCTTGCTTATTGTCCTACTTACAAGTTGCCTTTAGGAAAAGGATCACATCTTTAAATAGTCCTGACAAATCCCATATGGTTTTATAACAATACAAAATAATTAAAGAGTTAGGAGAAAGAAAAGAGAAAATTCCAGATCAACTAATAACAAAGCCCCTTACTCGGTCTGCTGCCTGCAACTAGAACTGTGCAAGCTCTTATACTGCAGTAGGTACTGATTCTTTAATTAGATGACCAAGCCATAAGAAATGTTAATTTGTATCTTAACCCAAAAGATAACACCTAAAGCAGAATGTGGAAAGCAGAGTGGCAAGAAGGTACTATACAAAAATTAATTTCTTGCTCTGTTACTCCTTAGCCTGTAAATTTCTTTAATTCCTTTAGAACAGCTGTGATGACATCATCCATGATAATCCAAACGCTATCGCCAAAAGAAAATAAAGTCCTATCCCACAAAGGTTACTGTTTCTGAAGTCAGAGGATGCATAACAGGTGCAAGTGTGTCCTTCCTAATTCCCAGAAGAAAATACGACACCTCTGGTGCATTTAGTTTTAAGGAACTCATTCGCTCCTTGCCAACTTGGATCAAGCTGTTTTCAGACAGAAGAGCAAAGAGCCTTTAGCCCTTCATTTCACTTCTTGTTTGTCAGGCACAGAATGGACCACAAAGGGAAGACACATAGACAATAATGTGGCTCCATAGCTTAGATGCCACAGAATCTGTTTTTGTCTCTGATAAAATAAAAATAAAACTGTGTTCCTCCAGAATACTAGTATAAACATAAGAAGTAATCAAAATGCAATTTAAATATAATGAACGTTAAAAAATTGTTTTAGCGCAGTTTTCTATAATAAGGATAGACAGACCTGTATGCATTCTATTCACATTTAAGTGTTTCCTGCTGTTTTTGAAAACATCTCTCCACATGTTGGAATACGTGTATTTCACGTGTTCATTTTAATGTAAATCTTTCATGGTTTGCAGTAAATATTTTTTAGAATGTAATCTCCACAAAGGAGGTAAATAAGCAGTATTAGGTTCATACCTTAAGAAAAAAATCTTGTAAAGACATATAGTTCTAAACAGTGTATTTTGTGGAAATATTTAAAACAACAGTCAACAAGTAACTAGTTAATTAGCCCTGGCTTCTTCTGTCATTCCCCTCTTCACAGCTGGATAGACTCTTAAGATTTACATAACAAGAGTCTTCAACAGGCTATGGGCGACATTCTTAATGAATTAGCAATTGCAGGTCCTTACTCCATACACTGAGCACAGCAATACTGATTTATATTGTGAAATACCTTTAACTATCAGTTCTGCATAGTTTGATACACCAACTCCTCCGTGTGTCCGAATCATGCAGCGATAGCTGCCAGCGTCCCGCTTCGTGGCATTTACCACACTAAAAAGAGCCACAAATCGGCGACTGTTGAACACTTTTATGTCCTTCAGAGGTGCATCTCTTACATAAATACCCTAGGCGAAGAAACAAAAATAAAGAATACTGTTAGTCATATCAAAAAAACATTACTGACAACCAATTTTATTTCCCTCAAGCTCCCGAAGAGGGGAGGCAAGATAAAAACAGAAGTCCATATGTTACTTTTACAGATGTTTACGCTGTGCAAGACTTTACTGCCTTCCCATGTGAGTTAAACCATTCACCATCAGTGGGTGACCACTCATCTGGAACAGCTGCTTTCAACTCTTTATAGATTAACTAATAGAAAGATTTAAGAGCAATGTAACATTTACTTGCTTGGCTTGCTTCATACAAATATTTAAAGTTATTTCTCTTAAAGAAACATGAAACCCAGTATACTCAGTCTCCGATTTCTCTTCCCCTCCGCATTTGCTACCTGGCATAGGCATCTTGCACAGCTTGCACAGAAATGTCAGTGGATGGTTCTCCTATAGCAGCACCTACAGATGGGTTTATCAGTGACTCAGGTGGAAGAGGCTAGGCACAGATTTACCAGGCGAATGACCAACAAGGAACAAGCTGTCTCCACCTCACACTTCCTCACCATGATACTGGGAACTGGGCAGTTCCTACTTCAGTGCAGTGTCTCTCCCTCAATTCAACATATTGCAGGCACAGCACAAGAAAATGAGCTGTGTAACAGCTGAGGAGCCCAAGGCCCAGCATATGTCCCATGCTACCGGCCGGCTCCCTCATGTGATCCGGTGCATGGCTGGAGGAGTGAAAAAGGGAGGGCAGCAGACAAGAAGAGGGCAGAGAAGACATTTTGCCATGTCCTCTGACACAAAGATGAGGGCAGCGAGACTTGGCTCTCAGACCCCCATCAGAACTCGTGCTCCACCTGCCCATGAAATAGGATACGTGCACTATGAACACTCAAAAACCCTCAGAAAATGTATAATCATCGAATTACTAGAGCTGGCTGAAAAAAAAATTCTACAAAATCTACTGACAACATTTACTCAAACAAGCAAACAAGAAACATGGATTTTTCTCAGAAACATATATATTTCAAGAAACTGAAAGCCACAGCCATTATCAAAACAAGAGAAACTGGAGAACCCCACCAAGCACCTCCCAAAAGACGCTCCCTCCAGGAAGTCATATGCACAGTCTGATGCTATGGAATGATAACGGTTATTTTTAGTGGGTTTTTCTGACTTCAGAAGCTTCAAGCAGGGCAAGGGTCCTGCATTACCGAGCTTCTACAAATCATCAACGTAGTTGGTGATGTCCATTCTTCTGCCTAGAGTTTGTAGTTAGTCCAGCAGAATTTAAGACCTATATAGGAAATACTGACCTCATTTTGTTATGGCTTTTACTTGCCACTATATTGAAAGTACCCTTTAAACACCAGTTATAACCAGAGAGTTTCAAATACCAGCCACATAAAATTAAACTCATCCATAAATCACAAAACCAAGTCAAAGTTAATCATGCCATTAATGCCAAAGAAGTAGCATAATTAACAGTAAATACTGATTCTCATGCACAGTGCCGTAGAGTTATTTCCTCTTAAAAAATGTGTGATGCACAGCTTATTTAAAAGCAAAAAATGCTTGTAAGATGATCAAAGAAGAATGTACTATCATGTCTTAAAAATTACTCAGTCTTAAATTATTACTTGAGAATTACTTCAGATAATTGCTAGCTCCTTAAAATTCCTAGAATTCTGAGCTGCTGATAAATCGGCTTCTCTTACGTGGTATGGCAGTTACCAAAACCAAAACTTCGAAAGAGACATATCAAACTATTATTTCAAAACTACTATTTTTACTGGTTTTGCCACTGTGTGATATCCTAGCAAGAATGGCTGCAGATAGCAGGATACAAGCAGAGTGGGTTAATTATGATTTTGGAGAATGACTATTTCTTAAAAGCAAGATTATTTTCCACCTAAGACAGTAACTAATTAATCCTAATTATCAGAGTTGCTGACTAGTCACATACGAGACGGTTTTAAAGTATGTTTCTACAGTTTTCAGACTCTTTAAGGACTCTGTACATAGTCAAGTCATGTGCTTACATTATGTCCACCCACGCTAGTTTTTCCCTTTTTCTAGTCACAACATCAGGAAGCTTTACACAGGCTATTTTATCCTGCCAGGAAACGGGGTAAGTTATTCTCTAGGGAACAACATACCGCCACACGGTGATTAATTCTAGTACCTAAACTAGCTCAGCTCATTTAGAGTGTGAACAAGCCCCTGTGCACTCCAGTCTGCACAGTACGCCCACACTTCCACGCAGGGCACCTGCACCCGGAACTTACCAGGTCTCTCAAGAGTTATAACACAACTGAAGAACTGTGTAAATATTTTAAGAATTATTTCTTGCTGTTCCCACCCAACAAAGACTACAGGACACTGTTAAAGGGAGAAAGAGGTGAAGGGAAAGGACTAGGCAATGGCATGTGGCGGTATAATTTCTGCCTTTATCTGCAGCCACTAAGAGAGGAGACCATGGAGAAGTATGATGCACGCATGCTCCCCACTGGCTCCACACAGAAGATTGTCTCCTATCACGTCAGCCCCCTCAGACCTCCCAATGGTCAGTAGAAATCCTGAACACCACAGCCTGGGTTGTCATATAAACTGCCAGCAGTCCACAAAGGGACCTACTCAAATACCCAGCCCCATAAGACATACTTCCCATCTTTTTTGTGTGTATGTAGAATAAAAATTGGAACCAATCAATGCATTGCAGCATTTATAATAAATTATTATTTCACTGGGATCCCATAATCTTTTTCATCTTCTGCTGATTCCTAAGAACACTAATCTCACCTGATTTCAAATGTTTTAACTGCTGTTCTACAACAGGCAATCTTGGTTTGATCAAATAATTGACTTACATGGCCATGCAACACATGTTATACATTCACATGTCAGTAATTTGGACTGAAAAAGAGAGAAGCCAAAGCATATTTCAGAGGCACACATCATTATGCTCAAATGAACTAGCTACATGAGCCTTCAAGGTATCCCAGCTTGGCTATGCAAAGGATTTGAGGCTCTTTGCCTCCCACCAAAATCTAGATCTGAAACAGGTTATTAATGGTGGCTTCAAAATTCATAAAGGAGCTCCAGAATAAAAAGCCTTTATTATTATTATTATAAAACACCTGTAAAATATATGTGAGATTATTAATAACGATTATCTTGACTGACTTCTCTTAAACATTACAAATGCACAGAGCTAAAGTGTACAGTGTCTAATTATATGTTAGAAATTAGACAGTCCCACAGAAATCACTGGCATGACATTTCCTACTAGAACTCAAAGGAGGAAAAAAACCCAGATTTTCTTCTTTAATCTCTTTGGGAAAAATACTTTCAGGGAAAACATAGTGTCTGGAACAGACAAAGACTAAGAAACATAATTGTTTTAATTTCCATAAGAAAAAATAACAGCTTAAGAGAGCAAGTCTTCCCTCTCTTCTGGGACAACAGCAAATGAGTAGGAGAGCCACTTAATTGATTTAAGCCTGAGCATAAAGGAATCGTAATGAAGATAATGCATTAAGTATAAGAAAAGTTCAACCCACAGGCATCAGAAAACAGTTTAAAAAGCCGCAGAGTTACAAAACAAAACCAAAAAACCACCACAAAAAAAACCCAACCAAAAAACCCCACACCTACAACCTCTCCGAAACTTGTATTTTAGCAAATGGCAAAAGACTATTTTTAGTCTGAAAAAGTACTCTTTGTAATTTGATATACGAATACTGAATAGCGTCTGTTGTAACTGTATCCACACGACCAGCTTCGCTCCCTTTATTTGTGGTTCACATTCTGTTCTCTCTGTCTCACTGCCCAGTGTCTTCAGGAAGCTGCACATGTATGCCAGTGGTCACGTTTATGGCTTAGTTCACTATCCAAAATTTGGAGGAGAACATCAATAATATTTTCTTTTCCAGATTTAACAGACCCTGTTAAGCACATTGTATGATAAATGACAATATCTCAGTTCTGATTGTCAATAGCTATTTCATTTAGGATGGCTAGAAATAACTTCCATCAAATGAACGTTCATTTATTGAACCTATTAGTACGTCCCGATACAATTTTTTTTACGAAGAATTATTTTTAGTAGCATTTACAAAAATAAGTTTTTGACACTCCGTAATGCAACATTCTGAAGTCCCACAATAAGAGATACCTTACTATCTATTGCTTTACTAACTATAGTCATTAAAACCTTAATCTCAGGTTTTTTGAGATAGATTCTGAAATTTACCAATAGGCCTTGCAAGCTCTCACTTTCTGTGTGGAAGCCCAAGTCTTCACAAATACATCCTATCCTACGGAAAATTAAACCAAAAATGGCAAGTCTGTAATTTACTAATCCCATTCCAGAACAGGGTAAGATTCGTGATTTACAATGCAACACTGCGGTACTCTATATTAAAACCCATTAAAACAGGTTGTTGGAGCAAATTTGTAGTATCCATCTGTTTTCTGGGTGGGGTTTATTTGTTTGTTTGTCTTAAATCCAATTCAAAGATAAATACGGTGGTTTTACTTTTTTACTTTAGCTCTACTTTGCCATGTGAAAGACTGAGGCTTTACTACGGACTAGGCCTGTCATCTCCTTCTGCCTCTGGGATTCGGAGAACGGTGTGAACAGGACACTTCGGTCTTTGGAAAGAGGAAACTGCCGTAATCATTTACTGCTAGTCCTGCTTGGACTACAAAGGCCAGGTCCCCAGGGCAGAGCTATCCAACCTTCTTAGAACAGAAGAATTTTAACCGCACAACAAAGAGTGCAAGATGCTGAGATCCAAAACCGAAAATCACAGATTCCACTGGCTGCTGAGCAACCCATACATTTTCAAATGCTCAGAGAAAGCTTTAAAAAAAAAATACAGATATTTTAAAATGCTATTTAAGACAACTATATGAAAATATATCACTGGTAAGTCACTTGTAAAAATAAATATTCCATTAAGCAACATGTTATTTAATATATAGGGATATAACAAAAATCATCTTAATTTAACCTCAGGACATACACAGCTTGAAAATCCATATTGTTAGTACCAGCATATTAAATGCATACAGAGACAGCTTAAAGCACTTTAAAATGCACATTATTTTTCCATTTCAGGCAAGATAGAACGAAAAGAAATAGGTTGATAGTTATTTAAATTAGACTTACAGTCTCTTTTAGGCAATGAACTAACTCTAAGTCTTCTAAATGAACAGCAATTTAGCAGCAACAAGATATATGTTAAACTTTTCAGAAATACTTTTAACAAAAATGCAACAGTAATTCAAAGGGATTGAAGTCCTGGGATGTTATATCCAGCACTACCACTACATGAATCACTCTCAAGGCATGTTTCAACAATTTTGCCAGAAGAGACTTAAAATGAAACATTGGTCAGTCACCCTCTGTCCATACAGGTAGATTAAGCAGCTTTTCACACATTTAATAAATCAAAGGGTTTGTATTATCCCACTTTAAACATGCACATTTCCAAAATTGTGATTAGAGTCATACCAGTGGGATTTCAAATAACATCAGCGGTGCCAGACGTAATTCTGTTTAAAATATGTATAAAGTCTAAATCAAATAGTAATTAATACCTCAACAAAATTGCTTCACAGAGTTCACACCATTCCAATAATTAAGGCAGTTCACTCTACCTCTGAATTTCAAGAATTGCTTTCATAACCAAGACAACTGTTCGTCAGTCAAGATTAGAACCACCACAGATCCTGTGATTATCCTGTATTCATTCCATCTGTGTAAGTTAACAAGTGTATTTCATTCAAGTAATGAGGCCGTGCTGGAAAAAGATTATTATTGTCCTATTTGGAAATATTCTGCTAGGAGCCAGAATTGTACTCTGCATGTGTAACTAATGGGCATTCAAGCGAAATGTTATTATTTTACCCTTCAAGAAAGATCTCAGCTTTCAATATTTTAATGTTTGATAACTGAACCTTTTTTTCAAATCACACAGCTCTCCATAAATCTGTTTATTATGACTAAACATAAATGCTGGCTGGAGCTGCCAGGTGATATTGTAAAATACTACTGAAGTTACACATCAAGTAGTCACGTTATCAAATATTAAGCAATGACATCTATTTGAAAATACAATTAAAAATACAGAAAGCAAACAAAGACATTATTACATTTTCTGGAGTCATTAAACTCAGTGTAATTTACCCAAAACAGTTACTCTGTACTTACATACTGAAATTGTTTTGTATCATTCTGACAGGAGCAAATCTGTTATTACTGCATAGTGATTTTGAATGGAAAAAAAAAACCCAAACCCTGCTCAATCTATTTTTTATTTTTACATTAAATTCCAGAGCAATTGAGAAGAGTGAATATTCTCTAACAATTTGTCAGTGCTCACAAAATGTGTAAAAATTCCAAATAGCACACAACAGAACACAAAATGACTTGTAGGGAACTACATCTTCAGAAACATCTAGATAAAACAGCATTAGGAAATCTCTCTCTAACGGAGAGGTTTAATACCCTGGATAGAAATTATGGCAATGATCCATGTATCTGCTAAGCATTTTGCTGAACTCATAGCCCTACTTATAAAGTCATTTAATCTAATACTGTATCTTAATTCTCTGAAATACACAACACCAAGTACTTCTCATCATCCTTTTATTCGTATTCAAAATTCCAAGAGTTAGGATGAACACCTTGCTAAAAAAATGAATTGCCTAACTTGCATGTGCCCCTAAGTGATTCTGCTGCTGCTGAACTGTGGTTCGTATCAAGGCAGTCTTCAGGGTCCAGAAACAGGCATACCTAACATGCTCTTGAAACACAAGTTGAATTTAACCAGCCCCCCGTGGCACAGGTCAGCTGTTCCATTATCTCAGGTTTGCTAATCACCATGTACTGTATTACTTAACACTCCAGAATAACTGAAAGATTAACACATCACATCGAGTTTTGTGAAAAGAGAACACTACTTGGGTCACTTCATTTTCAAATTCAGACAAGAATATCAAAAAGGTTAGACTGAAAAAGGTAATCCCAGAACAACATTTCCTATGGGTCACTTCATCAAATAAGAATATATATGAGGATGGATAGGGATGGAGGAGAGGGAAAGATTTATGTGCATCCCCCTCATCCCCTTGCATATGTCCACAAATGTCTTCAAATCGATGTATGTAGTCCATTCATTAATATCTGGAAGTTTCTGAATACTTCAGACACAGTTCTAAAAGAGGAAAAAAAGAAGAAGACGACAGTACAACTACCTCTCACCAGAAGCTTTTTGTCCAGGTTCCAAGTTTCATATCATCCTTGTTAAATAAAAATAACAATGGCTCTCCTAGGTGGCACTTCTGACTCTCTATAGATGTAAGGTGCAACAAGGCAACCTGAGCAAATGAGGATCAAAATCTAATAATTTTTCAGGTTACTTGCAGACAAACTTTGCCAAGCTGCCTCCAGTTGTCTTAAGGTTTTGCACTGTCGTCCATAACCAAGGTCCTAGAAGATTTCAAAAGTTTCCAGTGTACCTCCAAAAGCAAAACTTCTACAGTTCATGAATTTTGTGATTTACTTTTTCCCCAAAATGTCTTTTGGTCACAGGAGATTACCAAAGAGACAGAGGATTAAGAGTTATGTTTTTGTGATAAAAAGGCTTTTTTCAAGAAAAAAATATGAATACCTACATTAAAAGTTTTCAAGCTCCGTACTCCCTTCATAAGCAGGAACAGCTGGCATACTATTTGAAAACAAAATGCATATCTCAGTGTCACAAGTACACTCTTGGCAGAGCAGCATGCACCTCTGCTAGACCCGTGTTGAAGGAAGACCTTTGGAGACCACCACTCATTACCACTCCTTGCAATCTGATGGATGACCAGCACCACTACAGAAATAACCACCTCTGTCCCCTCTATCTACAGCACATTTTTTTCTACTGTATCAAGGATGGCTTAGTTTTCTTGAATTAAAATAATCAAATGTGTTCACATCCACAAAAGTTTTTTGTTTCTTTTTTGGTATCAGCACCAATGTGGTCTGCAGTGCTCACTGGTATGAAGAGTTTCCGATTTGAAGGTTTTCACTAATGTCATAATGTAAAACTTCACAGCTGCCTCTGTCAGGTATTTTCACCAAAAATCAACTATTTGGATAAAATTTTAAGCTTCCACATCACTTAGGAATGTTGGTGTTGGTTCATGAGGATAGGAGTGAAATTTATTCTTCCCTTATCTTCCCTTACCCTTATCTAGTTTTTTTTAGTATTAATAACAAAACACGCTGACATTTCTTCATGGCTACCAACAATTGGCTCTTGTGCCAGGCAGAGCAGTCTGGGTAGACTGGAAGGCTTACTCCATGGAGCAGCTTTGCTGGCCAGACTTCTTTAATATTTCTGAGCAGGAGAATATAAGGCTCATTTTTGTCTCCACTATTACAGTGGCACCACCTCACACAAGTAGCGTTAAGGCTAGAATACAGATTCAGAGTAGCTATCGCACCACTGGGCATTTCATTTTTTTCAGCTGTGCATTTCGCTGGTCATAATAGCTCTGTGAACCCCAGCTGTGCTACACAGGAAGCAGGTGGAAGTAACATGTCAGTCTAACATCTATCAGTGATTGTACTTGGGCCCTGACTTAGCAAGTTGGCCTCTATTTTTCTGTTTATGCAATGGTTTATTTTTCTAAGGAACATGCAGAAAACCCTTGCAAGAACCAGCCTCAGCAGCACACTGCAGTGGAGGAAAGATTTCACTGTGCTTGGATGCAAAAACAGGAGGACAGCAGGTTGGCAACCCATTTCCAGCACTTCTGAGAGTATGTCAGTTCCCTGATTTTTGAGCATTTAGTCCTAAAGTAATCTCAGCGCTCAGAGATTCATGCCAGTGATAAGAGTACACAGCACCCAATGTGCAACTCAGCCTCGCTGACCTTAACCTATAACTTGAAAGATGGTGTCCAAGGAGGAAAGTCACCATAACTGTACATTCCTACTACACTCCAAACACATTTTGTAAATTCAGCTGCACATAGCTTCCTAATCAAAACACTAGGCTGGGTGTTTCCTGCTGGTCAGCTCTGAAACACCACTGAAGTCAAAACACCTCACAGATACACTGATTTCAAGATGTCTTTCTGCCTCTTGCATACGCTCACTCAGATTTATCATTAACAGTCCACCATCCGTTAATTTCTCCTAGTCTCTGGTATCACTAGTAACTGAAAATTCTGTAAGAGAAATCTTAGCATAGAGAAAGATTAATCAAATCTATATACATGTAAGAATAAAAATAGTAAGTCTGGGTAAAAAAAGCCTGGCTGGTGTTACCCCTGATGAGAGATTGCATCTCAACAGAGAGAAGAGAGAAAAGGATTGCCCTAAGCACGATGAAGCCTTCAGCCCTATTGCCCAGACAGAAGTGATGCAACTGTTCACCACAAAGCTTGTCACATAAGCAATGCATGCGCCCTCCTCAAAGGATGAGCATCTAACCTAACAACACTTATGTAACAGGAACTGGCTTGGAAGTTTAGGCATATATATTTGACTTTTCATACAATTAAAATACATATTCTCCTAAGGTATAAAGCTTGTAGCACATGCATTTGCTCACAGCTAGAGTGGAACAATTAAAATAAACATAGATAATCTGTTCCAAAACTTTGGTGTGGTATCTCTAATACATGTGAACATCATTTACAATTTTATAAGTTTGAATTGATGTTTAGAAAGCTGAGATTTGTTACATTTCTTTCTTATGCCTCTGTTTAGGGAAAGAGAATATGTAAATTAAACTAAATCTGTCACATTTTATCAAAGTTCTTAAAATGCAGAAAATCAGAAAAATTGAAGCTTGGCTTCGAAAAAATTTTTGTGACAAAGTATGTGCAAATTAAACCTCAAGCAGAATGAAAATAAACGCAATCCCAACAAGCTAACACAATATTGTATGCAGATGTTTATAAAATTGTGCTGTAAAAATCATGTAAGTGAGGAGGAACAGGGCTATACAGATAACAGAATGCATTGCTCCACAGATGCTTCAAAGTACCCATTCTTTGAATTTTCTTTATTTCATTTTTGTAAATCATATGAAAAGGAGCTTCTTTCTGCTCCTTCCTATACTACCGACATTTTATACACAGTACTAGACTGCGGTCTCTGCATTAACAGATGATTTTGTATTTCTGACGCTCTCCTAGCAATATACTGCTCGTCCCACATAAATTGCTGAATTTGAGTGGGATCAGAGGTTTAAGAGGTCAGTGTTCACTGATAGCCAAAGCATCATCCCAGCTGCTTTGCTGGTTTTCCTCTGTGTGCTCTTATTGCTGAGAATTTCCTTTCTCTTCCTTTATGATCGACAGAATTAAAGTAAGAAATAAGAAGCGTAAACTGACAGAAACAGAAATTAACAGAAAAGACAGACCAAGAGGTTAAAATGGTGAAAAAGAGGAATCCAATCAACTACTGAAAAACAGTGTGTGTACACAGGCACACATCTCACTTCACCAAGAAACTCCATTTCAGCATTTCCTTATCAGCAAAGCTGCTAAATGCCACAGATGAGAACAGTGCTTTTAAAATATTATCACAGAATCAAAAAATAACTGTGGTTGGAAGTGATTTCTGGTGATCATGCCGTCCTAGCCCCCTGTTCAATGCAGGGTCAGCTACAGCAAGTTGCTCATGACTGCATCCATCCGTATTTTTAGTATCTCCAAGGATGGAGACTCCCCAGCCTCTCCAAGCAATCCATTCCAGTGTTTGAACAGAATGATTTTTTTTTTCTTATGTTTAAGTGGAACTTCCTGTATTTCAGCTTGTGCCCATTGCCTCTTATCCTGGCACTAGATACCACTGAGAAAGGTCTGGCTATGTCGTCTCTACTCCTTTCAAGATCTCCCCTGACCTCTCCCTTCTCCAGACTAAACAGTCCCAGCCTTCTCCTTGTATGTCAGATCCTCCAACACCTTAACCCTCCTCCAGTGTATCCGTACCTTTCTTATAGTGGGGAGCCCAGAACTGGACCCAGCACTCCAGATGTGTCTCCTCAGTGTTGGGCAGAGGGGAAGTATCACCTCCCTCAACCTGCTGGCAACGCTCCTCCTAACGCAGCCCAGGAGGCTGTCAGTCTTTGCTGCTGCAAGGGCGCTTGGCTAGCTTGCGGGCAACTTGTCCACCATGATCACCAGGTTCTTCACAAAGCTGCTTTCAAGCCTGTCAAGCCCCAGTGTGTACTGGTGCATGGGATTTTTCCTTCCGTGGGGCAGGACTTCGCACTTCCCTTTAAGGAATTTCATGAGGTTCCTCTCTGTCCATTTCTCCAGCCTGTCAAGGTCCCTCTGAATGGCAGCGCGACCTTCTGGTGCATCAGCCACTCCTCTGAACTTTGTATTGTCTGTGAACTTGCAGAGGGTGCACTCCACCATCATCCAGGTCAGTAATGAAAAGGCTAACAGTATTTGTCCCAGTATCTATTCCTAGGGTACGCTACTAGTAACTTGTCTCTATAAAGCACTATTATCCATTATAAAGTATAATCAGTATACATAATGAATGCTACACATAATTGCTAACATGTGCACAAGTTTTTCTATTCGTCATATATAAACATGGTTCTGTTTTTGATTTGTTCTTTCTTTCTTTTTTATCCTAAGATAAGGAAATTGGTAAGAACAGTCAGGCCATCTGTACATGTGTTACTTTTTCATTTCTCCTCAAAGATCTTAACGTCTCCCAACAAAATCCAGGCAAATTTGAAGAAGTATTTCAGTTCTTGCCATGTCTGTAAAAATAAACAGCATGGTTCTGCAAGGTTACCCAAAGCACAAGCTAAAGTATATTATAGGCATCAGATAATTCATATTTAAGGCAGATAACAAAGGAAAAGTTTTCATCAAAGATCACAGCTCCTTAGACACTGGGTAACACAAACATGACACACATCACAAGCCTCCTATATTCTGCTGTTCGTAGAACTGTTTATGTTATACAGTAAATTTACTATCCAATTAATGAAAAGCAACTAAAACTGATTAACAACAATTAATGGAAAACTGACTGCAAGAAAGGCACTAAAGATACACTGGAGTGGAGAGGGGGACACAAAGAAATCAACATACCAAAACCTTGAAATAATATTAAATGGCTACCAGAATTTAAAAAAAAAAAAATCTGTCATCTATTTGGTAATAGATAGCATCCCTTCCTATGGGACACTAAATAGCCTTCTAACAGTAAAATTATGTCAGGTTATCTACAAAAAAACCCATGTCAGGATGCACATGCATGAGGATGCGTGCAGTCTTGGCAAAATCTTTAGCTGACTGATGTCATTAAAGCTCTTCTCAAGTAAATAGACTCAAGACAATTTGTTGTGCACAAGGTGGTTTGATCAGTCTTGGAAGACTGAGCTATTTATGAGCTGGAGGAAGAATGAACTCCTGCACTCCCGTAAGTGTGTGCACACAAAAGCACCTACCAGTCAAACTCAAGCTATTTCTTTTTAATATTCGAAAGAACACCTTCTTTAGGCCCATCTCATTGTACAGTTTACATGAATAGTTCCGCCTGTTTGTGTTACTAAGTTGTCACATGTGTATATGATTTAATTTTAACAGGTAAAATACTGCTTCATTATCTCAGTACTAAAAAAATAGCTGAAGCATTTTTTCCTCAAGTGCTTCCAGACTTAGCAATGAAAATGGTAATTATGTGAAAGCCTCAGAGAGTTTACAGCGTAACAAAAAATTCTGATGAAACTCTAGGACTTCGGTTCACCTTCTGGGACACTTGATGTGATTTACATAAACAAGCACATGCACATACACACACAAACTCTTTTGTATATCCTATAAATGTATTTTATTTTCATAATTTGCCAGTAGCCATTGCACTGGTTCTATATTCTCACAAGGATGTTTCTGATACCTCTCATTTGCGTGTGTTTCTGCGTATTCCTAAGGAAAACAAATTGCTTTCCAGAACTCCCTCTGACACAGGATTGTCTCTCTTCCTTTGAATACATAATAAATAATGCATACAGGTTTTGCAGTTTTGTATGTAGAGGAACAAAACCTTTCACACTCTTCTTACCTTCAGCAAAAGATTACTGAAGACACAATAAAAGATGGACTGAGTAAGGTGAAAGACAACTTTCAGGGAAGATAAGAAGAAAAGCCAAGCCCCTTATTAACAGGTAATAAATTGTTTACATAGGGTTAAGAAGATTGGGCATTAGAGTGATACTGTTCTTAGTTTCTTGGCTGCAAACGAAGTAGCATGTGTTCTGCATGCATAAACTATATGCCTGGATAAATATCAGGTGCCCACCAACACCGCTCTATCACTCCCCCCTCTCAACTGCAAAGGGGAGAGGAAATATGACGAAAGGCTCGAGGGTCGAGATCAGGACAGGGAGGGATCACTCACCAATTACTGTCACGGACAAAATAGACTGAACTTGGGGAGAAAAGGGAGTTGAATTCATCACCAATCAGATCAGAGGAGGATAGTGAGAAATAAAAACAGATCTTAAAACACCTTCCCCCCACCCCTCCCTTCTTCCCGGGCTCAACTTCACTCCTGCTTCTCCACCTCCTCCTCCCCGAGTGGTGCAGGGGGACAGGGAATGGGGGTTATGGTCAGTTCATCACACGCTGTCTCTGCTGCTCCTTCCTCCTCAGAGGGAGGACTCCTCATACTCTTCCTTGGCTCCAGCGTGAGGTCCCTCTCATGGGAGACAGTTCTCCACAAACTTCTCCAACGTGAGTCCCTCCCATGGGCTGCGGTTCTTCACAAACTGCCCCAGCGTGGGTCCTTCCCACGGGGTGTAGTCCTTCAGGAACAGGCTGCTCCCGCGTGGGTCCACCATGGGGTCACGAGCCCTGCCAGCAAACCTGCTCTGGCATGGGCTCCTCT
>Ga0065711_1005359_pt1 | contig 20475 bp, 12 predicted proteins | sample Hoacrofraction12_FD_59098 | JGI IMG/M metagenome (GOLD analysis project Ga0065711, IMG submission 59098) | Hoatzin crop microbial communities from Cojedes, Venezuela - Epithelial fraction 12 v2 (version 2) | ecosystem: Host-associated > Birds > Digestive system > Esophagus > Crop | place...
GAGGGTGGTGAAACACTGGAACGGGTTGCCCAGAGAGGTAGTGGAGGCCCCATCCCTGGAAACATTCAAGACCAGGTTGGACAGGGCTCTGATCAACCTGATCTAGTTAGTGGTGTCCCTGCTCTCTGCGGGGGGGTTGGACTAGATGACCTCTAGGGGTCCCTTCCAACCCAAAACTTTCTATGATTCTATGATTTGAGTTCAGCTTGTGCTTCGTATTTGTACTGTGTACTACATTTTTTAATACCATTGACTTGTGGTTTCTGTTTGGTAGGGCGTCAGTCCAAAGAGTCTCAAAAAATGTCCTGAAGACCCAGAACAGAGGTCTTGCTTTGCATTGTTTGTAAAGTTTGGAAAAGAGGTAAGTTACTTTGCTGGCTAACTTTCTTAGTCTGCATGTAAGCATAAATGACTCAATCAAAATTACATCTTTTGGGAAGTTATACATATATGGTAGAAGTATTACAGCTGTTTGAATTATGCAACATAGTGGGGTTTTTCTCACCATTTTTTACTTAGTGTTGGAAGAGGCGCTTTGGTCACTTCTTTCTCAATTGTACATCAATAAGTGTATAAATGTGCATTAAATACTTCTTGGTAACCATCTACAGGTGAATGAGATTCCAGTATTGATTTTGAATTGTTTGTTTTACCTGGGTCTTGATATACTTAAATCAAGATCTTACAAGGTTTAGGATTGTTCTTGACCTATTTATCTGAATTTTAGGTTACAGCAAAAATGAAACAATATAAAGATGAGTTGTTAGCATCCTGTCTCAATTTTTTGCTCTCCTTACCACATGACATCATCATGCTTGATATCACAGCCTATATTCCCGCACTGCAGGTGGGTCCAAGTGACGTACAACTAAAACTTTTTTTTTTTCCTGAAACACAAGAATTCTGGAGCAAAGTTAGTATCCCATTGAGTAAGAATGATAACTGTTAAGCTTTGCACTGTCTTCAGTGAGATAGAATATTTCACTTTTTGGATAAACAAGTAAATTGTCAGAATTTGCTTTTGCACTAAGCTGACTCTGTTAGTGCCTATGCTGCAATTTGGTATATATCTCCTGTGGTGATGCTGAGTGAGATCTTAAGCAGACAGAAATTGTTAAGATGGAAGATGTATTGTATGCGAAATGCTTTCAAATATGGGTTGGGTTTTTTTTTAACCTTTAAATAATAGTAGTCAATAAAAATGCAAGACTAATGGTTTTACATTTGACATGTAGAATGCATTTAAGCTGGGCCTTAGCTGTACCCCAATGGCTGATCTGGGACTGGATGCTTTGGAAGACTGGTCAGCTCACATCCCCAGACAAATAATGCAACCTTACTACAAGGATGTTCTACCTCTTCTTGATGGTTATTTGAAAAACTCTACTTCTACAGGTACAATACAGGCAATGAATTTTTAGTTGAGGGAGAGGAAAACGGTTTTTGCGTAGTTACACCTAGAATTATGAATGTGGCATACTTTTTGTCTACATTGTGTGTTTCTTGTGGTTGCAACAATGTTATTTCTGTTACAGCCCAAAATTTACCTTTTTCTTAAACTAGCATTTATTTACTACTACCAAACAATCATTAACTGTAGCCATTTTATATGACACTTCTCTGTGATTTGTCCTTTGTATCCTTAAATCAGCTTAGTTTTCACTAATAGAGACTTATTTTGCCTAATAAAGATTTAAAATGAAAGAATAATTGTCATATCCTTAAAATAGAAACAAGGGTAAAAGAGGGTGGATTTTTTTAAAGAAACTGTGAGTAGGTGCGTGAAGTGCAGCTACAATAAACTAATATTAATATGCTGCTTTTTTATTCATCAGTTGAATCCGAGAATAACTGGGAAGTAAGGAAACTTTCTCGAGCAGCCCAGAAGGGATTTAATAAGGTTGTGATACAGCGTTTAAGAAAAGCAAAGACTTTTTCATTGGTAAGAACGCTGTTTCTTTTTAAAGTTAAACGTGAGTTAATCACTTCCCGCTGTTTCCCTTCCTTTCTTGCATACATAACTTTTTTCTGAGGGTTATTTCTACATTAGATCAGTTCAATGAAACCTGTTCTACAACGTGGCTCAAAAAGCTGTTGCATCAGCACAGTTGGAAAATTGTCATACTCTAGTGTGAGAATGGGAACGGAGCAGGAAAGGGAACTGAAGGAATCTTGTAAGTCAGCATCACTGCTGGACTAATATATTGTTGAAACAAGAATTTAACTCCTAAACCTAGAATTAGGTCCCAGCTTAGCAGTGTTGCGGTGTGCAAATACAATTTTGTGAATGTGTAACGTTTTTAGACCTTTTTTTGAGTTGTCTTTTGGATAGGTTCACAGTCTTAGAAGTCAAACGTACGATCATTTTGACCAGTGACTTCTCAAGTAGTTCAAAATAAGTGTAGTTTTAGTTGTATATTCCAGTGTTCAAACTAGCTTGGAATAAACCTGTTTTAGATGTGAAGCTAATACTTACTCATATATGTATAGAACTCTTTTCAACCTAATGGTCTTTAAACAAAATGAGTGAATTTTATATCCCATACCGGCTGATTATGAAAATCAGCTGACTGCTTACATAAAGATACAGATTCTAAACTTTGAGTTCTGGGATTAAAGCAAAGTAAAAGAGTAATTTTTACTTCAGATTTATTTCCACTTTTTAGACTATTACAGCATTCTGCAGGTATTTGTTATCTGCGATGATAAAATGTTAACCTTTACTTCAGAAACAGCAATTCAAAGCCCATAAAATGTGATGAGAATGCTTTCCAGTCTTCCTCTCTTTTGCTTATTGAACCAAAACTGTTCTCCTCTTTGATGTGGTTGTCCTCCCCACAAGTTCTTCATTTTACCTTCTTCATCCATATGTTAGTAAGAGACTTAAAACCGTGATGTAAGCTAAGTTACTTATGCATAGGAATAACTCCTCCTTCACTAATATAAATCAGTTGGATTATTTAGGATGACAGTCCCTCCTTGGAAGCAGTAAGGACTAGAGTGGCACGCCTTCTTGGATCTTTGGGAGGGCAGATCAACCACAACTTAATTACAGGTGAGTGTCCCGTCCATGTAAAAAAAAATATTTACATGCCTCTACTGTCTTTTGAAAGTTGATTTCAGTGAGGTCTCAACATCATTTTATGAGAGTGCATGAGCTTTTCAAGGAAAGCTATTTTTTGTTGGTCTTGTTTAAACAAAATTGCTTTTATTCAGTTCTGGAGTTTAGGAGAGCAAAGTATTCATTGACTTACTATGGAATGCAGAAAGTGTGTAGAAAAACTTCAGTTAAATGCAAAAAGTGTATGGATCTGAGTATATGTATTTACTTATTCACACCCCCCTTTGCCCTCTGGCTGCAAAGCTATTTTAAAACTTTGTGCCAGTCTAACTCCTCAGTACTTGTTTCCCCCTTTTCACTACAATTCTCACTTAATCTGGTTTTGCAGAACTGCAGCCAGTGAATTGCCTAAGTCTCGGCAAGCTTACTTCTCCACTAGTGAGTTTAAGGTGCACTATGCCTTTAGTGTGTCCAAGTAGTAGAGCTCCATAAGAGTGCCTCCTCAAAAAAAAAAAGTTTTTCTGCTCTTCTCTGTTCAGTCTGTGAATAAGCTTTATAATTTAATTATTAAATATCATAACATCTAATTAAAACAAAAATGGAAAATTATAGTGTAAGCACCTGACCATGAACTTCAAGGGAGAAATACAGTGCAAAATTTAGTCAGTCTAAAAACTAATCTAGTTGTATAGAAGTTTTGTTCCTTTCTTTTAGTGCTTACATTTGTTTTTTTCTGCATTTACAACCTGTTTTCTTTTTGCCAAGTACTTCTCTGTTGTTTATTCAGAAATACTGTGGGAAAGTAGCATTATTCCCTTGAAATTAAAGTGTGGTCAGACTTTGTTAACCAAACTAACAAATATGGGACTATAGGGAGAGAGGAGTTAGTATGGCAGTTTTCCTTGGAGGATATAGCCACAAATGTAGTCGTTTTCTGTGCAACTGCAGGAGTGTCTATGTTGGATCTTCCTGTCTGATTGTTTAGAACAGTAGAAGACAACAATAGTGTATTGTACGTCTTAAAGAAGTATTTTAGATCAAGTGTGATTCAATGTCTTCTGGGTTTTTAATTGTTTCCAAACTTACTAGTATTGAAACTGGAGGCTGCTGCATCTGTCTTCTGAAATGCAATTAGTTTTCCCACGTGGTGGCTAAACATCTGTTTGGAAGTGCAAATAAAACTGGCCTTCTAACATACTTCTGGTATTTGTAACATCCGGTGATTTATAAAGCATTAACATTTTATGGCAATTTAGCTGAAGTTGGAAGGTTGCAGATTTTTTTTGACTGAGCTACAGGAATACTTGTTCTGTGTATATTATTAATTATTTTTCTTGTTTTCGTGTTTTCAAATGCATTAGCTACCTCTGCGGAAGAGATGATGAAGAAATGTGTATCCTGGGACACTGAGAAGCGTCTGAGCTTTGCTGTACCGTTTGCAGATATGAAGCCTGTCATCTACTTGGATTTATTCTTGCCTCGTGTGACTGAACTGGCTCTTTCTGCAAGTGACAGACAAACAAAAGTATTGATGTTTTTTCTGTATCTTTTTTTAATGATAGCTGATAAATACTGCATAAAATAATGTCTTCCTTAAGAAATACCTGTTTTAATTCATAGGTAGCAATGTGTTTCTTTCTTGCTCATTCATGATGAGATTATTCCGAGTGTTTAAAAAATAAAGAGCAGAAGTTGCTGTAAGCTGTATCAGACACCATTGTGCTTTGAGAGTTAGACTTCACATAAAAATGAGTTTTTTAAACTAGTTGATCGATCATCAGTGTTGTTGGGCCTCATTCTCATGCCTAGCCTATGAGCTGGTGGGCCCAGTCCAACAGAGCGCTTAAGCAAATACTTTGTTGCTTTGTTGGACTGGGATGTTGATGCCCAAAGAGAGTCCAGAACAGAGGGTATCCTTGAACACACGCTCATGGGTGACTTATGCAGTGATGAATTTTCTCCAACTGAACAGTGACTGCCCAGGATAGAAACTAAAACATCTGGAGAAAGGCCGGTTAGAATGTGCGTAAATTATTTCCATGGACATGATCTATTCCTGGAATGGTGATTTAGCATAGATTGGAATGATTTCTCAAGTACACCCTTTCTTTTGACTCATTCTATCCTGCCTACAATTTTATCTTCTCTGTGAAAGTAATGGATGCATAACCAAAGGGATTTTTAAATTTCAGATTGCTGCATGTGAGCTGCTACATAGCATAGTCACGTATATGTTGGGGAAAGCATCTCAGATGCCAGAAGGACATCAGGGTCCCCCACCCATGTATCAGTTACATAAGCGGATATTTCCAGTACTGCTTCGTCTTGCTTGTGACGTAGACCAGGTGAAGAGATTAATTTATAAGTGTTTTATCTTGTTTAAAGTACCTCTCAATGTGGGAATTAATTTATAATGTTATTTAGAAGCTATCCTGTTAGAATGTATCCCAAATGTTTCATTCAAAGTGTTTGTGGTAGTAGCTGCTCTTTATTGCTGTATTTAATTTCCATATTTTTCTTTTTCTGTGATAAGTTAATTTTGAGTTCATTATTTCAATAATGGACGAGTGCATAGCTACAATCCACAAGAATAGCATTTGGGAGAGAATGAATAGCTGCCTCGTTCATAGCTGAGGATGATGTATTTAATTCAAACACCTGAACTTGATATTTCTCCTCCTTTATACAAAACAGAATAGACACATAGGTTCAGCTCCACTGAAATTACAGGTCTTGTGCCTTTTCAGACTGCTCTTTGGACCCTGGTATCCAGATTATATTTTCAGACTAAAGGGATATGTGTTCTGTTAAAATATACAGGAAGCTATGTTACCAATTTAGGTGAAATTCTTTTTGCTGGCACGTGGCTGAATATAAACCATAGGTAAATAACATCTGCATTGGTCCAAACCAATGTGCACAGGAATACTCATTGTATTGTAAGCATGTATGTATGTAAGCACGTATATTTAATAGTTCTTTCCTTCTTGTAATAGAATGACAGTGTTTGATGAGGTTGACTCATACGTAGAATTATTGAAATTCAGCAAGTTAGAATAATGTATGTGGTAAAGGTTAAGAGAGATTTTTAGGTCAAAATACAGCTTAAAACCAAACTCTGTTTCCCTGGCTGTGTGTCGGCATATCAGTCTGTGGGATGCAGTTTTTTTCTGTCTCAGAGGATCTTACTGGAAGTAAGCTCAGAGATCTTTTGAGACTAGTTGAATAGAAAGTAGCTAACCAGATTACTTTTTTTTTTTTTTAAATCCTTGATATGGGAATGTGTTCTGAAGCTGATTATTCATTTTATAGACCCTTTTTCAAATAAGTATTTTTTTTTTATTCTTACATATTTTGAATAGCAAAATAGTATAGAAAAATATTCATCCTAGAAATGTATTTGGCTTTTACTCTTTTCAGGTAACAAGACAGTTGTATGAGCCTTTAGTCATGCAACTCATTCACTGGTTTACGAACAACAAAAAATTTGAGAGTCAAGATACGGTGGTGTTACTGGAAGCTATCTTGGTAGGTCATAAGTCTTCCTTTTCTTTTTTGTGTGCCATATGACTTTCTTTTAAACTAGCATCATTTTACTACAGAAAGAACCAGGAGCACATAAACAGATATTATGACTCCTTATTTGTCTGAGAGAAGGTAACCAGTTTATCAATTTTGTGATCTTTTAATGTTTCTTAACCGAGATTTTGATGACGGATTTCTCTATTTCTTTGACCTTCTCAAAATGCAGGTAACATCTTAAGAGTGATTATAGGATTAATGAAACACTATTTTTATCAGCAGTGTGTACAAGGAAATACTGAAACTCTTAATTTTTTCCCCCACTCTGAATGTAAATGTGTGCTTAATTTTCCTCTAAGCTTTTTTGCTTTCACTGGGAGCAAAAGCTTTAAACTTAAAACTATCTTTTGCACTGAGCTGAATTGGCTGGAGGCAAGATGGATCAGGAGGTTTTGAACTACTTTTTGTAAATTAAAGTGAGTGTTGCCACACCACTTCTAAGCAGGGGAAACTGGCTTATCAGAAGACAAGTGACTTAGTCAAGGATTCTGAACTGTTCAGTAGCTGAGATGGAAATAGAAATCCAGATCTTTGAGGCCTAATCCAGTGCTGTGAGGGCTGGTGATACTGCCCCTTACTTGCACAGTGCTAATTTTGAAGCTTTATTACTTCTGGAAAAGTGTGAGTACTTTTATTTTTAACTTAAAAATAATACTATGTAAATAAGCTGCTCTAATAACTGCCCTTTTTTCATTCTTGTAATGAAATAATGTTTTGTAATTTCAGAGTGGCATAGTGGACCCAGTTGACAGCACTTTGAGAGATTTCTGTGGTCAGTGCATACGAGAATTTTTGAAATGGTCTATTAAGCAGACAACACCAAGACAGCAAGAGAAAAGCCCAGCAAACACCAAGTCTCTTTTTAAACGGTTGTATAGTCTTGCTCTTCATCCCAGTGCTTTCAAGAGACTGGGTGCAGCACTTGCTTTTAACAGCATCTACAGAGAATTTAGGTGAGCAAACAGAGCTCAGAACAGTAGCTAACTTGGACTAAAGATTCAAGGAGATAAAAAGAATCGAGCGTAGAACTCAAATAGTCATCCACTGGTGCTCCTTCTATTAATTAATTCAATAGCTGTAAAAATTAGTTACTCAGATTAGTAATTTTTAATTATAATTTTGTAGTTCAGGCTTTCTGCAAGTTGGGTATGTAGAGGCTTAAATTTCTATGACAAGTTTATGGGAAGCTACTTATGCCTTTTAAAGATGATCAGCGAATCTTCATTGCTGTTCTTTTAGAGTGGTTTAGATGTATTTTGTCATACAAATATCTTGTGCAGTTTATCTCTACAATATTTTAATTTGTTTTTTAATTAGAATTTCATACTTAGTGCTTCTTCTACTCATGTTTCTCATCATACTTATTCCTGATTTTTAAAGGGAAGAAAATTCTCTGGTGGAGCAGTTTGTATTTGAAGCATTGGTTGTATTTATGGAAAGTCTAGCCTTATCCCATACAGATGAGAAATCATTAGGTAAGCTAAACTAATTAACTGTGGAATGAAGAAAAAAAGTCATTCTGTTGAATCTTGGATTAAAAAAGAAAAACTAAACCAAACCATGAATCTGTAACTGGAGGAAAAGTAAATATGCTTGCTTTTGCAATAAAGGAAGGATTATTTTTCGTTACTGATGGAGAGGTCAGTTGATAGCTAGCTAGGAACTCTTTGAATCGACTCCTTGCAGCATATAAAGGTGGGAGTTTTTATGCTCGTGAGAAGAACCTTTTTACATTTACGATGATTTACAGTTTCATAGTAATACGAAAAATGCTAGTGGTGCTTTTGATTTGAGTCCTGGTTTTGTAGTTACACGTTGTAAAAATGTAGCTTGATGAAAATCTTGGTGTCTACTCTTTTGTAACAAACAAAATGCTTGAAAAATGAGCATTTCTTTGTGTTCTATGGAAGATCTCCATGATTTTGCAATACCCTTTCCTGTTTACCTGATCGTTCTTCTCTACAACAGTATGTAGCTGTGTGAAGAATCTGTGACCTCTTCCACAGCACTAATGATTCTTCAGTAAGCTTGCTCTTCTCTTTTTCTTTTTTTCACGCTCTTTCATCAATTGCTAGTAATTAGAATATAAAACCAAAAACCGATGTTACAAAGATTTATTTCTTTCAGAGAAACAGTTCAGGATATAATAGAATTGGCTCCAGAAGTAATAGGCATGTGGGAAAACTGTGGGAAAATTTTACAGTTTCTCTAAGCATGAGCATGGAGCGTAGAATACACAGTTTTGTAGCAGAGGCCTCACAGTTGGCTTAAGCCATGTTGACCTGTCTGCTATTTTATGATCTTGTTCTGCAGCCTTGAAAAATTTACTGTAGAAGCAGAGTAGCAGAGGTCATAGACATTATCCTGTGTGTAAATCTGTCGCGCCATTTCTATAGTAATAATACCATGATTCATTTAACCAAGTTACTAGCACTTATTGTGCATGTCAATTCTCTCTTTCTAACAGGTACCACTCAACAATGCTGTGATACTGTTAATCACCTGAAGCGCATAATCAAGCATAAAGCATCTTCTCTGAACAAGGAAGGAAAGCGGCGAGTACCACGGTCAGCAATTTGCCATTTTTTTGCTTTTTAAATGTTACATTTTGGTTAACAATGTATGTAGTTCCATTAATGCTTAGGACTGAATGAGGAATTCATCTTGTGACTGTTGCTGATAGAGATCTCCTTGATATGTCTGTCGAACCACTGATGAGGAATGCTGGACATGATGAAAAAGGATGATGGTGATCATTCTTTCTTCCAGCGTGGTGAGCTCAGAACAGAGATTGCCTTAGTCTGCAAGGACAGAGAGGAAAGAAAAGCATGTGATCCTCACAGCAGTGATTATAATAATGTTAGCACTGGTGTTACAAAGCATTTGGAGTTGGAGGAAATAACTCCCAAGTTTTTGTTGTGTTTTTTTTTTTTTTTTAAATTGCTTTAAGTGTTAGCAGAAGTACAACAAGCTGCAGTAGGATGATCAGTGATGAAAGGATAATGAAAAAGGTGGAAGCAGCAAGAATTGATTCAATATCAGGCTGGATGAAGCTCTGAGTTACCTGGTCTGATTGCATAGCTGACCCTGCTTTGAGCAGGAGGTTGGACTGGAGACCTCCAAAGGTCACTTCTGACCTGAATTATCCTGTGAACCTAAAGAAACAGCCAAGTGGAGCCTGGGAGTTAGTTCACTGCTGTGGCATATGTGAAGTTAGGAGACTGGATAATCAGGGACAAGGGAAGACTGTGGGGGCTTATTTAAGCTTTAATCTCCATTTTTGTCTCTATGAGTGTTACAAAGAAAAGGAAAGAGACCTGATTCTGATTTCTAAAATTTTTCTGTGAAGGCTGTGCTCTGAGGATCCATAGTAGAGTGGGGAGAAAGGAAAGCGGTGCAGGATGTGTTTGTAGAAGAGCTCCATCTTGTACTGCCGATGAGCTGTGGTTAGACAGATAAAAGGACGTTCCTAATGCTCATGAAACGTTTTGATTTTTTTTTCAACTGGAAGTCTATGACTTCTTGGTAGATGTCGTGAGGACTGTTAATCCCTAATATTTTTGTGCAGAGGATTTCCAGCTACTAAGTCAGTGTGTCTTCTGGATGTCGTCAAGTGGCTCTTAATGCAGTGTGGACGACCTCAGACAGAGTGCCGACATAAAGCCATGGAGCTCTTCTATGAATTTGTTCCTTTATTACCAGGTATTGTAAGTCACAATGCACTATTATCTTTGCTTTCTAAATACCTTCCCTTGGTTTTCTATGAAAAGTATGAATTACAAAACAATGATTTTTTAAGTAAATGTCTGTTCACTCAGTGCTGTTAAATAGAAACTGAGTAGTTTCTCATATTTGAAATCAAATATTTTGACAACCTCAAGGGCTGTGGGGGGTTTGTGGGCATAAAAGAAGGTTTTATTGCAAACTTCCAGCCAGGAAGGAGAACTTACAGGCCCTGAACTGCTGTTGTATCTGGCTATTAAGGCAGTATTTGCTGACTGGGAACTAGTGGGAGCTTTTCATACATTGACCTCTTCCTTGTGGGTAATTTACATAGTATGACTAAGGCTAGACCAGAACCAATACCTTCTCCACTAGAAGATCCAGTTTAAAACACAAAGTTTGGGAAGGTCAGTCCATTTGCCTCTAATTCCTTCCTAGTTTGAAATGTGTTTTTCCTAAAGAATTTGTATTTCTTTTATTATTTCTATCAGGAAACAAGTCTCCATCCTCCTGGCTGGCTGATATTCTAAAAAACCGAGATGTTTCTTTCCTCATTAACAAATTTGAAGGAGGTGGCAGTGATGCCGAAAGTCCATCTGGGATCCTTTCTCAGCCAACTCTCCGTGGTATGCAGGAGCCCTTCAGTTTACAGACTGTTATGCGGTGGATGGATATGTTCTTAGCAGCACTGGACTGCTACAATACGTTTTTTGAGCTGCGAATGATCAAACCTCGTGAAATACTGGGTAAGTGATTAACTGTTGCGTTAGATTCATTCATGTCTGTTACACAAAGCCCATCCAAGATGAGTTCCTAATTTGGACTATAAGTGTTTTTTTCTTAAATGATAAGTTGAGGAATTTTATGAACTCTGGCAAAGGTTTCAATAGCAGTTGTTGTACTGGATGTTTTTTGGTGGAGAAGTACTTTGTTAACAGTGTATCTTAAAATGTTTCCTTTTAGTCCTAGAAATATACCTTTAAATTTCTTTTTCTCTGTCATCCAATCACCAGCAACTTCTTTTACTAAGAGATAGATTTTTTTTTTTTAAATCCTTCCAAAGCTGTTTACCTACTCTTTATTAATGTCTGTAGGCAGCTACCAGAAAGCAATGAAAGAAGTCCCCTTTTCACTTCAAGCCCTGTACATGTCATCTTTCTGCAACTTCTGATGCTTCAACTGCATCAGGTCCAAAATCCTTGTATTTGATTTTTCATCAGGTGCATAGTAATACCCTGTGTAGCCATTAGGTGTCTTAAAAAGTTTTTCTTTTAGTTATTCATGTAGGTCTAAACAGAATGCTTTTTATCACTGATAATACAGTTGCACAATTACTTCATATATGAAGTCTTGTACAAGTTCTAGGTAGTCTGTCTGTCAGTGTCATCTTTGGTTTAAAACAGAGAGTGTCATCTCTTGGTTTAAAACAATACTGTGAGATCATTGTTGGATGCAGTTAGCATAATGCTAAATTATTCAAAACTAGGAATTTAAAATTTTGATCCTTTTTATCACACAAGCCTAAATCATCATCATCATTAGTAAGTGCTTGTGATGATTGGTAAGTAGAACGCTACTCTTCACTCCCCAGAATGTGAATATTTGGAACTGGCATAGGACTTTCAGAAAATACTGGTGTAAGGTGTGGTGGTGCTGTGTTTGTGATCTCGGTTCATCTGTTTTTTTCCAAACACAAAAGAATGTATTTAGAAGTTGAGAGCTGCTGTATCAGTTCAACTTAGTATGATTCTTCTTAGGTGTAAATGAAAGATCCTCATTCTTGGAAGCTGTGCAGTTCTTCCTTGAAACTGTTGCTATGCATGATATCCAAGCAGCAGAGCAATGCTTTGATTGCAGTTCAAAAGGCAGCATGTTCAGTCCACAAGAGAGAGATGTGTATAATTACAGCAAGTGTACCATTATAGTCCGAATCATGGAGTTTGTCACGATGATCTTGGAAACGTGTCAGCAGGATTTCTGGAAGGTAGGCACTGAAATCTGTATTGGATAAAAGATACAAATTTTCTATGTAGTTAAAGATTTGTGTTTTCATTGTGAGGTTAGTTTGCTGGAGAACATCATCTTTAGTGATGCTTTAATTGGAACTGATGACTAAGCGTCACTAACTGTTATGATCTTTGTGTAAGTGAAAAGAATTATACTGCACAGTTGAATTTTAGTGGTTGATATCATTTTGATTAGAGGAATTAATATTTCCTCTATATTCCAGTTGTATATTGACTATGAAATTGTCATTCTGTATGGAGTACTTGCTATGAATATTTCTTGTGTGAGTCCTGATGACCTTGAATGTGTGGAGGTGATAGCTGCTTAAAAGGCAGAAAGGCAGATAGTGGCAATTCTTTCTTGAATTCAGTATAAATACAAAGGTCTTTCCATCTGCCTAGCTTTGGTGCAGTATAAACTGTATTTAACTACATAAAATATAGTACTTATGAGTCCTTACGAAATTCACACCACCAGGTTTAGTTCTGAGACTGTGACTATCTCTTGTTTGAAGTTAATGTCTAATAGCATGCACAGAGGTGCTGCACATGTGGATTTCAAGGTGCAAACAGGTGTACAATCAAGACTGAAACAGGCCTATGTGGGCATAAAAGATGTGCAGTTTGATGAGACAGCATATAGCCTATGTGTATTTTTGTTGATACTTAATTTCTGTGTATTAGTACAATTGATTGAAAGTCAGACATTTTGTAGAGAAAGAGAATGTCACTTAGTGAGAATAGTTACTGTTCCATGTTTTGTTTCATTTTAGATACAAGGACAAATGATAAGTTATGAAGAAAAAAATAGAGAAATCTATATGGATTTTAAAATAAAGCTTCTATTTAATGTTTTGTTCTTTATAGCTACTTGAGAAGGAATTGCTTAATAGAAGCCTTATAGAGCTTCTGGTGATGACAGTGTATGACCCATCACATGTAGGCTTTAACACTGCTGATGTGCAAGTCATGAAAAATCTCCCAGATATCTCTGTAAGACTCATGAAAGCTTTGATGAAATCTACCTATAAGGAATCTTTGAAACTGTGCATAAAAAAAAGAATCACATGGCAGAGGTAAGTAGGGGCTTTCTGTTAAGCATGAATCCAGACCAAATGCCACTAACCGTGAGAAATGCAAAGTAAATAGCATTGCATACAGTTGCACATAGAGGTCCCCACCAATATGACGTTATTGCTTCTCTTTTCGTACTAGCCTCGAGGACCTTTGTTCTGTTGATCTGTTTAATTCAGATGCACGTTTTGATCAAGTTAGGTTTAGTGCTGTCCTTTCTGCCTGCAAGCAACTCCAGAAATCTGGCCTGCTTCATTCTGTTCTTCACAATCAGGTAATTGTTTATCCAGAAAATAATGGTGAATATTTTTATACAATAAAGAACTTTTCATGTGTAAAAGGCCAGTGTGAAAACAGAGAACAGATCAAATGATCTCATTTTCCACAACGTCTTCAAGATCAACAGTGAAGAGCTGGTGTTGAATAGGATCAGAAATAAATGTTTTATGTTTATTCTACAAATCTGAGCAGCACAATAGTTAGGTTTGAACAATCGTCATAATTATCTGTCTTTCTCCGATTTCCAGGGCCTGGAGACAACCAGAATCTACCTAAAACTTGCTTTTAGTGAGCTTCACAAGACTGAAAGCTCAAAAAAAAATCAGGATTTGCCATCCTACAAAGGAGGCATTTTTCAACAATTTTTAAACAGAGAACATTCAAGCTGATGAGGGAAGTTAGAAAAGGAATACATTCTGACTGATCAGAAGCAATATAGTGGCTCTGAGTTGCAGGAAAACAGGATGGAGAGCAGTTGGGATGTGGGGTTCTAGGCTGTGTTATTCAAAAGAGTTCTTTCCACTAATTTTCTGATTGTGATCAGTCTATTTTACTTTGGGCAATTGAAGGAAAACAGTCTAAGCAGCAGCCATAAGAACCGAAAGAATTTGTCTACTGGTAAGAAAGGCTGTATTTAGCAACTGAGAAAATACTTAATTTCTGTGGGTTGTTTGCCACGTATCCTCTACGTCTAAATAAAAGCTAAAGCTGTGATTGTAGGCTGGTGATATTCAAGGAGCTGCGTTTTGTGGCCCATCCATTCTCACTAAGCTGTTCATTTCACTTCTGTAGTAGTGTTGTTATCTGAAAAAATTGGGAGAGGGATCAGAGTCTTTTGAAGATTTTCAAATGACTATTAATTTGTTCTGAACTTTGTACATGACAAGATTGTCTGGTTAAAAATCTTGTTCCTCAGTTAGAAAGGTGTCTTGTCATGGTGTATTTGTGTCACTTTATAAGCAAATGACCTGGAGTTTAAGTGTTTTCATTAGCTATTCAGGTAGATTGGAAGGCCTTTATGTTATTTTTTTCAGCTTATATTAATTGTCACTTGTTTGTTTATTTCTGTAGGATGAAGGGCCTCATTTCTCAGTTGGTTCTAAGCTTCTTTCAGTCATTTATAAAGGTATTGCACCTGGGGGTGAAAGGACATCTCTTCCATCATTAGACATCAACAGTAAGCGATTAGCTGATAGACTCCTGCAGCTGGCCTTTGCTATCGATGACCAGGTAGGATGCTGTTCTCTAGTTTTAATACTGAGTCATCATTTAATACTCATTATCAATAGTCTTCTAGCTATATTTTGGGTAGATAAGGCTGATGTTTTATTCATAATCCTACAGAGGAACTGTAAGGATTCTTTGGGTTAATTGAATGACAATTATAGATAACAAGCATTTCAGTATTCAGTTTATACTTTATTTTTGTTCTTTCTAGTAACATAAGAGTTTGAGGTGGAAGCTTTTAAAAATTCACGTGCTTTTCTAAGAAATAAGTGAACTTATTGTGCTCGAAGTAACTCTGTCTCTACACCTTAATTTTCACAGTGTGAGGAGCTAGTAAGTCTGCTGTTGAACACAGTGGTGTTATCTGTGCCATTGTCAGGAGCATCAGAGAAGAACCTGATCAATTTCTCTCATGGACAGTATTTCTACAGCCTGTTCTCAGAGACCATCAATCAACAGCTGCTCAAAAACCTGGATGTGATCATAGTCCAGCTTATGGAATCATCTGTCAGCAATCCCCAAATGGTATTAGACGACTTCTTTAAAAGGATAAAGTCAAATGGGAATGTCAGAAGTGACACTTTTTTGTTGTTATAGGTGGATGTAACTGAGTGTGTAGTGGGGGAAAAAGTGCATTTGGTTGCACTTTGGACAGTATTGCACTGATAGGCTTTGTTCGGGTTTTTTTTGTCTTGTCCTACTGGTGCCTACTGGTGCTAGCTTCATGACCTCTGGCAACCTGACATAACTTAGGCTGTCTGTCCTCTCACATCAAACAGAGTGGAAAGTGCTTACCTATTACCTATCCTGAAATCTAGGAATTTCAGAATTTTTTTTATGCATAGTACTTCAAATCAAGAATGTCCTTTGAAAGCAGGTCTGATTGTTGCCATTTACTGTGTTTTGATTTTAATGTTAGAGTGGTCTCAGAGCATGCAGACTGAATTTGTTTTGGATAAAACTAAAATTCAAAATTAACTCCAACCACTAATGGGCATTTAGTCCACAGGACCAGAACAGAGAGACAAACGTATACACAGACACAACCCCCCGTGACCAGAAATATATTCAAGGGCTTCTGACAGATGGAAGGGTCAGAAAGAAAGATCAGAAGTCCACTTTCCCTTTTGCTTAAAACGATGCTCAGGAAAGTAGATAATCCTGTGAAAAATTATTGGATCTTTTTTAATCCAAGGTGTCATGCTTAAAGGTGTTACTTCCAAGTAACATTTTAAAACACTGGGAGCATAGTTTTCTGTGATACCAGAAATTCGTTAATTTGATTGTAGAGAGATGTATGTATCTTTTAAAAGGCTGGTGCTTGTGATGACTTTGTAGTGTTTCCTGTGCAGAGCATGCCACAATAGATTTACTTGTAAAAGTGTCTCTTATAAATGATAGGCTACAAATTTACACAGGCTGCATATGGTAATAGTATTAAAAGTCTTCAATTCATTAATTTAATTAAGGCAAATAGCCAGAATGGGTCAAACAAACACTTTTCTGTTGTCTGCTGCCTGCTGTTCTTCTTTCTCTGACTTTTAAAAAAGACCCACATATATATTATGGATCACATTTGATAAGATATCTCTTCTTTAGTTTTATGCATTTTTGATGTACAGGAAGGAAAAAAAAAAGGTTTATTTTACTGTACCCATCCAAATCTGGTGAAATTACAAGGCTGAGATAACATAAATCCAGTTTATTAGGTGGTTGCCAATTACTCGAGAGGAGAATGCAGAATTTGGGTTTGGAAGTCAGAGACCATTAGTTTTTGAAGAAAAGAGATTGAAGCATACTGAGTTCATATCTGGTATGCCATAGTTTATTTTTTCTTTTCAAAATGTATGCAAATAAGTTAGCATATGTGCTATTTCTCAGCTTCACACTAAATAAAGTTTTCAAGTATTTATCTTTAGAGTTATTCTGGATTATCATGTATTTCTTCATATTTACACATAAGGTATGGGAAGGAATTGCTGCATTATACTCTGAGTAAAACAGCAGTAAATTGGATAGAAGTGTCTTTTTTTATAAAATGTGTGCTTTTAATTTCCTGCAGAGAGCCTTATACTGTATCATTTTGAGATTTAAATGTGGCATTGCTATGTGATGCTTTTTTTTATGATTGCCCATACCAGTGAAGAGATCATATCATCCTTTCATTTGCGGTGCAAGAATCTGCGTGTTGGTTTTCCTTCCAGGTTGGTAGCATTTTGAACGGTATGTTGGATCAGAGTTTCAGGGAGCGTTCGGTACGCAAGCAGCAAGGAGTGAAACTGGTCACAGCTGTTCTAAGAAACTGGAAGAAACTTGACAGCTGGTGGGCCAAAGGTTCAGCTCCTGAGAGCAAAATGGCAGTCTTGACCTTGCTGGCAAAAGTTCTCCAGGTATGCGTTCCTTTACGAAATCCAGGGAACTTTTCTAATTTTGTAGGAAATGTATCTTGTTTTAAAGAGATGCTATTTCATTCTAATGTTTTATGTTTGGGAAAAAAAAGGAAAAAAAAAGTTAGAAAATATCAGAATCTAATTTCTGGTTTTTGCCAAGTACAAAAAAATATCTGGACAAGCAGAAATTACTAGATTTTGCAGTTCACTTCTCCCCTGCCCCTTTTTTATATTTGTTTTTTTCAATTGCTGCCATGTTTCAGCTGCCTCTTTTCCTTCTGGAGAGTTGGTACAAGTGCAGAGAGTAATCTTTGAAACTGAGCGGACTCTTATAACATTCTTTGTCTTGCTGGCATCCAGAAAGTCACAATAGGGGAGTTCTACCCTTATCAACAGTCTGCAGAAAGATCTTTATTTCAAAGACCGTTAATTTCTGTTACATTGCTGTTTTGGTCTTATGTTCTTGAAAGAGAGAAAGAAAATAGATTTATCTGCTTATATGGCTTATTTAGAACTTGTAAAATTAGCTGTATGCAAATATACACCAAGATCACTTACTGAGAATTTTTTTTCTTTTTTATAATTAATTATTTTAAACTTGAATTGTTTTAAAGGTGTTGTTAGGACACAGAACGTGAACTGTATTGCTGTATTAGCTGTCAGTGAAGCGAGCAGTAGGAAATCTGGCTTTGAGAAGGAGCTTAGTATTTTTTTGAATTGGAAAAATATCCAACGTTATGATTTTATTTGTACTGTGTAGGAGCTTTTAGAATTCTTTTTTATAGTCCTTTTAAAACCAAAATCACTCTGTATGTGCTTTCTGTTAACTCAGTGTATTTTTGGAAATAAACAATGCTATAGCTTATGGAGTTTTTATTGTTCATTAATACAGTGATGCCTTTGACTAATTCTTAAAAAAAACAACTAATTTTTTTATTTCTTCTGTCATTCCAGATAGACTCTTCAGTTTCTTTCAATACCAATCATGAGGCATTTACAGCTGTTTTCAATACCTATACCAGTCTACTTACTGATCAGAATTTAGGCTTAAATCTTAAGGTAAATTGCTCACTTCGGTGGCTTCCCCATCCTCCCCAGATTAGAATGTTAGTCGTTCATGAAATTCCCTTTTATTGGGCTTAAATTTTACCTTAGTTTGCCCAGTAACATAGACACTGCTGCTTCTTTTTTTCCCTCCTGTTCAACATCCTAAAACTCATAAATCATCCTTTTTGTTCTTCAGGCAGAAGGCAGTATCACAGATATCATGTTTTGGTTTTAGGTGCTCTGTTTGTTCTTGCCCAGATGAAAGGCATGTATTTTTTAGGAAAAAAATTACTGTCAGTTATATGTTGTTTAGAGCTCTAAAGTATCCATTTGAGAAATGACAGCTAATCAGGCTTCTAGCAAGGAGTGACATTTCCTATAGTGGAACTTATGAACATCTGCCAGGATTTTAATGCCCATGTCTGCAAGTATGAGACCAGTACTAATGGATTAACTGCTATATGTGCCTTGGGTCAGGAGAGGGAGGTAAAGTACCGCAAACTGAAAGCGGAAGTTCTAAAAGATGCTGGACCGTAAGCTTTGGAGTAGAAGATTAAAAATTCGGTACTTATGAAGCAGCTTTGCATAGTTGCTGCTCTGCCAGCCTGCAGTTACCTAGACAGTTTTGTACTTCCCCGTGCATTCAGAATAAAGTTTGGGAACTTGCTTTAGCTGCCAGGTGGTGCATTAAATCAGTGACTTGTCTGAGAATGGATACTTGCTTAAAAGAAAAATGAGGTCTTATTCATAGCCATGTCAGCCATGAGATATTAATTAGCTTTTAACTCCCAGCCAGCAGTGACCAAAGCTGTTTTCTGACCTAGCGCTTGAGTGATGAGCAGCTATAGAATGTGTTTTTATCAGTGCACTGAGCCGCTGAATCAGTAAGTGCAGCCCCTGCTACTGTTTTGTGGTCCCATTCAGCTTGTTTCATACTTAAAGAATAATTTTTTGTGTGTGAAATGGCATTTCTTTTTTTTTTTTTTTTTTTATTCAGGGCCAAGCAGTGATAATTCTCCCATTCTTCACTAATTTGACTGGAAAGGAACTTAGTGATCTTAGGAACGCTCTTGATCAACTTGTAGCTTTCAATTTTCCCATGAGGTCTGATGAGTTTCCCAAAGGAACCTTGAAGCACAATAACTATGTAGACTGTGTTAAGAAGGTCTGTATCTTTAACATAAGTGTGACTGGAAGTCTAAGTGAACTATGTGTAGAAACAATCATAGAACCATAGGTTGGAAAAGACCTCTAAGATCATTGAGTCCAACCATCCACCCAACACCGCCATGCCTACTAAACCATATCCTGAAGTGCCACATCTACACGATTTTTAAACACCTCCAGGGATGGGGACTCAACCACTTCCCTGGGCAACCTATTCCAATGTCTGACCACTCATTCAGTAAAGAAGCTTTTCCTAATATCTAATCGAAACCTCCCCTGGTGCAGCTTGAGGCCATTGCCTCTCGTCCTATTGCTAGTTATCTGGGAGAAGAGACCAACACCCACCTTACTACAACTTCCTTTCAGGTAGTTGCAGAGAGCAATAGGGTCCCCCCTCAGCCTCCTCTTCTCCAGACTAAACAGCCCCAGCTCCCTCAATTGCTCCTCATTAGACTTGTTCTCTAGACCCCTCACCAGCCTCATTGCCCTTCTCTGGACACGCTCCAGCACCTCAAATGTCTGTCTTGTAGTGAGGGGCCCAAAAGTGAACACAGTACTTGAGGTGCAGCCTCACCAGTGCCAAGTATAGGGGCACAATCACCTCCCTACTCCTACTGGCCACACTGTTCCTGATACAAGGCAGGATGCTGTTGGCCTTCCTGGCCACCTGGGCACACTGCTGGCTTATGTTCAGCCAGTTGTCAACCAACACCCCCAGGTCCTTTTCCTCTGGGCAGCTTTCCAGCCACTCCTCCCCAAGCCTGTAGTGTTGCATAGGGTTGTTGTGACCCAAGTGCAGGACCCGGCATTTGGCCTTGTTGAACCTCATACAGCTGGCCTCAGCCCATCGATCCAGCCTGTCCAGATCCGTGTGCAGAGCCTTCCTACCCTCAAGCAGATCGACACTCCCGCCCAACTT
>Ga0065711_1036871_pt1 | contig 20475 bp, 9 predicted proteins | sample Hoacrofraction12_FD_59098 | JGI IMG/M metagenome (GOLD analysis project Ga0065711, IMG submission 59098) | Hoatzin crop microbial communities from Cojedes, Venezuela - Epithelial fraction 12 v2 (version 2) | ecosystem: Host-associated > Birds > Digestive system > Esophagus > Crop | place...
AAAAAAAAAAAAAAAAAAAAAAAGGACATTTTAACCTAGGCCTGACATTTCTGTCCAAGTTGCTCTCACACAGTGACAGAAAAAAGCCAAGGGAAATGGTTTTGTCTTAAAGTCAGGACGATTTGCCCCTGCCTACAGGTGAAGCTGTAGGCTTCCTGTAAAAGGAAGCACATTAGATTTATTTTGCATTGTTTCAGGTTAGTTCACACTATTACTTAGCAGACATCTAGTGTTTTTTTTCTTAACCATGAGGGCAAAGCCTGCCTTTGCAAATCACTCTCAAAAGTAGCCTTTTCTTCCCCAGACTCAAACCAGCCAGTTAAGATCTGCCTTGGAATACACTCCCAAACGAGAATATGAGTAAGATAATGGGAAATAGCATGCAACAATACTCCACAGAACATACCACAGCTCTTTGTAAGCCTACAACAAACCATTCCTTAAAATAACTCTGCAGAAATAGCGTACCATCTGGAGTAAGCAGTTCTTACCAGTAGGAGACACGTGTCAACCAAACAAAACGTCCCCGATCTCCCGATCCCCGCGCTGCAGTGCACCACAACGGGCCCGTGCTCAGGGTTAAGCGAGCCAGACTCTCTCACTTTGAACAGGAAATTGAGGAACGAAGCAGGTGACTCTGGGACGCCAAAGTCAGGCCACGTAGTATAATGAAAGTGCAGAATCTCTCTCGTTTCCTGTGTCTGTAAAAACAGTATTTAGGAAGTCTTTTAGCTTGGATACACGAGTCAGAAGTATTCAAAGCACAGTTGCCTGCAATAGTGTTCTACTCAGCAAGGACAATTCCTCATTCATTTTCCTAGCAAAGTCACTCACATGTTTAAGCACACAGCTTTAGATATTAGACATTTTTACCTTTAGATCAATTCCAAATTGGTGCCTTTGGAAAAATTTTAGCTACTTCCTTTGAAAGTAGCTCTGACTTACCTGGTATGGAGGCATGTGCCTGCTCAGCTTTGTACACTACTCAGACTACACTGCTTCCACTACAACCTTAGAACAGCTGACTTAAATGACAAAGTTCCACCAGTCTGAGGGAGCTTCTATAGCTGCAGAACTAAGAAACTAATTACAAATAATTATCTCTTGTTGTGAAGGTCTCCACTTTGAGCAAAGGAAACTGGATAAGTAAATTTACTTCTTTGTAACATGGTTTAGTTTTTTCAGTACAGTTCCAATGCCTATATTGCCACTGGCACTACTGCCTTTCAATTTATAATGACAGAGTATCATTTGAAGATTGAAGATTTGAAGAAAGCAGTATCTCAAGTTACACAAGCCCTTTAAACTTCCTGCAGACAAAGCCCTTACACTATCACAGCTGTTCCTTTACAGGTTTGTTCCCAACCTGTAAACTTTCTTCCAAGACCACTAAACCACTGGTGCTCACATCCTTCTAGAATACTGAGCTACAACCAGCAAACGTGCCTACGGCAGAGGTCAGAGTTAATACACACCACAAACTGCTTCAACTAAATTCCTACTCAGGCATAATTTAGTCAAATTCGTTATCTGCTGTCCCACGTTTGCTGGCAGGATGAAGCATGCAAGATGCTAACAGATGAACAAAGGACTGCCTATGTCTTCCAGCAGCGAGCAGTACCAGGACAGGACAGAACTCAGGCTAGCACATCACAACATACACACCTAGCTCAGTGGCATCGAGGACCTCAGACATTATTTTCAGTGACTTGCACTCGGTGAAAGTTAATGGTGTTCTTCCTTAGCCAGTCTCCCCAAGGAGCTTTAGATTAGCTCTCACTGCTCTAATACAGGGCAGCGTTGAAGTGAAGACAAAGCGTAGGAAATGACACGTATACTTTTATTTTGGTTTTGCACAAAAGACAAGAGGGAAACAAGCAGGAAAAACAAAAAAAGAGGGAAACAAGCAGGAAAAACAAAAAAAGAGGGAAGCAAACAAACAGAGGAGTTATTTTTCTTAAAGCTAGCAGCCTGATCCTCGTATGGATACTGCTCACTGCAGGACCAGGGCTAAAACAGTTCCTGCTTTCTGATGAAGGCCATCAATGCAAAACCTGAAGATTTAAACCAAAACCTAAAAATACACCTTAGAACAAGACACAGGCAAACAGCTAGTGACAGAAAGAGCAATTATTTCAGTTATAACACAAAAGCACTAGAATATCTGCTAAGCAATTTTATCACGGGTTCTCTGAAACGTAGTGACCAACTAACCTTCTCACTCAGCGTACAGCCGAGACATGAGAACCACTGTAGTTTCCCCAGATATGTTTCAAAAATATTTAAGAGTTTCATTTCCACAACACACAAACTAGAGGCTGAAGAGCAATCTCCTGCAGTATCTCCATTTCCAGAACCAAATCTGATATAATTCGTGACCATCTTTCTCAAGACATTGATGAGGGGTCGAATCTCACCTCAGAGAGACTGGGGAATCTGACTGGTACCAGTTTCTGTACTTACTGTAAGGTTTTCCAATTCTAGCTGTCGTACTGTGTAATATGATTTTATATCTTCAGCTACCAATGTTAGTTTCAAGTTTGTATCTTCAAAAACCATTTCTTTCTCCTCCTTCTGTGGCCAGTACTGTGCACACTTTACCTAAAAACAAACAGGAGACATTTATATGTCATTCATAAAGGCAAGGAATAAACATCACTAAATACAACATTTTCTTATGAGACAGTTTCTTCATGTGCTCTTATTATAAGACCAATTGTAGGGTGCAGAATATCAGTCTCCCCTTATGTTGCAGAACCACATCTTCACTCAATCTTTTGTATGAGTCAAATTATTTTAACCCTGACTGAACTCAGGAAAATACCCAACGATTAAGGATAGGTTTGTTTAGGTAGAGGTCTCTTTCTTCTACATGTAAGCTGAAAGAGTATGAAGCTATGGAATCTAATTAAAAAAAAAAAAAAAATCACCAAATCCATGATTTATTTTAGCTTGTGTTGGAAAAAACAAACAAACAAAAAAAATCTAATATCTGTCCAAGTATACAAGCTCTCACAACACTCTGCCAAAATCTAAATTTTAGTCTACTCTGCATTTCATTTATTATTCTCATGTCAAATATTTAAATTTCAAAAGAAGAGACAGACATTAAGAAGAGCAGAACATACTGTGAAAAAGTATTATGAATTCTATGAATGAGCTACATATAGAGAATTACAACACTGCTAATTTGCAAGTGTAACATCAAATGAGATTCTGGGTTACTCCATTCACTCACCACAAAAATAAAAACAGCAATCAGATCATTTAGATTTTACGTGGCACAGTTTAAAAGTAAAGTGCCAAACAACAAACCTCCATTCAGCAAACACTCCTGTTACCTGCCTCTGACTGGATTTCAATTCTCTCACTAAAGTTTCCCAGAGAGCTTAATTTTGCGAAGACTGCTACAGGCCAGGACCTTAAATGTGTCAACCAAATAGAAAAGTAGCACATTTTGCAGTGTGCAGGGAAAAACTGAAAATAAAGAAACTCATCAGCAACAAAGTTTCTGACAGTTAAATCTAAGGATACTGAGACTGGGAGAACTGGCCTGCTACCTCTGCCACGAAGCACTGCTCCTCAGCTGATGGCCACCTTTTGCCCGTACCTAAACATGCAGTAAGAATGGACTGCTGGGCATGGCTAATGCCTCTTTTATTACTGGACAAATAAAATGGCATTAAAGTTGAAGAACAATGAAAAATAACAGCATTCTCAAGACTACGATTTCTGACAGCATTTCAATAAATAAGAACACCCTTCAGTATTTTATTCATAGTAGACTAACACTAGTTTTGCTCAGAGTAGTTCTATTTTTTATTCAAAATACATCCTCTAGTTTATCAGGGTGTAGCATGCAGTTCTTCTCTGCACTTTTGTTGTTGTTGTATTAACATTAAAGAGACAGCAACTGGCTTTGGGTCCAATTTCTCCAACAAATGTGCCTGCAAACAGTATTTTGTTGTGCTCCACTGTAGGTCTCCCACTGCTGTTTGCTGAGCACTGTAAGCAGCCTGCCCTAAGGGATGACCACAATGCACGTTGTTCAAAACAACCAGCACTGCAGAGGGTGAGTGGGAATGGTTGGAAAGGAAGAAACTATTGAAAAATACGATTACTCCTTCTCTTTTGAAGATTGAATTTCACTTGCACTACTAAAAAAGCAAAACACTCAAAAATTGAGACTGCAGTTTATTAAAACACAACTCATTGCACAAGAATTTTCCTGATTATTGAGAATTCTTTCCTGATTATGCAAAAGCACATACCACCCAGTTATCACTGGTGGATACCCAACACACCCGCTACCCTCCTCCAAAGTGTCTTTATACTGACTGCACTGGAGCATTCAACTTTAAATTGTGCATTTCTATCAGTCTTTAAAATTGCTTCTGTCTCAAATTTGCACAGCTGCCAAGTCCACTTTAAGGATGGCAGCTGTGGAATTGGCAGAGGCGCAGAACTCTGACCCGCAGATGAAAACCATGCCTGATGGTTCCTGTCTTCTCCACCAGAAGGGCCAAGGCATTTCCTCTCAGGACAGCAGAACCACGTGCCAGAGGAAGCAAAACTTTTTATCTGTCTGAAGGTAAATTACTTAAAATAACCCCAACTGTTTGTTCATCTATTGTTTCCCATCACCTTCTGCCTGTCTTGTCTAACGTAAATTTCCTACAAGGTCTGGGCAGAACTTAGCCCACCGTGCTTGTCCTAGCAAGCAAAGCACTGGCTGAACAGCTGGCTGCACATCACCCAGAAGATTATTGCTCAAGATCGATACCAGAGGAAGCACTTTCACTGTACCCCCATTCTCCTCATACCTCTAATGTCTTTTGTAAAACAATGACAGTGGTGGAGAAACAGTGTGCATTGGTGGCACATCTAACAGTCAAAGTGCCTCTATAACTACTTCAAAACCATTTCATAATGCTTGTGAATGAACATTGGGTGTAAACGACCTTTGAGAGGGGCAATCCGTGTACGCTGAAAAGAACTACATTCAGACCCAGGTTAGCAGTAGAGACCACATACTCATTTGTGTGGAGAGTTATATTGTGTTCATGCCTTATTTCAGCCAAATTCAGAAGAACTTGGGACCTACAACTACAAACTGAGTAATTTTCTGACTGCACCAAGATTGCCTCACCGGGTATTCAATTCTAGGCATAATTTCTTAGATAAAATTACTTATGGCCATCTCTACTTCCCTGCCCCGTTCCTTGGGTTGGTTTTGGGGTGGGGTTTTTTTTTTTGGGGGGGTGCGTTTTGTTTTGTTGTTGGTTTGGTTTTTTTTGTTAAAGAAAAACCAAGAACATGCAATGCACTCATAACTAGAACTGGGTAAGTACTTACGGATCCCTTTTCCATCACTCTGTTCAACATGACAACACCACGGCTTTTCTGTTCCCAAACCATCTCCCAAAAGTGACCACAAGTATTTGGCAAAGGTCCCTGCAGAGACAGAATCCCCAGAAATAAGCATTATTTTTTGTTAATGTCAGTGCAATGTTCCCCAGTAAAACTTCTTGCACTAGGCAATAAATCTAAACAAGTAACAAGCAACTTCTCATTTCAAACTGTAAAAAAATGCAGTGATACAGCTTTAACTTCCATTTTCCCACTATGAATTTACCCATGAAAGCACGGTTAATCTTTTCCCCTCACACATAACAGGAAGAGAGCAGCAATCTCATTTGCGAGAAGAGAACTGGGACTAAAAAGTGCTGAGAGAATTTTCTTAGGAAAGATACACAAAATAATGGGGAAATAGAGCCTCATTGACTAAGAGCAGAATAAACATCTGTGTTAAAGTATCCTGCAATGCATCATAGTTACTCGTAATACTTGAAAATTACAAGACTAAATGGACAAACATTCAAAAGACTGAAACAGTGCCAGATCAGTAACACATTACATGGTTTTCCAGAATCTTCATGGATCTGTTTTGGGACTGAACAACATGGTAACTCCTTTTCAAGGCTCCTACCTACTCACAAAGTAGATCTCCTTATAACGTTCTGTTTGTGCTATGCTCCTTTGCTATTTTCTACTCCAAAACCATTGCTCTGAAGTTTGGACCATGCAAACCAGCATCACTGTGCCTCTTATATTTGCTACCCATCATTTTGCTCAAACAAAACTGCAGGCCAAGGTCCTCAGAAAGAATGACTGGATTTAAATAAAGCCAGTTGAAATTCTGGATCACAACAGGTAACTGGTGTCAGTTAGCTGCCCATTTGACTATTCCACATACAGGTCTATCAGTTCAACCCTATGATCAACCTCCTCTGTCGAGAGTAAGTAGAATAAGAGCTGCATGCACAGAATCATTTTCTTCTTGAACACTGTACTGTCCACTTCTTCCTTAGAAGATTTATCTTTATTCTTTAGAAACAGGAAGGAAGAGCTGCTGCTTGAGAATATTAATCCCAGTCTACCTTTATCTAAAGTGTAAGAGGAAGGGGTAAAAAAAAAAAAGTCAAGATTAGAGATCAGGATAGTCTCCAGGGAACCAAACATTTAGAACAAACATGAATTCTGGCACAGTTGCTAGCTCCCAGACTAAGACAACAAGGTATCTACGTATTTTTAAATTGGTTACATAGATAGGTGTGGAATTCACAGATTCAGTGAAGAACAGCCACTTCCCTCCTGTCCCCCACATTTCCATTGCTAAAGTCTATATTCATAGCTTTCCTCCCTCACATTGAAGACAGAAGCATCAGCATTGCTCAACTTAGACCTTTTGCAAGCCCTGTTATTAGGAGATTTGTTATTTGTAAATAGTACAATAACATCACTTTCAGAAGAATATTTAACAAGAAATATGTGGTGGAGCATACGGCTTATCTGAAACAGAAGGTCAGTTGTAAGAAATTCCCTAATATGTTTTAGTTAACGTCTGCCCCACTAAACATAACACATAAATATGCTTTTTATTTAAAGTATGTTATTTCAAATAGGTTTTGAACATCTTGAAGTTCATACATATAGTTCTGCAAACGTGAAGCCCTCCCACTAAGTGAGGTTCAGCTCTGTTCACAGAATTTATCAGCCAACTTCAGAGTATAGCGGTCTCAAGCCTTTGTTCTGGCCTTCCATCTAGAAGAAGCGTGATTCATTTCAACTCCATCTAAATGTTGCTTATCATAAGCTAAAAAGCAGATTTCTAGAAGTATGTTAGCTTCTAATTGAGATGGGTCTAAAGTCTGATATATGAAGTGGCCAAAATACTCTACAAAAAGTCAGTCAGGGCTGACAGAAAGCAGGAAGAAATAGGTAGCATTTCTATGAAATTGTTCTATGTATATGTTTATAGATACACACAGATGTTTATATACAGTTAACTAGCCTAATAATAAACAAACATAATAGTAAAAAAACATACAAGAAAACAAACATAAACCTATGAAAACCAACTCCAGTCACCATATGATTTTTATTATCCACTGCCAGCAATTACCTGGGTAAGGATGTAGCTCCTTTGGGCCTCTTCCATTTTTATCAAACTAGCATTGATATAGTCATTGTCACCTTGGTTTAGCTTAATTCGACTGTGATCAACTGCAGCATAATTAGAAAACACTGGTTAATGTATATGCAACACAGCACAATCCATGCACAACGTCATCAGATGTTAGGATCAAAAAAGCTGAGTCGTCCTGAAGAATGAAAAGAGCTTAATCACAGGCAGGGCAGAAGTGTTGGCTGGTGCATGTAACTCCAGAAATACAACACAGGTACTACAAGAACAGCACCACAGTATGGTCAACACAGAAGCTGCACTCCATCTTCCAAGAACACTTATCAAGAATGGAAGTACTAAAGTAATCACAACAGTAATTTGCAAACCAGATCACACTGACCTATTTGTACAGTTATCGAGTTATTGTTTTTAAATAAATCTTATTACACAGCGGTTTATCTTTTGCAGCTTACATAGTCAAACCCAGCTTGTTCAAGGTTGTTAAAGGTTTGTCTAAACATATATTCTACAAACAGAACAGAGACTTCTGATTCTTCTTACCACATTTAGCTACTGTTTCCAACCCAACCACACCCCAATGCACATAAAGAATGATCAAAATTAAAGAATTACAGCAAATGCAATTTCACCGCTCTTTTGTTAGTCTCAGCTTGCTCCACTTAGGATTAAAAAACCAAACCACAAACAAAAAAAGACACACAAGATTTCCCACATTTTGCAAAAAAGCAACACAGAATGGAAGCACTATTATCTAAAGGCAAAGAGGAACAATTTGTTACTCACAATCCCAAATATTAGAACTGCTTAGTAAAGCAAACTACGTGCATTATTGTTCCTAGTTGATTGCCCCAAAGACTTCAGTATCTTTTAACCACTAAGTGTAAAAGTTTTCTGATATACAGTAATACTCTTGTCTTTGAACGGAAGACTGACATTTTCCCAGTAACAGAGCCTAGAGAAACTTTGCATTTAAAATAGGCAGAAGTACTGCACCCTTGAAGAGGGAAAGAAGTCCCAGAACAAGCTTTGTCTTTTAGTACAGAGAAGGCAGTTTAGTGAACCAGCTGTGGACTTTCTTTCGTGTCTGATGCATCAAGTAATATTTGCCAACCACTTGACTACAGTCCTGTACCTCCCGGCACACCCCAAACGTACAGCATGACAGGCACAGGCAAGTCTGAACGTTACTGTCTTTGTACACGGGATGATGGAAGGACAGCCAGCCTGCAACACTGAACGGCACTGTGCCTTGTACCGAGGACACGTGCTCAAAGATGCACTTCCCACCAGAATTCACCAGAATATGTAATGATAACCATTTCAGAACCACAGGACTCAAACTAGTATTATCACCTCTGCAAACGCCCCCTCTTCTCTGTTCCAATCAGCTTATGAGCTTGGATTTATTTCTAGTAGCCATATGTTTTATGCAAGACTGTTCCCCATCTCCCAACAGGGGCAGTTCTACTATATTGACTAGAAGGATGCTCTAGCAAGTATACTGCTGTAAAAAGGATACTTGCAATTTTATTAACACTACTTCAGCCACCTTTCTTCTCTAGCATAAGAATTCAAAGGTTCAGCAAGTTCCTTTTTGCAGATTTCTGCTGACAAATACAGCATCTAGTGTATGCTGCTCTAGTATAATCCTATGGACATAACAGCATCCTGTGACATCTAACTCATAAATAAATATATTAACAAAATGAATTGTCTTGGATGCACATCCATCTAACTGAAATCTTGTTCTTACAAAGAACATTTAGCTGTTAGAAGAAGTCATTAGAGGTCAACAGTCTGTTACAAACAATAGAAAAGAAAGTGTACTTACAGGGGCTGACATCTCTGTATCTATTTCTGTTTTTGTTTCTGGGATGTTTGGCCACTTTACATGGAAAATCACTGGCTTCATGCCTGATGTCCTGAAACAACAAACAAAAAAAGTCTTAGATATGAATCCACCTAATATCATCATATCATTAGCTATTTTAAGACAAATACCCATTTGGCTTCACATCCTCATGTGTGGGAGTTCTGGACAGAAAGCACTTTGGGCTTCAACTTAAAAACTGAGTTTAAATTTATCAGAATACAACACTAACGCTATTTGTGTGTTAAAATATTATTAGCTTGCATAATAAAGTAGCAGAGCATTTATCAGACATTATGTCTTTACACTCCTGATGGAGCAGGGTGTCTGCCCCAAAGCACTTTCATATAAACTGCTTTAAGCAATTCTTTCCACTATCAGTGAAACTACCAAGTGTACTTCTGACTCAGCAGCAACTGGAAAATGTTCACTGTGACAGAAAAAAAAAAATAAATCTTGTCGACCCTCACAGAATCACAGAATGTTCGGGGTTGGAAGGGACCTCTGTGGGTCACCTAATCCAACCCCCCTGCCGAAGCGGGGTCACCTACAGCAGGCTGCACAGGACCTTGTCCAGGCGAGTCTTCAATATCTCCAGAGGAGACTCCACAACCTCCCTGGGCAGCCTGTTCCAGTGCTCCGTCCCCTTGGCATCAAACACACACATGGAGAGGTAACTTGTCTAAGATCACTCACATCTTTATCTTATCAGCAAGATGTCACAAAGCTGCAAGTGGTAAAAGTTATTTTTACCCAATTCACATGCTCTACTAAAACATATATATTATCTCAAGCATATAATCAGGGTTTCAGTTTTTTTCAGATGCATACTACAGCTCAGCTATCTGAGACAATTTCAAAAGTTCTACCAAAAACAATTCCACTCTCCTTGCCCTTTAGTCCCAATTTGTAGAAACAGAACTTCACACTGTAAATAAATACTGCATAAATATGCAATTCTTAAAAACTGTAGTACTAGGAACTTCACAGTGAAGCTGTTAGGTTTAACTGAAATTAATGAAAACTGAAGGAATGGATTTACTGTAGAACTGGTATTTCAATAGCATAATTAAGTTTAAGAAATCCCAAAACAGACATTGTGCACATACATGAAATGAACAAATGAACCTAGCCCAGAGGCCACTAAAAAAGTTATCATTAAAAACAAATTACTGAGCTCAATTAACCCCCTTTCATGAGATGAAATTGATTTTGCTAAATATAGTAAACCAAATGAAGCAGAGTTTAATACTAATAATCTGTCCAGATACAGATATATTTGAGCATGGTTTTGAATCACCCCCAGTGTGATGAGAGAACAGGTTTCTGCGCACATAAAGTTAGTGCATTTGGAGGGCTGCTTGTGATATACAGATCACTTGCACAGAAAGGCTGGGCGCTCCTCTATTAATAATTTCACGTTAGTTCAGGCTCTGGTTCAAACTGTGGTAGCTTTCCAACATTAGAGCAGGAGGATTTTATACCAGCTCAAAAGTCTAATCCCTAAAATGCAAGGCAAACTAAATTAGTTTTCTCTTCCTCTCAGTTTTGCATAGAGAGTCATGTGCAATGCTGAAGATTTTATTATTTTTTTTTAAATGGGCTATTTACTGCAGCTTATTACTTGTTCATCTTTTTCTACCCCATTATTCAGATACGTATCAATTTACACCGAATGCTACATGTCAAGGAAAGAGTTCTATTTTACATATACCTGTTCAAAATTAGTTCAGTATTCTGAAATGGCTCCTCACTGAAATAAGCTCTGACATCAGCTGCTATCTTTTTATAACTTAACACATGGCTGCCAGTATTTCTGCTTATGAAGAATGCAGTCTGGAGAATATGATCTTGACTGCCACAGTCTAATATCTCAAACACGAGGCAGCTAAAATGGATGTTTTCATAAATTCGTCTCTGACGCTAAGTCGGTGACTATGTATTTTGCAGGGGTTTATTTTACTTCTGTAACAACTGTATAGGATTAATGAGAGAAAAAAACAGGGAACTAGGAAAAAAGGTTTTCTAGATCTCTAACCACATTTCCCGCAAAGCCTACACGTTGCTTTTTTAAGTGTTAAAACACCCAAAAAACAACACAACCACCTTACCACTTCAGATTCATACTAAAAAAACCCCCCAAAATCCCAGCAAAATGCAAACCAAACCAAAAGACGCTTAGGCATTTTTGCTGTAAATATTGGGTTAAATTAGCAGAAGCACTAATCTACACTGTTTCCTTTCACAGCATTAACAAATTTGAAAAGAATTGTCCCCTCTTTTAAAAAAGGAAACAGATGAAATGTTTCATTACAGAAATTGAATGATACAAAGGTGTTCTAATATAAAAATATTACACTTAAGCATACATATGTATGTGCATACACACACTACTCCCAGCCTCAGAGAGTTCCATCTCAGAGAGATTCAAATACCAACATCACATATTTAATGATCTGAAACCTGTAATTCATTGGTAAGCGAACAGAGAGCTGGCTATTACCTTGCTACCAAATATTAGATCTTTTTAAAGATGCTACAATGCCTAAAGGTACTGAAAGAATAAGGGAGTTCTAGGAGATGCATAATTCCCATAGGCACAGAAAAAATGAGAAGGAAGAAGTTACCCACGTACCTTCCAGAAACAGACAACTTCAAAAGCGTCATATATTTCTGAAGCACATTTCAATAAACAGGAATAAAAATGGGGTGGGGTGGTAATAAAATGAGGGACCTAGAGATGGCAACAGGCAAGCTGCTGACTCCTATGAAAATCCCACTAGCATATAGCACTTCATTTCTGAATGTAATGAACATCAATAAAATAGAAAATCCTGGAGGGCACGCGGGTGCTGACCTCAGTGGTCAAATCCATGCCTGAAATATGGGGCATACTCTTCTCAGCAACAAGGGATAACAGTGGTTTGGGATTTTGGTTGAGGTTTTGGTGGCCTTTTTGGCTGTAGCAGTTGCTAGAACACCTAAAGTGACAAAAAAAAGTATCTAAAATTACTTCCAGGATATGAAGCCGACTTTAGTGGAAATCAGACGGCCTTCAACAGAGAAAGTTATTGGAGAGAAACAATCTAGTGTCATGTTATGTAAAATGACGATGTTCTAGGCCTTTCTTGTAAATTCACCAGTCACAGAAGTTTTTGAGCACTGCAGGAGTCACGTAACTACTGATGCTCACTGGTGTTAGGGCAGTTTCAGAATATGTCAATAATAGTACTACAGGGTCTCCACGTCGGAGAAAGCAGACTCATTCAAAGGATGCAATTAGTATCCTATGAGGAACTTGAAGCCAGTGATGTCACGAGAACTGAAGTTATCGGATGGACACAGGGATTGATAAAGTTACGAAACACCTTCTTGAATCACACGCATAGTCACACTGCAGAGATCTTGTCATTTAAAAAGGAAGCTCGACATTTCACTTAAAAGGTCGTGCAATATAAAACTTTAAAGAGGAAGGGCTAGAACTGAAGTCAGTTTTCCAAAGTCAAATGCTTCTGGTCTTGAGCATGAGTCATTCCATGTCAGCCACTCATTTCTTGGTTTTAAATCCTGTACTCTGTGCAAATACCCCTAGAAACTTCAGGGGTGGAAAGAGGAAGTCTGCTGAAGTGCTGTGCTTCAAATGGAAAGTTCTTGTCCCTGTTAATTTCCAGTAGTGACTGGAATAAGAAGTTCTTTAGTACTTTACAGGAGAAGGTTGCTCTCAGCTGCATGAATGAGTTCCACTTGGCCTGACAGCATCACATGTCCTGCCACAAAGAAAGGACACAGAACGCAAGGGCAGATGGCTGTGTTGTTCAGACAAAATGGATCGGTCCCATGAACACAGCCTTACTTTCCAGAGTCCTACAGATGTTCATCAGCTGGCTCTCAGCCCCTTGTCCCAAAGCCTTCTGTACCAGAATGCCTGACCCTTCCTCCCTTCCCCCTGCCATAAACCTAACAGTACGGATTCACACGGCAGCCCACAGCCCTTTCTTTCCATTCCTCCCAGACTTCAAAAAATTACCCTCAGTTCAGTCTCCTAACCCGTAACTACTCTGGAGACTTCTGTCTGTCAACTCCTGCTTTGCTCAAAAAGTATCTTATGCAAACTCTCCTAGTTGTACTAGCCACTGGTACTCCGCACTACACTATAGCTGCCATACGTAAACTCTTAGCACAAGAGCATATTTGACTACACCTTCCCCATCTTGTTCAGACACCAATGAGACATTACAAAATAGAAGATACACCCCAAAATCTTCAAGTATTAGCTAAGATCACATGAAGAGGTGTTCATGACATCAGACATTCAAGCACATTGCAATGGGGCACAGATTTGCACCTCAGTATTCCTGGAAGAGAAACAAAATGTCCAGCCTTCAGATGCAACAGAAAGGCTCCCGGGGAACTTTGCATCAGGCCTCAGTCTGATCACACCATTTTATTACACCATAAACTCTGGAGTAGCTCAGACTAAGAGATAATGATATGCTGTCATTTTAACAGTTCTGTTCCTGCAGGAAGCAGCAATTGCCAAGCTCTTATCATGGGCTACAGAAGTGCACAGTAATCTATCTAGTGAGGCAGTCACATTAAGGAAAGCAATTCACAACAAGTACAGAAAGACTTAAACAAAAAAGTAGTTTTAGCTTAAAAGCATAAAAAAAAGAGAATGTTTCCTCTTAAAGCCAGCACTGAAAAAAATTATGACACTGCTGTAAAAGGTGGAAGAGCGAAAAAAAAGTTACAGTAAAGTCAAGTGAAAGCTGCTGTTATTCTGAGATGTCATTACAGGCTGACTTCGCAACAGAAATACCCCTACAATTACATGAGGTGGCAAAGACCTGTACAGAAAATGACAAGAAAACCAGCTAGTACTAAGGGATCCATAACAAACCGCTACTTTACACAAATGAGACACGATCTTCAGATTCAGCGTGTAAGGGAGCAAACTGAGTCACTGAGAAGCAGAAAACTAACTCCTCAACAAAAGAACCTTGCCAAGACATAAAACATAAACACATCAACCACTCATTCAACCCACTTTGTCAAGGAAGACTGCATTTCTTCTCCTGTATTAAACTTTACATCAGGATATTGGGACAGGGACAAGAAATGAGGATGTAACTTGCAGGTAACAAGAAGGTCATCTAAACATCAGATAAATGAACAGACAATTGCATCACATAACATTAATCTTAACAACAAGCTACAGAATTTTAGTCAGATAATTAATGTAGATTTTAATATCCTTTGAAAACGTTTTATCTAGTCTCTTGGTTTTTCTTTCAATATGGTAATATTGATTTGGTTATTAATCTCCCTCAAAAAAGCCAGCTGGCCGATACACTGAGCTTCTTCCTGAGGTCAAGTAGCACGGAGAGAGAAACGGACACGCTTGTTTAAAGTTCAACAACACTATTACGTGAGTTTAAAAAAAAAATTAAAGGATCACACACTTGCAACATGGTTTTCCTAGAAAGCCCCTTGCTCATTCAGCACTACGTGGGCAATCTGGAACAGGTTGTAGCAATGCAGTGTAAGCAGTATTTCTGACACCAGTCAGCTGGTTGCATGCACGGAAATAACCCCCCAGGAGAATGTAAACTGGGCATGATCGTGTTATTAAATCATATCAGCACTTGCAGAAGTGTACCAATTTTTTATGGGCCCATGATTATTGCAGTTAGCAAATATTATAGATTGCTTCTCACCATTGACTAGTTTCAACGTGCCTAACTATAAAAATTTAAGAATTACCAAAGTAAATCCTGCAGTACTTTATTGTACCCAATTCATCTTGGTAGATAACTGAACACTGTAAATGCTCAATTAAACACTCACACCTGAATGGTTCGTACAACTTGGGTATGTACTTCCAGAAGGGGGAAAGTCATAGATTTGCATAATTTCCAAATTTTAACAGTATTTTATTTATTTTGCTGTTCAGATTCTCATATTGCTTCAACGTCATTATCTTCAATGAGTAAGAACTGATTTTTCAATTCTGAGTTTTTCGAGGGTTGCAGCAGAGCTAGGGTGATCAGAGATCTAAACTCTAATGTTAGGTTAAAGAATTACATGAGACTTCTCAAATTTCAGTAAGTTCAAAATACAGTTTGTCCTTGAAATTTATGACCCACAACAGAAGAAGTTCAGAGTAGCTGGCAGGAACACTCTTACTTCTGCTGTTTTGTAGCCATGTACTCACTGCCAAAACAGGAAACAACTGAATGGAGGGTCAGCATAAGAAAACAACTGAAGTTCCCTTCTTCTTCACATCCATCTCTATTTTTCCTCCCAGATATTCAATCTGCTCCAGAAGTACATCTTAGGCATTACTGGAAGGATAGAGACGCCTGAGAAGATTAAACGGCTTTTTCTTGACAGCTGCTGTGCAAAAGAAAAGCTTTGCTATCTGTATCACCAAACAAAGCCAGTGCCAGGAAACAAACCACAGTCTCATAAAAATGTCAAGAGGTTCTAACTCGGTTACTTTTCTCCTGTAAGAAAACCAATCATGGAGATGAGATCCAGATCTTGATCTGCCCAAACATTCTACATCTCCACATAGAGAGTTTTGGTTTAACCTCACCTCAAATAGATTGGTGAATCTGACAGTCCAGACATCTACATAACTCCTAAAGGAATTTAGTTTGCGTAGCAAATCCAGACCTTAATTTGTTTGCAGTATGGATTTTGTATAAATTTAAAAATGTGTAATTCCTGGCCTGTAGCATATTCCAGGCTTCATAAACTGACAACTGTGGTTATAAATAGAGTCCTCCTTTCCTAGTTACCTAATATTTTCATTCTGACATCACACAAGCCACCGAACAGCATTATAGCTTTTACAGAGCCACAACTACATACAAAAAAAGCCCAAATGACGTGTGTGTAGAATTTGCAGGCTTCAAAGAGGGTGGGAAGCGGAAGAAAAAAAGACATAAAACCTGTACGTATTAGAAGGTGAGGGAGGGATGAGAAAAGCTTCTTCTCACACCTTTTCACAGCAAAACCAGATTACTGCGCTGCATAACCAAGATGTTTTGTAGAGTTTAGACAAGCTGCAAATTGGAAACAAAAGGACAAGAGATGCCCTTGGAACCACTGCAGAGAGTTTATGGTTTCTCAAAGGGATCTCTGACTTCATACAGTAGGAACCATGGAAAGACTTTTTATTTATGCTCACTCAGAATCTTCTACTATCTTTCAGAGATACTACATAGAGTGTTAATAACCTCAGTTAATGTTAAGAAAGCAAGATTGTACTATTGCCCTAAATTCCTGCATAATCTATTATCACCATTTTATCTTAAAATACATGAGCTCATCCGATTAAAAAAATAAATAAATTAGATAATAAAATGTAAGACTCTCTTGCTTTTGAGTGCCCCTTTTTCAACAAGGTTTACAGTGTGATACAGTGAGTTTCAAGCTATCTGCATCAACACCTCTCCTTGCTCACTGTTTCATCATTTGTATAGGTACATTGTTCATTTTCACGATCATTAGTCACTAATAATTTAAAGTTTTACTGCTGTTTTAAGCAGTTCGGTTTGTTTACATTTTTTTTAAACATCAAGCAGCTACATATTTCCCTCCCTCAATTCCCTCTAGATTATTAAAATATTTTCAAACACTTACTAGACCTTCAAATATTTCATTTATATGGTTCTCAGAAAGCAGCTCAGGTTAATATAGCACTTTGAACATTGGTGTATTAACACCAGTTTACGTACACTGACCACTGAAGTTCAGTGTTAGAAGTTCCATGTATAAATCCAGAAAGATAAAGCTCGGTGTTCTGCACAGAAATAAAACAAACAAACAAAAAACCCAGCCTTTTTAAAAGGTTTGAGATAATCTTTTGTTTAAATAATTTCAAGGATTGTGCTAGAACAAGGGCAGAAGACTTCAGATGAAAGCTAATTAGCCTAGTTTGCACAGTTAATACCACTAATAACAGCTGGCACTCATGTATGAATTTCCAACTTTTAGAAAAATTTAATATCTGACTTCTAGAAATAATTTCTTTGGTAAAATCCACAATAAAACTGAGATTGAAACCTTCCTAATAGTTGCCTAACAGCAGCCAATTGACACTATATCTCTCAGTAACCAGAGTCCTATTTACTAAAAGATAGTAGAAGGCAATGCCATGTTGACATGGTTTAATCTGTAACGTTTTATCCAAAAACCCTTTGGCAGAAGGACAAACTATTTTTTTTTTACGTAACAGGCACTTCATCAAGCCATGAAAACCCACCTTCATCTTTAGTTACAGTCAGCAGAATACAATCTGGGATTGCCTCTGAATTTAACCAAGTAACTTGATGGCTGAAAATCCTTACAGAGCACACCCATACTCTACACATGAAAAGGATAAATGTACTTCCAATTAAGTTTTTTTAAATGACTGGGCAACTAAAAGTAACTACAAAATTATCATCAGTCCACGATCACTTATTTAGAACCTGGGCTACACTATTTGGATGAATGATAAGAGCAGTTTGAAAGTAGTTACAGAAGAATAGTGACAGCAAGGATTTAAGGAGAGCTTTATATGAATCATGGTAAGCATAGTAATAGGTGTATGAAAAACACCACCAGCTGAGTTAAATCTGTTCAATGATAAAGGCTCTCAGAAAATGTTTTGATTTGGTTAAATCTGGAGGAGTCAAGCAATTCTGACTTAGTATTTCATCAATAAGTACAAGTTTTACAGTAATCAAGGAATATTTCGTTCTCCATATAAGTTTTGCACTTCAATACAACAGAGCTCTAACATGTCCCTGCATTATTAATCTATGTAGTGCCTTAGCAGATGTTCTCTAAAACAAAATTTTTCAGTAATCTATAAACAATACCAACATATTTAAATAATCATAATGCCTTTAATTGTAAAACAATAATTCCACTCTAATTCCTGAATTTCATAAAGTTTTATATGCTGCAGAATTAAAACAAAGAAAAAAAAAACTTGAAAATTAATTTTCCATTAAAAACATAAGAAGCAGACACATGAGGGAAGAAAAAGTCTTATTCATCCCTAAATCTTAAGAGAATCACAGAGACAGAAGGAATAAACCGAAATATTAGCCTTTAAGTTTTCTGTTCTGTTTCAGGACTTATCATCAGGTGGTGGTTTTTCCCTGCCATGACTGACATATGAACAGCCTGTTCTTGGAGCCCTGAAAACAGGTTATACTACCAAGGAGTGGCTAATTTATTTTCAGAAGAGCAAGAATAGGTACTGAAATGAAGGCAGCAAAACAGTGAGAATTCTTGTTCTATATAAGCACAAGCCAGTTGTAAACTTCATCACCATTACAGGAATTACCCAGAACCATTCTTATTCAGATTTAAATCTCACTGTTAAAAAAAAATACAACCTTCAAGAATAAGTAAAAAGGCTTTATTATTTTCAGTCATTTCAAGTGATGTCTAAAAAAAAAAAAAGAAATTATATCACTCATGCTTTGTTAATATCAGAAGTTTCATTTTGGGCAGAAATCAATATGCAGAAAGTGAATCAGCCGAGCCCGACTTCCTGTAAATTGATGTCAGCACACTGAAACAAGCACATTTAAAATCTTCAAGCATAAGAAGGTTCCTGTAAACGAACACAGACACACAGTTCCATTTCATAACTTGCCACCCTCTCCCTTCACACCGAAGGCACCTGTGATTTGATCTACACAGGTACCATAGCATGTGCTCTGGTGCGAAGACAAAAACTTTCTAATAATTCTACTCCTAATTTCTGTCAGCTGTATGACAACACTAGTAAGCAACGAAAATCATTATCAGACCCTGACTGAAGGTGTCATTTTCCCCCTCCACCAGGTGTCCACTCTGACAAATTGTCCCCTTAATTTTGATAAATACAACAAAATGTCACCTGTGGGTTTATGAGTTGTAGGTTTGTTTGTCTGTTAGGGTGGGCTGAGTGTTTTTAAATCACTCCTTTCCTAATAAAACTGCAGTTGCTAGCTTCTTGCCATGTAGTTAAGACTTACGTGTTTTAAAAAAAGATATATAAGACATCCTTTAACTACATTACTGTTTCAGAATTTAAACTTGGCCTGGCATCTGAATGACAACAATGAAATATCTGGGATCCAACTGATCCTGCAATCAGACCTACCTCCACCACTACCACCACCCGAGTGCCCTCATCAGGCAACAGATTCAAGGTCTTATCAGTTAAAAGCTGAACAGATCATTACTGATTCTTTTTCCTTATCTCCCATTTTTGACCCCATGGGCATGCTGCCCACTAAAAAGAATGTAAATTTTCAGAGTATCTGGCATGTTTATTATTACTGTTAACATGGAATTTGAGAGGCTCCTAAGGTGCTAGGTATTGTACCAATATAGAAGGACAATCTTCCGCCTAAAGAGAGACTCCAGGCAGTTGTTTCCTATTGGATCTACTGTCACTGTTTAAAGCCCTCTAAATCAGTTGGGGAGACTATTAACATGCTCATCTAATGCACTGTAACAGAACTACTACAACTACCAAAGGACCCAGAGCACCCAAACGCAGAATAAGTTCTGTGCTCTGATGAGTAATAATCACAATTTCCAAGCCTGAAAGCAAGCAGCCCTGCGTATTTGAGGAGCTGAAGTTTGAGTCTTTCTACTAAGCCTCGATTAAGCTTTCAAAAAAGATACTTCATTTTAAATTGAAACATATACTTCATATTCACTGAACTACAAATGAAACTTGTCTGTGGTATTCGCGTCCTTTCACCTTTTCCTGGAAAGTATGTTGACTAAAAGCCAAACAAACAGCACAGCACTTCAGCTGCTTAACAGACAAACACCACAGCCATTTCGCTCAGGACAAACATTTTAAAGAAACAAAATAAGATTACAAACATTAGATTTTTTTATTTTTTTTAAACAAATGCCAACATTTCTGTGTTTGTCTTATCAGCAGTTTAAATATACACCATTGCAGAACTACCATAGCATTATTTTTAATTCTTCGGAAGTGGAGAGGCTGAGGAGCATCCGGGAGTGTGAGAGGGAGATCGACTGGTGGAGCCGCACCCTGCCCTCCCTGAGGCAGAGGCAGCAGGAGGCGGCTCCACAGAAAGCAGAG
>Ga0065711_1007453_pt1 | contig 20474 bp, 11 predicted proteins | sample Hoacrofraction12_FD_59098 | JGI IMG/M metagenome (GOLD analysis project Ga0065711, IMG submission 59098) | Hoatzin crop microbial communities from Cojedes, Venezuela - Epithelial fraction 12 v2 (version 2) | ecosystem: Host-associated > Birds > Digestive system > Esophagus > Crop | place...
CCGTCTGAACATGAGGAAGAACTTCTTCCCTCTGAGGGTGATGGAGCACTGGAACAGGCTGCCCAGGGAGGTTGTGGAGTCTCCTTCTCTGGAGATATTCAAGACTCGCCTGGACAAGGTCCTGTGCAGCCTGCTGTAGGTGACCCTGCTTTAACAGGGGGTTTGGACTAGATGACCCACAGAGGTCCCTTCCAACCCCTACTATTCTGTGATTCTGTGATTACAGTGGTTCTATTTTCTCCTTATATGAAGTTATATTTGAGATAGTTTTAGTTCTTAATCATTGGATACAGACTCCTTTCCCAATGATACCCCTGACTCCTGCCCCCAACCCTCTTCATATTCTGAAGTTGTGTTTTTTGGTATGTTGATAAAACTAACTGGTAGGAAGTAGGTGTTGCTGTAGCTTAACTGTCAAGACAATGAGAGGACAGGCATGAATTTATATAATCTCTTTTATCTTGATTCTATTATATAGATAAAAATTTGGATACTAATTCTGACATTTCCCGTTTCAGTGTATGTAACATTAATACACCATCGGCCTTCCTATTACATCCATGAGTTCTAATTAGAAAACAATGGATAGGAACAAGTGCGTGTGAAATGTGTTTATTAAAATAGTACATAAAAGCAAATAAATGTGTTTTTTTTATTAATAGCTGCCTCAGCAGTCTTTAATTTAATTTCTGGATAGACTGTGAACAATCTAAAGGTATGTACTACTTCTTCATAGAAGGTCTAAGGTAGATCATAGTCATTATTAACTTTAGTAGGCGTAGTTTGGCCGTCACGTTCTTTGCTTCTTTGTTACCACCTTGTTCAGATTTACCAGAATTAAAATTTATTTGTATTACAGGAATGACTCTGTCCACATATAAAAAGTGAACAGGACGCTGGGATATTAAGACTGGACCAGAACAGTGTACCCATGAGAACATTAGTAGATCTGTTATGACACTTCTTTTCCTGTTAGAGGGGTGTTGTCTATATTTATAGATTACATCTCCCAAATGGATATATCTGTTCTGAGACAGATGGGAGAGTGGGCACTCTGTACCAGCTGTAGGGAGACAGGCATTAAGCAGCCACAGCTTGGCTCCACTGTTATCAGCCCACCCTGCCTCCCCTTAGAAGAAGTTGCCCTTCTTAACCATATACTTATGATTGCTAGCTGTGGCATATAGTTGTTTTTCTCAAAGTCACTTTTTCACTTTTATTGTTAAGCATTTGTCATAGATGACCATCGTTCATACATGTTCACACCAGTAGGTATAACTGGATGTTAAAAATAATATATTAAATAAGGTTAAAGATGCAATACAGAATTCAGTGATGCCTGCGTACAAAGCTACAGCAGGATACAGTATCATTTTAGAGTAGAGTATAACCTTTAGTTAATACCATTCATAATACACATGAAGTGCTAATTTTTTTAATTATATTTAGATGCTGTTTTTAATACCTTCATATTGTATATATATAAAGATATTCAGCACCAAAGTTGTGTTCTTCAAGTAACATTTTTTTACTTCAATAACACATAGGGACTATAGTAGTGACTTCTGTACAAAGGTAATTTCTTTGCTTTCTGCTAAGGAGGTGGAAATTGCACCAAAATGTGGGAGTGTACAAAAATGTCCCTTTGCAATTTTAAGTAACAGTGTAAGCATGTTTTAAGTTAAGTACTGTGCCTCCAAGCTACACATCTATCTGCCTGATCAGGTAGCCTGCAAAATGTTCTCTTAAATCCACCATTGTAATGTGTTGCATATCTTCCACTGCTTCCTCGGCAAGCAATTAAACAATGCTTAGGGAAGGGGGATGTATAGGGACTCACAGTGTATGTATTAAGTCAATCATCCATCCTATTCCACTTGCAGTATTTGTTTTTCCGCAAGAAAAACTTCTGAGTCCTAGGTGTGTCACTGGACTTATGAAATACTGTAGTAGTGGTAAAATTTCTTCTTTAACACATTTCTTAAATGAAGCATCTCAGAATTTCCTGCACAAATATATCCCCTTTCCTGCACAGCATGTGCTTAATGCTAAATTTAGGAAATTGGTGCTCAGTATAACTATCAGCTTTGCTATTGTGAATTTGTGTGTCATCTGCTTAAAGTTCCCTCTGCTAAACACAGCGTAGGAACGTGTTTAGCACTCGGTCTCTCAGAGTCCCCTGATGAATACAGATGCCAACCTCTTTTGTGAGGAAAAAAAATTGTTTAGTTTTAATAATTGCAAAGAGTGCTTTAAAGTATAACAATGTTTGCAGGAAGTGAGAAGCAATAACTAAGATGACAGGAATGATTCCATTAATCCAGATACGTCCTAAATTTCCCTGGAAGACCTCTGCCAAAGGTATCCCAGTCCTCATCATTGTCAGTAGCTCATTATGGTTTCAGTCAGAGTATTTATTTGATAAGGGAACTGGAGCATGAATCATCTTCACTTTGAAATGGACTTTAACTGGCCTCGTAGTGCAGCGAAAGTCAAGGACAGATTAAAAAAACCTTGTGATGCTTCTTGGAAGCTTTTTCATGCATTCCTGAAAGCCAGTTTAGACATCATGTGCTGAGTGTGGTACTGGAGTTAGTAGGACTTTGCTGTAATGAGGCACTTTTGGAATAGGCTCTTGAACAAAGTTGATTTCCTTCTTGCCAAAGAAAATCCAATAGATAGAAGCAGGTAAAAACAGCCCTAGGAATTTGTTGGCAACAGTAAAAAGGGCAACAATGATAAGGAAGCTAGCAGCAGAGGTGGGAAACGAATAAAAGAACCAAGTTCTGGTCTGTAACTCCCAGTGGCAGTGTATACCCCCATCATACATTGTCATGGCTACTAGGTAGCTAGCACCCTGGTAAACTTAGCATTCCTCTGAGACTCCAGACAATTGACAAGTCCTTCAGGCCCGCTTGAGCTGGCATGTTCTGGCCAACTTCTAATCTTACATGTGATATGATGAATGGAAAACCAAATAAATTTGTTATCGCATGCACTTATTGTATAATTGAGTGCAACAACTGAACTCAGAGAATCTCAGTTATGTCAAAGAGCAGTGTTCTGCCCACTTTGTAATCACTGAGAGTTTTCGCTGTTCTAGGCTAACCTGGGACTGCAGCAGAAGGAGACTGTGAGTGTGCAACCTTACTCTGGTTCTAAGATCACCTTAATTTGGCTTTAAATAGGAAGGAACAAGGTCTCTTTTTTGCTCGTCCATGATGTGTTTGTGCATGTAATGTGCAGAAACTTCCACATAAATATTGCAGGCTTTCTGTGTGTGCCAGCTATGGCCCTTACTCGCAAAGCACAATAGCCAGGCTTTCTGTGCCACAACGTCTCTGTTACTACAATAGTTGACACTCCATGGTGGTAAGAATCTGCAGATGACATGCAAAGTTTAAAGCTGGATGCTACTTTGGAGTCCATATGACGGAAAAATTAGCATAAATGGCATTCATTCTATTTCAAGAGCTGGTGACGGGTGTGGTGGTGATGTCAACAAGTGATTGGTAAGTGTTCCAGAGGTAGAATTATATTGTCTGAGATTTGGTCTGATGTGGAATGTATCAAGTCGAGTGTTTAGTGCTCAGATTCTGCTGTTTGGCAAAGGTCAGATGATAACACCCTGGAAAACCAAAAAGGCAAATAACGTCTGTGAGGAAAATTATATAAGTAATAGCAAATAAAGCCCTTCTAGCTTCACAGTTTAGATACAACAGAGTTCCATGGACATCAATAGTATATCCGAGTGAGCACCCCTGAAATAAAAGCAGTTTAAGTCAATAAAATAAAATAACTGATTGTAATCTGCTATTAAATAAAAATTGTTTACTCAACCCCCTTTTGAACACTGATTTACAGTGGTTATTTTCTTTTTCTTTTCCCGTTAGTATTTCTAATTACCTGTATCTTCTAGTTAATAAAACTGATTACATCTAAAAAAAATTACATATTTAAAGAATAACTTCCGCTCTTGTTGAAACAAGAGGAAACATTCAGTCTGAGAATAAATTCTGCAAACAATGCAAAAATAGGATTAGCTACTTTTACATCATTATTTCCTCCAGATCTCCAAATCATTAGTATCAAGGATGTTCCATGTGGAGAAGGGAGCAAGAGAAGTGCAATACAGCTCCCTCAAAGGGGAATATTATGGGGAAACTAATGCAAAGAGAATAATGGAGTCCTAAAAATAGACTCAGTCTTCTAATGTCCTGTTATGATCATAACTTTCTAACTATGTTGTCAGGCACCTGATACTGAGAGATCAAAAGATTAGACAAAAGGCTTTGTATGTTAAAAACATACAAATGGCACTGAATCCTTGCACATTTATAATTCGAGGAGTATTACTTCATATTCCTGAGGGAGGAAACTCGCGTCAATACACACCTATTTAAGCAGAAGGATAAAGGGAAATTCTTCATTTGCAGCTGGAGGAAGTGAAAGGGACAGTGAGGACCAAATCATTAGCTAAATTTGGCCTCTTGCTCTCACAGTGTTACAGTCATTTTATTTTTATAGTTATAATTGAACATCATCTTGAAGCATCTCTTCTCTATGAAGGAGCTGTGTATAAACAGCACCTTCTCACTCCACTGATCTGTATCTTGCACACATTCTGAGTCATGCACGTGCACTTCAGGGACAACTATTTTTTCTCTGTTTTTCTCTCCTCTGTAGAATTCTAATATCAACAGCACTCTAAGGAAGGGAGGTGCAATATATTCTACCCAGCGTAACATCACCATTAGCACTGACTCCATTCTAACTCCAAAATATTAATTGTTCACGGTGACCAAGATAAAAATCACCATTTCTGACTTTCAGATTCTGCTGTCAAACTGTATACAGTGGATTTCTCTATGCCTTTTAACTGAAGTATGTTTTTCATACTTGAATTATTTTTTCATTGCTTTTTAATAGTAATCACAATATCAACTATTGTACCTTTAGTGGAGAAATTTTTTTATACTTTCCTTTTTGTTTTTCAGAATAAGTGCAGAGAAAAAGCCCCAATCCATCTTTTATTTTGAAGAGTACAATTTTAAGTATCTTCATCATCTTTGCCCTTTTATTGGCAAAATAGTTCTTGACGATTTGTTCTTTAAGCAGTTTTCATAAAAAGTACACAAGATATAAGTATATAAAGCTTTAAAGGTTTGTTGCCACACATATGTACATACTCAGTACAATTTAACTGATATGAGTAGATTTCAATATTTACAGACTTTCATACAAGGTTTAAGTTATTTTTGTAGTGCATGCAGTTCCATGTCGTTGGTCTTCAGAAATTCTAAAGAAATCTTTAGAAAGACCACTATTGGAGAAGTTTCGTAGTCAAATGCAAAAATTCAAAAGGAACCACTAACCTGAAAATGTTTTGTGTTTACTTTTCCAACTGCATGCTGATTTACAAGAATACCTGAGAGAGAACTGAATATGCAGCTTGTTTCTTACTTTGATGCTTTAATGCTTGTGCCTTAATACCAAAATAAAAATGGATTAGAAGTTAAACCACGGAAGGATTTTCCTTGGGAATTCCTGTAACTATGTTCCTATTTACTGACTTATTTCTGTGTTTAAATGAAATAGAGATATAAAACTGCATCATTAGTAGCTTATCCCTTCAAAATCTGGTGGAATTGAAAGACTTAAATGGTTACAAAAGGAGAATGGCTGGGAAATAGATTGTTATTAAATATAAAATCTAAATCTATGTCATTTTGTTCTAAACATAAGATGGTTAAGTAGGCTTCCAGTAGCACTATTCAATTAAAAATGGCTTATATCCCATAGTTCTGCTATTAAAGTCTGTCTGTTTGACATAATTCCACAATAAAATTGTTCTGTTAAAAATTCTTGTAACAGCATATGGACAGAGTGTTTTGTTAGTAAAGCAGATACACAAAGAAATCTAATATGTGCTTAAGAAGATACCCTTTTAGCAATATAAAGACTTAACCTATATTTATAGCTAGGATTTGCATGAGGGTTTATTCACTGAGATAGAAGTGGCCACCATCATGCCACACATGATTTTTCTTTTTTTTGTTGGTGTATTCAAATAAGAAAAACCAAAACCAGCACAATGAAGATTATGTCAGAAATACCCTTTCAATTTGTATATATGTATATTTATATATGTGTGTGTATATGTAAAACCCAAAATCAAACAAAGACTGTGAACAAATACTATGAATGCTTTCTTACAAATTCAGCATACTGCCAGCTGTCAAAAAGTCTTTAGTCTGAAGTATGTTTCCCAGTACCGCTCTAAAAAAAATCTGAATAGCAAGCGACGTGGTTTTTGAAAGTGTCTGAGCTGCCTAAACATCTGATAGCATAAAGTTGTCAAACAAGGTGACATTCTTGAAGCTTGCGCAAAGGGGATACAGAGAAGTGGTCACAGGACATGTGACATTTGTATGTTGATTCCCCTTGACTTGAATGTTGGATGTTCCTGTGGGCCCCAGTCAAGTATTTGTTTGTGCTGTGCTAGGTATTGGACACAAAGTGTGTACAACCGAAAAGCGTATGCAAGTTAGGTTAGATGACTTATTGTGGAGTTAGTTAACACGACATCCTTAGGAAAGGCAACAGGCAGTACAAACAGCATAATGGGAAGTGGGCAGGGTACGCCACCTTTCAGGCCATTGGTAAATGACTTTTAGAGGTTACAAGAGAACATGAAGTGCAAGGAGTACCAACACGTAAGAGCTGTGAGTCTAAGTTGGAGACTTCTCAGGTGTTCAAGTTGTTCGTGGTCAGAATGATTTACAGTATTTGAGGAAAAGATCGATTGATACACGACAGAACACCAGATTAGAAATGAGAAAAAAGGTTAGGAATATTTCAACAAAAACATGCACAATGCAACAAAGACATAGCTACCTAATTCCCTCTATCTTAGCAAAATAAAATTACCATTTTGATGATAGTTCTCTGTTCATGTAGACCTGGTGCAGTGAAATTATGAACATAATATTTTGGGTTTAATGTATAAAATAAAGTAGAATACAAGCTTTAGTTTACATTATTTATGAGTTTTTTGTTTAGATTGGTTATGAGTTCTTCTGGGCTTTGTATATGAGCCTGGAGAAGGTACTAGATATGATGGGTATAGTATAGGCATGATATATATATAATGTAGCCAATATTTTTATTTTTTATACTGCAGAAATAGAGAAACACTCGTAGAACCCATGCTTCTTACAATGTTTTTTTCCTTCGTAAAAATCATTTTGTTTTGTGCTGTGAAGTAAAACGACACCATTCAGTATATATTTTCAGGTTTAACCTATTTGTGCAAAGGCTGCCGTTCAATACATTTTGATTTGCCCATACAAAGGACTGTTCCTCTTTTTGCACCTGTCCAAACTCATTCTTCAGCTTTGCAGTTCTTTAACTCCTGCAGAAATGCAGAAGTGAGCCTTTCTAAAACGGGCAGTTGGATAGCAGTAATCAGCCATCTTCAGAAATGCTGCCTGCTGCTCTGCTTCTGCCTCATGATTTTACAGATCACTAAAGCTGCAGGACCCTTCTTAATCCATCCGTGTCAGCTTTAATTTTTAAGGTTTTATTACAATGTTATACCTCATGTAAAGACCTTGAACTAACTACAATATTTGTAAAGAACATTTTTATACATTTATGATTGTGACATATAACAGTTTTACTTTTCAAAAATATTGCATCTGTTTTTAACATCAGGACTGTTACGCACTCTATGTAGTATACACACTCTTCAATCTTGGTGATACTACTTAGAAAGGCTAATTAAGGGTGAGGTCCCATTGTTCCAGGAGGGGTAAAAATGTATGTGGCTAGAAAGAGCGCACAGTGTAACACTTTGACACACCAAATTCAGGAAAGGCTGGAACAGAGGTGTAAAATCAGAAAAACTGCATAAGACATGTAATGCTTGTTGTACTTGCAAATAGTATCTACAGACTTCCAGGTTTTTAAGGCATTTTACATGTTTGACAGTTGGGATTTATCAGCAGTGGATGTCTGTTTCTAGAACTATAATTTGTACTCTAAAAGCTCAATACTCAATAGTAATTTAGGAAAGATAAAATTCTATTACTCAGCAGTGACAGAAGCATGTAGTTCAGAAGATGAAGAATAATGAAAGTTTTAAATGAAGAATTCAAAATTATAATAAAACATGAGCAGGTGAAGATGAGACACTTCATTCCCATCCACCGCACGTTAGAATCTAGTCATCACTCCATGTTCCATTCAAAGTATAAGTGGGTTTTGCCATGTGAGTTCTTTTGTCTAGTGTCAGGAAGTGGCGTGGAAAAAAGTATACATGCAGATTTGTCGGTATCACAAAGGGATATCTGATTTTTTTTCAGTCTGAGTTCACTTGTAAGAAAGTGATTTTATTGTTTTAAACCAACACATCCTCCTAAGCGTGGCTTCAGACTGCTGGAGTACTGAATACAGCACAGTATCCTCATGTGTTTGGAAAAGTATCAGATCCAAACGAAACACGGGGTTGTTTTTGATCACCTTGTTCTGGCAGCTTTAAAAGTTTTGGAGGTCTAGAAATGATAGTGTATTGTTAACTCCACTGAAGCATATGTATTGGTTACAGTTCTTGGGATGATAGTCTCGTAAAAAAAAAAAAAGGTGAGCTGCCAGTAGTGCTGATTGTTCTGACAGCAAGATGTCTGTCTATTAAATAAATCTTGGGCACTAAAAGACTATGAAATCAACCATTTGGAAGGTATTTGTTAATGGCTTTTCATTTGCCCTGATGGAACAGCAGCAGTGAATATATCTGTTCTACCTCCATTTGGTTGCAATAATGTGTTGAGCAAAAATATGTGCTTGTGATGGCTTCAGATGTTAAGGGTTATGCTTTTATTCATCCAGTTATTTTGGATATTTCACAAAGCTCTATTCTGGAAATTTTGGAGACAGGTTAAATATTTTTTATCTGAAATTTCCTTAAAATGATCCCCAGCCATTGAAAGATTTTGAGAACATCTCTTGTGGTTTCTGTTGACCTAAAGCTGGAAGTCAGGCTTCAGAAAACATTTACAAGAGCAATCTTAAAAGATACTTATCAAGAAGTAAAAATTGCAGTTTCTTATATGATCAGAAATAGATAAAAATCTGAGACAGAAGCTCTGATAACAGGTCATTCATAATATTCCTGAAGCTACTAAGAGTTTCTTGTTTCACTTCTACAGCACTGGTGAATTTGCTGTTACTGATCTTGAATGTGAAAAATGAGTGAGCTTCATTTATGTTTTTTTCCATTTAGTTTGCATTTCTGTTGATACAACAGACAAATCTGTTAGGTCATGTTGTTCTTTTGGTTTCTCAATATGCATACAGTCATGTTAAAAGGAAAATCTTGGAAGCCTTAAAGCCAGTTTTTTGATGTATGTTCAAAGTGTTACAGGGAGCTCTTCGTAAGTAAGCCTTCCACAGTTTTGAGAAGTTGTAGTCTGCGTCTTCCTCTTATACTGAAGTTCAGGTCCTCAGATCACATACTTTGAAGTAGCTGGCTTGATTGTCTTACCTGTATTTTGAATTGAGCACATTTGATCAGCTTTCACACGTGGATGGCATGGTTTTGTTCTACATAGCATGCAAGGATTAGTGTTCATATTCTGTATGACTTCAAGTTCAGCAGAACTGGTTCAGAGCAATAGATTCTTTTATTCTTCTTCTGACAGCTGTAGGGATCATTTCTCATCTAGAGCAATATGTGCAAACAGAACATTAATTTGCAACAGATAATGCTATCATTACTGAAATTAAATGGTTAAAACTGAAGACGTACTTAAATATAAGCCTACATATATAGGTGAAAACCACCATTCCATTTGATTTCGCATTGGATTAGTCAATAGTATTTATACTAATAATCTCAGTGATAATATGCGTTGTAGTATGATTTAGTGTGAAATAGTATGATGTAGTGTGAAATATAACCCTAAGAAATAATGCTGGAAACCTGATAAGGCAAATGTTTAAAATCTAAGGATTTCATGTAATGTGCTTGCAGTGCTGACATTTTGTTTAAAAGCTTTACTTAGGAATGTCTGCCTACATTTTTTTAAATGCAAGTTTCTGTCTCTTAGTTTTGAAGGTTGTAATAAGAGTCAACAGAGTCATCAGAGATCTTAGGAACAACTAACATGAGGTGTGAACCATTTCATCTTCTCTTTTGGAGCCTCCTGAGTTTATACAGCTCACTGCAGTCCCGAAAGAACTAACACCTCAGCAGAGCATGGTGCAGAGCAGCCTAGAAATGTCTGCTTTGTATCCAAAAACAGGGTGTTAATTTGTTGTTGTTCCTGGGTTACTGAGTGCTCCTCCTTCACAGGCACTCTGTCCCACTGGTATGGCTATGATGCTTCCCTTGCTGGGGTTAGGTCTTTCAGGACAAACTCAGGGGTCTTCTGTTGCACAGCATAGCTGTGCTAACAGACTCTCTTCTTTGCACCGTAGATTTTTAAAAGGTTCCGGTTTGCTTAAAAGTCCTTTTTTCTTTTTTTTTTGGTTGCTGGCGTAGTTTGTTTAGTTTCTGTGTCTGGTTGGTACAGTCTGGGCTGGGCTTCTTTGTAACTCTTAATTTTTTCCTATGCTTATAAGGAATAAGTCATAAAATGTAATTTTTGTTCCATGTGCAAGTCACACATACATCCAGAGAGCAGGGGGCTTCAGATGAGCACACTGCAGAAGTGTAGTCAGCCTGGAGAGCTGGGTAGCACCTGAAGCTTGGGGACTGCTGGCACTAGCTACAGATACAAGCCTTTACTGGTACATACTATTGCCAGGCTACCTAGTGATAAAAGCAGATCAAAACTTAGCAATTCCTCTCTAAAGCCTGCTGATGAATACTACTATATGTGAGCAGGGTATCGTTTTTCTGCTATGAGAGTTAACAAAACTTCAGGAATTTGTAAACACTGTGAAAGAAAAATTAGCTGTCCCATCTGCTTTCCTCTGACTAACATTTCTTCCATCACTTGTTTAACACTAAGCCTCTTTGATGGAATTAAAAATAGATCGCTACAGAGGAGCCCACATCTATTCATTGACACTCAGTCTTTGAAACTTAGAACCATAAAATCACTGGAGTAACAGACCCAACCAGGCATATCTGTAAAAGCCAGATTTTCATTAAATGCCCCAGTAGCATTGTTTCTGTATCTCACCCTCTTGGGAAGATTCTGTTGGGAAATTCAAATAGAAAAAAGGGTTAATTTTAATTCCTCAGGATGGTGAAAGGCAGAGGGTTGCATTTAATCTGGCTTTCATACCAGCCTGTCACTGCAGTATCTGATCACCTCAGAATCACTGTTATAGTGACAGTGAATAATTTATCTTGAATAATTGATCTTCTGTTCAGCAGCATGATACAAAAGTGTAAGAGGATAACCATTCTGCTTGAGCTTGTCACAGCCTAAAGGGTTACCTGGCCTGTGGGTGTGTAGAGATCGCAACTCTGGGTTCGCAGGACACGGAGGCTTTATCCTTTAAATCTCTACTTTATTACAGATTATGACAAATACCACAAAAGTCACCACCTATGATTAATAAAGCAAATATATATATATATCAAGCTATTATAAATTATCAGCAATTAATAGTATAGGAGTGATCAATAGTAGCAACAATCAATAACAGCAGCACCCAATAACAACAGCAATCAAGTACATATATAATATTATAGATTACTAGAATCTTAGAACTAGTGAAGCAAACTTACCAATAATATAACAGCAAATACGACAGATTACTTACATGTATATGTATGGTACCAAGCACATTAAACAGATTCGTGGAGGGGCCAACCCATCCCAGAGGGAAGGACCAACCCATCCCAGAAGGGGACCCAACCATCCCAGAAGTGGGAGGACAAAATGAACTGACCTGAATTTTTTTCTCCAAAACTGTTTTCCAGTTCTTGCAGTTAGAGCAGCCAGTGGCAGTTACTGATTCTTACTTTCTCAGGAAGTTTTCCACTTTTTACAGACTACTTTTCACGCTTTCAGACAAGAAGTTGCCATTGCAGTTCATTGGGTTTGTGCTTATCGATGGTATCTCAGGATGTCTCTGGTTTCCACGTACCCAGCTGTACTTCAAAGATGCCAGCTGTGCTTTGCAGGGATGCTTCTGGTTCGCAGGCCTAGTTCCCAGGCTGACAGCTCCCAGGCTGGCAGGCAAGTTCTCTGTCAGTATTTCAGCAGACATTTTCTCCTATTCAGTAATCTTCCCTTATAACCGGGTCGCTTTTATGGCTGCTCACGTTGGGAATTTTTCTGTTACTAAGAACTTTGTTGGAAAAAAGTGAGGTAATTTGGTTACAAAGCTGATCGTTTACATAGGTGATTTAAATAGACTAAGAATGCTTAGGTGTTTGGTAGCTGTGACGTTGATCCAGGATCAGACATTAAATGCAAGCAGCCTTTAGATCCCTTCTGTGTTTGGGAAGATTTGCCTCCATTCCTGCTGTCTTCTGGAAGAGGGTGCAGCAGCCAGGCTGTCCCCTGACCTGTGCTGATCTCTGGCTTGGCCAAGCTGTGACATGCAAACCGTCAACAACTGAGTAGGGCAGGGATAAAAATCCCAGTGTGCCGTTACTGTGGGAAGTGCCCCAACTGGTCTGAAAGCCATTTTCTCTTCTGGAGGAGTTAAACGTATGTAAAGGGGAATAACTCTGATGGGAGAAATTAACAGGCGGGCGGTCTTTGCATATTTTGTGAACGTAGTCCTGCAGAGGTTTACCTGAGCGGTAGCAGACTTTGCATCATATCCATGTTCTGAAAATGGTAGGGACTAAATCTGACATGAGTGTCCTCTCTATCAAGTGAGTCTCTTAGCTACACTGTCCGTTGACATGGGCGTCTCTGTCTTGGAAATGCTCTTAGTAATTAAGACAGGAGCAAAGAAATACTCTTGCAGGGTGACAGTGGAGGACAGGAGATAGGCACCTTTAGTGCCTGAGTGCTAATCAAACTCCCACTGGAAGGTCACATATGTAATCTTTTTCTTTTTTTTTTTTTAAATAACAGTATAGTAGTTCCTAATAGAGGATTTCAAGTGTATCGAAACTGAGACAGCTGGATGAGTAAAACCATAAAGCAGTTAAAATTGCATCGAAAGAGGCAGCGCTGTTCTTAAAAAGAGTAGGATTCTGAGCTAGAAAAGATCGTACTTCCATTAAGTAAGGTTACATGATGCTCATAGCTAAAACTACCAAGTGAATGCACTTCTTGATATAATGTATGTATCTTTGTTCCACAACAAAGGTAGTGTTAATGATTAAAACTGCCACACTTCTGACTCATGTATTATTAACCGTGTCTTCTGCCAGTGTTAATCATGCATTATTTTGATGCACAGCAGTGCATATGCCAAGCCATTGTCTGGAGAGAGTATTAGTTAATATACATATGGTGAAATTCTTCATAGGTTTGCTTTTTGATATTGTTTGAAAGATAATATACTGTGTTTATTTAGTCAATTGCAATATTAAATTGCAATATAAAGTATTGAATAAATGTCATCTTTTTGGTAACCATTTTTTCCTGAGCTTATTTCCTGTGACTACTGCTACAATTTTAAGTACGTTTCTGACTCAAAAAATTGTAGTGTCCCACTTAATTAATGTCATGCACCAAAGTGCAAGCAAAAAATAAATGGAAAAGAACTCAGGAATTAATCACACTTTTAAGTCTCATGTGTGTATGGATGGACAAATGGATAGATGGATGTGACAAAAAACTCACAAGTGTATCCTAACAAAAAACCTTATCCATATACACAAAAATTATAATGATTAGAGAAATACACCTTAAAATCAGTAAAGTTATTACTAAATGAAGGTATTTCTGATTTACATAAGATGCTTCATTGCACTAAGCCCTTTGCTTTGATGCCAATAAGACCGGTTCCAGGAGTGAGCTTTTTGCAGCATTCAGGCCTGTACAGAACTGTCACCCCTTGAGATGTTTTCTTATAGTCAAAGGCAACTCTTTCGGGAAACACTTGCGCACATGAGTTTTGCAATGTGTCTGTCCTGTGCCCAACCAGAACTCCTTCTGGCTTTCCACTTTTGGGAACATTACCCTGTGTGTCTCCCCAAGGGGTGGACTTTGCAGCTGTTCATCAGTTACCAACAGAAACTGCAAGAGAATTATTTCTGTTTCCTATCCTCCTTCCCCTTACCAAATGCATGAGCTGTTTTCACTCCTTTAAGATACTCCTTTGAAGACATTCCTGTGAGTTAGCCTAACCAAGACAACTATTCATGTACACTGTTAACTGATGGTATGTGCGAGGTAGTGCAACTTAGTTTAGACTACAGTGAAAATAAAAAGTTGCTTGAATCATTTGAAGTTCTACCAAGTCAAATTACTTTGCATTTTGCACAGGCCAAGAGCAGGCAGTCAATCTGCAGTGCATCTTTTGGTAAATTTACTGTCATCTGCATATTTGCAATTATAATGCTTTCTGCAGTGTCTGAATACCTATGAGATGTATTTCCTTTTATGTTTTATGTCGAATTGTGATATTGCAGATTACATTAAAGTTAGCCTTTTAACTCTTATTTGCAACTGAAATACAGAACATCTTTGAGGGAAGGATTTAATACTGAGGAAAATTAGTTTCTTTCTGAATGTTCCCAAGCTGGAATAAGTTTGCTACAGTTAAGATCCGTAACACTGTTAGGAATGTGGTGTGCTTTATATTTTGTAGAAAATGTTGCTGTTGCCATTCCTCAGGAGTCTGATTGTATAGACATTCTCTCAATCTCTGAATGCATCCTGTACAAATAGTTAGCAACTGGTTTGTATTTTGCTTGAAGTAGGAACTCAGCTCAACTTCCCCCTGACAGAGACATTGTAATCTTCAGTGCCAACCAGAAAATCCAATGTATTTGGCACCTGTTAATGTCTTCCTTTCCTGTGCATGCCTGTGGGCAGTGATGATGGAGCAATGATGAGGAAGCAGCTTTTCAAAGCAGCAAAGTATTGTGTTTTGCCAAGAAAATTTGAATTAAATAACCAAATGCCTTGTATATGCTTGGCATTGCTTAGGAAGAAAGACTGGTGGCTTTTTGGCCAAGAGGACTGTGCTGTATTGAAACTATCTAACTTTAAGCAATTCACTCAGATGTTAAGAATCACCTCAGACAGTACCTGCTTTTCTCACTCACAGGTCAGGAATCTTGAGCTTTTAACTTGAAGTACTCTGAATTACATTTAATTTAGATGAGATGTACGAATAATTAAATTTTAGCTTTCTGGGCACAGATTCTGGATCATGAGTGCTCTTTATTGACCTGTTCTCTCTCCATTTCTTCTCCGTAGGACTGGTCTTTTAACTGATCAGGGTATTTTGATCTGCCCTTTCCCAACTGTTAGAAAACTTGCCTTACTACCAAAGCTGGCTGTGTGTTTTATGGGGAATCATCTTCTGGGGGCTATTCATATCTTTCTTTTCCCTTTCTAGCTAACAAAATATCTCTGTTTCACAGACTAGATTCTGTATTTTTTATATATGCATTTATCTATATCTGCAGTTATGATGTACTCAAAAAGATTATTTTTGTCTGGATCTCCAGCCTTTCATGTTGCTGTGTGGGTGAGTCTGAGAAAAAATATAGTCAATATTTATCCAGTGATGCTTTGATGCTAATTCTTTGGCTGTTTGAGTAAGTGTTGCCAGGGTAATGTTTTACTCTTTTTATAATATTCTTTTCACTGTATTCAGTGAAGAGTATGCTCTTGAATTTAGTATTTTAAGTTGTGCTATAGTCTCAGTTTTGTATGGATGTGATAATTATTTTTAGAGTTTAAAATCCTGGTGCTTAGGCAGGTAGAATAGCTGTATGCAGAGCAGCAAGATTGTAGGTATCAGGATCATAGGTATCAGGAAACCTTTTCTTCCCTGGACCATTCCTTGGTTGCTGCTGCAGTATCAGGGACTACTAGCACCATAGCGAAGGAAAACGAGCTCGTGGACATGCCTTGCTCACTTTCCTCAAGTCTCCTGGCGTACATGCAATTTAAGCACCTTTCTCATTATTTTCAACGGATTTTCAACATCTGTTTCTGTTCTTTTTCATTAAAAGGCTCTTCCGATGTCTTCTGTTAGGAAATTTAGTCTGATTTATGCTTCAGGGAGCTGAAGGGAATATTACATTTGGAGAAAATAAACTACTTAAAGAAAAGTTCCCAAAGCTTACTTTTTTCTTGGAGCATTTTAGATTTGAGCTTTCAGTCCGTGCGGTCTTCAGATATAAACCAGTATCAAAAATGACAGTTGAGAGAGAAATTTAAAAAGCTTTTGTGAGTAAACATGCTGTTTTAATACATAAAGACACACAATCCTCAGTCTGCTTGTCTTCACCAGCAAAGTTTCATACTTAATTTAAATAAAAATTTTTTCAGCTCTTCCCTTTACAATTAGAATTTAATTTCATTTTTTAATGTGCTCTTCTTAATAATGCTTTTCACTAAGGCTTTTGTGGAAAAACTGGGTAATCTCCCTCTCCTCCCTAGCCAAGTCATCAAATGTAGAAATCTACATTTGAGCTATAGTTAGTGGAGAGGAATAACCAGTCTTATGTACAATTCATCCTAAAATAGATCCTGACATAGGTGAGATGAATTTTGTTGTTATTTTACTGGCATGGGCTTTTTGGGTTTGGGGTTTTTCAATTCCTTAAACTCCTTGGATGAACACATTATTTCCCTGCCGTGGTGCAATACAAGAGGTGAACCTATATGCTAATGCAAATAATGTTTTGTTTTCTATCACATAGATAGAATACACTACTTTTCAGATTCTTTCAGGAGGAAATACTAAAAAAAAAGAGGCTTCTGTTTTGCCTCTTCCTCACTCACAGCTTCTTTGTTATTTTCAGTGGAAGTGCCTCCACCTCCTCTCCACTGATATCCTCCACCTCTGGGCTGTCTTTCCAAGGTGTAATGTCACTGCCTGTATCTGCCACTGGCTTTTTCAAGTGACATTAATGTGAAGCTGAACTGATTTCTGACATCTGGCTGTTGCCCAAAGGGTTATGAGCAGCTGAGAAAAAGACCAAGGTCTTCTTAATTTGCCTTTGCTGCTGCTGGGCAGCATCATAAGCAGCCTCAGTTCCTGAAACTCTGTGTAAAGCATGAATGTATCACTGCACTGCTGTAGGTTTGTTTGATATTTGGATGTCTTTTGGTATCTCAAAGGACTGGGGTGGGCGGGTGTCTTTAAATGAAAAGAAAAATACTGCTGCTGAAGTCTGTGACTTAAGCTTCTATACTCACCAGGAAAAGCAAATAAAGCAAAACCAACAAAGTGCATCCAACCAATGTACATGTATCCCAAGCATACATTGTTTATACACACATATACCCTTCTGCCTTTTTTCGGAGAAGAAAAATTCTCAGAACTATACCTGCACAGTGCCTAGCAAACACGGTGGCAAGTTATAATATAAATTACTTTAAGTAATAATTTCTGTAAGACAGCAGGAATGCATGTGATGGCCCTAACCTATTCAGGACCAGCAGAATGTTGTACAGACAAGGAGAGAGAGCGAGCCAGATTGCTTGGAAGCTGGCCCAACAGGGTAGCATTAAATCCCCCAGGAATTAGCACTATCATATGCCTGTCCCACTTGTATCTTCAAGAGCAAGCTGTATTTTTTAAGCAATGCCTTCTCTAGAAGGATAAACATTTAAAACAAACAACCAAACTAAGAACAGTTCTACCAAAATACTTTGCAGACTGCAGATATCTATGTATCTGTACATGTTTTTCTCTGAGGGGACAGACTGAGAAAAATCAGTGTGCAACAGTGTTAGGAATATTTACTGGGCTTGTAGAATGAGGTTACAGTTATAAAAGTGGTATTTAACTTGTATAAAAATAGAAAATAGAATATGAAATTATTGTCATGGCGTCTAGGATTTACACTGATAATCTCAGCAGAACTGTTGTTGCTGGAATTAGAATTGGCAGAGCTTTAATCAAAAAACCTCCTTCCTCTTGAGTCATCAGGCAAGAGAGAGTGGTTTTATGTACTTTTTAGTTTCCCCTTTAGCTTTCTTCAACTCTATAGTTTTAAAAACATAGATTTTTCTATTCTCCAAAGAAAGAGCAGAAATAATTTCTCTTAATCACTATGTAGCCAAATGCCAAAGGGGAAATCATCATAAGTGAAAAGAGGCACTTTCTTTGTTGTGAATACCTTTCTAAAATGTATTTAAACTAAAGGGGCGGGGAGGTGGTGGGAGAAAGTATATGTTCTTTAAAATCCTTTTCATATCGTCTTTTCTCAGATAATGTTCAACAATGTCTATCTTAGTAGAAATTACCAATGGTGTGATTAGATCTAACATTGAAGCTTGTTGTCTGAGAGGCTTGTAACTGTACGTTTCAAAGCTATACCAAGACAACTTTCAGTTACACACTCAATTTGTGCAAGTTTATTATATTTTACTGTGCATTCATGTCCTTCATACTTAAAATTTCATGAACCATCCAAGTAGTGTTAAATGTGGCCTTTCCTGTATCCCCCATTCCTGAGCTGTGTAGCAGAGTCTGGGGTAGAGGGCGCAGAGTGAAAGTCAGCCTCACCCTCTGTTTGTCCCAGATAGACTTGTATTTAAGACTGTTTTGAAGGACCAGTTTGCAGTTGGTCAAAATAGTTCAGTCTATATTCTGATGATTTGGCTTGGTGAGGATATTTGAACTGATTAGGCAGAGCACAAATTCTTTTATGTGTATGTATGTGCAGTTAAATGATTAATGTGTTAAGTGCCTTTGATAAGTACCCTGTCTAACTTTCATAAGTAAATACAGAAGCCAGAAATAGCAAAACACAACTCTTAAGATGCAGTTAGCTTGCCCTCAATGTTGATGTTTGAGAATTTATAGTGGTGGGAATTTTTTTTATGATTTTCCCATCAGAACACTTATCTAATCATGAAGCCAGATAACATGGTGCTTAGATCAAAAGTGCAAGCACTGATCAGCTTCTTCAGGGGAAAAGGCATTCACCTCTTACCCAGTGGGAATGCTTAGTTGCAAAATTCCTCAAGACTATCTTTCAAGCTTTTCATCATTATCACACACATTCACGCTGTAAGATTTATTTTTAGTTGTTCTGTTACTGGAAAATTACCAAAAAAACCCCACCTTAATTTAGCCTTTATGCTATATTCTTCCTGAAAATATATACATAAGAAATTATTTAAAAACAATGTTGTGAACGTGAATCCTATCTGTCTGCAGCCTAAAGTATTCTGATAAGGATATGAAAAATCAGCACTGAGGAGACTGACAGGATCACAAGCCTGAATGAAGGCTTCTGTGCTCTATCTCTTACCATCTTAACTTCTCCTTGCACACATTAATTGAGTGTCGAGGTATACCCTTCTGGGCCTCCCTAAGGTATATGGTGAGGGTCATACTGGTTGCTCCTTTTTCTTTGCTCACACTCATATGGAATAACTGTGTCCCAGAGTCCTCCATGACCCAGGCAGAGCAGAGTATCTCTCAGGAGTGCAAGAAGGTGCTGCATTCTGGACTCACCCAAGGGCACATTTTCTTCTGCCTCATCCTCCTTCCAGGAGATCAGAGGACAAATTATTCCACTGTTTGCAGGAAACTTGGTGTGCTGGCACATGTGTCCAGGGATATGAGTGAAATGTTTATTACTACAAAATAAAACTGCGATTCGCTGGCCTACTTTTTTACCTACATAGGAATCTGAGGATTGGAACAGGAACAGATTTTGAATAGGCTTCACGTGACTTTTGTGGGGCGATCAAAGTTGTATGCTGCTGTGGAAAATGATTTAGGCATGCTTTTGGCTTTGCTGTCTGCTGGAGTCGTACAGTGAGGATGAGACTACAGGAAGCAAAATTTTCAAATTAGAGTGAGTATGATTCACTGTGTGTTGAATGTGTTTTCAGAATTTTGGCTTCATTTTGCCTTTGACAAAGCTCTGATAGTCCCTGTGATCTGCGTCATGGTTCTGAGATTTCTCTCTCCCACAAGATCCATGAGGTTTCTGAAACCTGTATAGACTCCTCAGGTGTACTCAAGCTCTGTCTAACCTGGATCTGTCAGAGATCTCATCTCCTAGGACCACGTGCACAGTTTAGCATGGTTCTTACACACCTTCCTAAGCTACGTTTATCTTATTGCAGGGCAGTATGCAGACACGTGTGAACTGCTGCATCTTCCTTCCCCACAGCCTGGGCTTTGCTGACAGGAGAGATTATTCGTGCAGGCTGGGGACAGGTCTGGCAGCTGGGTGATTAGAGGAGCAGGATTTCAGTGAGTGCAGAAAAACACCGTAGGTGTATTTGGTTGGTGGTTTATTTTTTTCTTGTATTTTTCTCTTTCATTTTCTTTGCCCCTCTTCCTTCCTTCCTTCCTTCCTTCCTTCCTTCCTTCCTTCCTTCCTTCCTTCCTTCCTTCCT
>Ga0065711_1036872_pt1 | contig 20474 bp, 10 predicted proteins | sample Hoacrofraction12_FD_59098 | JGI IMG/M metagenome (GOLD analysis project Ga0065711, IMG submission 59098) | Hoatzin crop microbial communities from Cojedes, Venezuela - Epithelial fraction 12 v2 (version 2) | ecosystem: Host-associated > Birds > Digestive system > Esophagus > Crop | place...
CCCCCCCCGGCTCTGTTGCTGTAAGCCAATCTTATGACTTCACATTTCAGTTATTACCTGGTGCTATTATGTAACTGCATTTTTTTCGTTAGCAATTAAATAAAATAACTTATTATGAGTGTGTTAAGAATGTTGCCCTGGCCTGTGGTATTGTCAAATGCTTCTGTTCCTGTTCTGCAGTCTGCAGAGGTAATGGGTTTGCACCGACGCGGGCACACACGACTCATTTTGTTGTCTCTTGCATTGTTCCCCCCTGTGCTTCTCTAGTTGCAGAAGAAATTACTTGGCCTGGGTTTAGATTTTTGTATCCTGCTGTTTGGAGCTGCGGTAGTGCCCTGTTGTTTTTTTTTTTTTATGCTGCACTCAGCAGAAGTGCATCGTTGAGACTGTATGACAGTCAGGCTGTGCTCCTCTCCGTGTGTTTGCCAGCACTCCCATCTCGTTTCTGTGGGGCACCTAGCCCTGTCCAAACACGACAGCGGTTAGAGGCAGGGTGCCGCTGTGGGCAGTGGTGCCACACAGCAGGTGGTCAGCTGTGCCTTGGTGAGCAGTGCCCATCTGAGGATTGCAGTTATTACAGTAATTCGTTTTAGCTGGGGGATTCATTTTGAAAATTTGGATTTTCTGCTAAGAAGGGATTATCGTTTCCCTGTGTAGTATGTGTGTTTTATGAAGTGCAGTACAGTATGTGTCCTGCCTGGCTCCTCTCTGCACTTCTGTCTGTCCCTGAAATGCACACCTATTTGGACAACACAAGTGCAACGTTGACTGTCATGCTGGAACCAGAAGTAGATGTAAAAAGCAGCACATGCGTAGTCAACATGCAACACATCCTGTCAATGCAGTCTCAGTCTAGTATTTCTGCCCTTACAGGGGAAATGCTGGGTCTATTTACTTGCTTGTTTCAGGAGACTGAGCAGGGAGAATAGCTCAGAACAAAGAGTGGTTGGTTGGTGAGATGGCCAGCACTTGTGCGAGTCAGTGGTGGATGGTGTGTTGTATCCCTCGCGTGCTACGTACGCTAATGTGTCACTGACTTAATGTGGCCTGAGCTTTGGACTCCTAACCTTTTGAGTATCAGTCAGCTTGCTCGTTTGAAACCGGAGCAGGTCGGAGCATGAACTGATACACTCAGTGACTTTGTCAGGAACTATCAGTGTCTGAATGTGGTGGTGATTTATTTGAAAGCAAACTGCGTACACATGCTCAGGACATCTTAGAACTGATTCAAAATCCATATACTCAGTAGTTTAAATGCATTCTAATAACCAATGTGGTATTTATTGTATTCCAGTAAATAACTGGTAAAGACTTGTTACTAAAGTGTGTTTTTCTGTGGCTTTGTTTTGTGTCTGTGGCATGCGGTCTAGCGTTCTTTGCGATAGTGACATAATTCCTGTGAAGCTTCATGCAGTTTTGCATGTGCTGTGTCTGATGTTAAGTAGTGTTCGTTCAAGGTAGTGCTAAGTCCTTCTCCTTGTTTCCTGCTGAATGCTCTTCTTACAAACAATGCAATTATTTGAATAAATAGTGTGAGGGGAATTTAGCTTATTAGCTGCTTTTTTAAATACTACAAATGACGTGGTTGTGGCCTGGTGGTGGTGGGGGTGTTTAAGTAGGGAGTGATGGTGTTGAATAGTTGGTGTTGGGCCGGGAGCTGTTCTAACAAAGAGGTTGGGTTACCTGGTTTTTAAAGTTGTTGGAAGTCTGTCTTTTGGATGCAAGCATTAAGGTTGCCACTGTGGTTTCAACTGTCAAAGCTGATTTGGAAAAAAAAAAAAAAAAAATCATTGAAGATAACCTCCCCATTCCCCCACCAGTTAAGCATGTTACAAAGTTCAAACAGAAGGGCTAACTAAAAAAAAAAGGCAATTACTCCAAAGTACCTTAGTTTGTGATGACGAACTTTGCTGGAGACTGTAATTTGTCTTCATGATGAATGACTTTCCTTCTAAGTGTGTCTCTGGTCCCGTAAGTCTTACCTACTTAGTTTCCCCCAAACTTAGTGGTTACCCACAAGGTCTGGCTTCAGCGTGCATAGGTTCTAGTCTTTGTGGGTCCCTGTAGACAGGAGAGCTTGAGCCTTATACAAGAAGGGATGCTTGCTAAGCTAAGCCAAAGTATGCCTTTGTGAAGGACCTGAAATGGTTTTATTTGGTATCCAAATGTATATGTGGCTTCCATGAGTGGATCATACCTGCAGCTGTCACAACTTTCCAGCATATATAACTAGGAACCATCAGTGCACTGGGAGTCACTGGGACCTCGGGTGCTCCCTGGCCTCCGGTGTTACTTGCACTGCCGGGAATGCCGTTGGATGCTTCCCTGGGGTCGGCTTGCTGGAGGATGGTCCTGCTCGTACTAGTCTGTGTATCTGCCCATTAGCATGAAAAGTAATTGCAATGCCTCCTTTTCTTCAGGATGTCTGTTGTTTGTTTACGCTCAGTGGCTTTCTTGGTTTTGGCAATATGGAGATGAGTCAGTTTTGCTTCTGTTTAAGGCATTTTTACCCATATTGCTTGTAAGATTTTGTGTGCTGTTGTGATTCTGCAGTGGCTGAGTGGCAAACACTGCTGGGGTTTGGTTTAATTCCTTAAAAACAAGTTTTATTGTCCTTAGATATCATGACCATTAATTCTAACAAAGTCTAAAACAGGCTAGATCTTACATACTGAAGTATTTGTCTTTGTAGCAATGTTTTGGTTGCTACTGATAATCTCGGGAGGGCGGGGGGCATGCAACACAGGAAAAATAAAAGCACAGCCAGTAGCAAAGGGCAGGCTGAGATGCCACCTACTCCAGTTGTTTTCCAGCTGAGATTTGAGGCCAACAAGATCTTTAGAGTTAATTAAGAAGAAATGGCAAGGTTCTTTGATGTCGGGAGCCCAGGGTCATTTTTGTTACAGTTAATGAATGGTGGCTAGGTAGGCCATTGTCAGTCCTGAAGTAGGAGGTTCAGATTCTCCAGGCAGGGCTCCTCAGGAGGTGCTGGGACTGTCCCTTGGCAAGATTGTGTCCTCATCTCAGTTGTTTGTGGGTTCCCCAGAGTATAGACTGGTGAGACTGGTCCAAGCTACAGGCGAAATACGCTGTTGTCATGGGCAGCAGACTGCCAGGGGCGAGAGGCTGGCTGTAGCCCCATAGCCTGCTTTTGCTTGGGAAAGAGGGAGGAGTTGGGCTGAAGCAGGGCAGCAGCCGAGACTAAAGCAGGGTTCCCCTGCTGCAGTACCTGTTGCGGTTGCTGTTTGTCCTCTTTCTCTAGCGGTGACAGCAACAGAAACCTCAGCTCCTCGGGAATCTCCTTCCCTAACTCTCCACTATATCATCTCATCCTCCTCTGCCACGAGTTGGGAACAGCTTAAGCCTTGGTCCCAGCCCTTCATCCTTTGTCCAGAATGCTGCCTACAATGCAGATGAACCTTGCGATGGCTTGGGGGCTGGAGGGGAGTGCTACGGCAAGCTGTTCCTTATAGACCTTAAAAAAAAGGGGGAAAACCCTGGCGCTCGTGCTTGACATATCAAAGTAGATGATCTGCACTGTGCTCCCCAGGGAACTGCTGCGCTCCATTGTATGGCAACGTTCTTTGAGGACGCGGCAGCGCAGGCAGCATTCCCTTGCTGCAGAGCAGAAGGTCTGTAGGAGAGAGCGTGTGCACAGCAGGCAGGAAGACTATTACAGAGGCCTTCACTGAGGTCTCACTTGATGCGTTTAGCAAAACAGGCTTGCTCTTTCACACTTTACGGATATTTTTATATTTTGCTGCAGATGCTTGTAGAACACCAACATTTGTTTGGTTTGAAGCCTGAATTAAAACTCCCAACCGAAGTCTAGAGGCAAAAAGAAAAAAAGCAAGTGTTTGTCCCAGAATTAAAATCTACTGAAATTTGGGTTGCTAACCTGTGAAATAGTAATGTAGTATAGAATGTCTCTTGGACTGAATCACTTGTGTTTAAAATGGAACATGCTCTAAAAATGGGTAATTGCTTCAGTGTAGTCAGTATGGAATTTAAAGATGACTGACAGAGATTTGTCATCCATCTCCATAGCAGGAGTCATCTGGGAAGTCTGTGATGTTAAAGGCATTTGTTTCTATTGGCACCTTTTAAAGTAGCTTTGTTAATGAGCTTTTGAACACTAGGACTGAAATCTGTCATGTAGTATAATTAATTTTTCCATACCATAGGAAAATGCATGCCATGTGCACCTTCAATTACCAAATCAGGTTTCTCAGGTCCTGAAATGCGTGGTTCAGCAGGCCCATTGTTTCAGAGAAAGGAGGAGCATGCTGTTCTTCTGGTGCCAACAAAGTGCTTTCACATGTCTCCCATGCAAAATCTAGGCTGCCATCCTGCAAGTGTGGGAGGACCTGATGTTGTGTTACCCACTGTATGCTTTTTGCAGAGAGGAAGACTTGATGGATACCCCTCCCAAACATGTATTAAGTAGAAAAGGTGGAGCAGGAGACTGTCTGCTTTTCCCATGGTGGGGGAGGAGAGCAAGAGAGGGGGAATGCTTGATGAGATGGTGAGACAAGTTGTTCTTTACTGTGTGCTGGTTGTATGGAGCAGACAGGTCAAGGAGCTGTTCTGTGGATCTTAAGTGTTGCTGTGACCCCTCTTCCTCCCTGAAACAAACTCACTGGCCAATGTCTGTCTCTTGGCAGATTGCATGTTGTACAGACTTTGTTAAGCTAGATAAGAAGCAATGGAAGTTGGATAATCCAGCTTTGCTTGTGAGCTGGGTGCCTGTTGTAAGGCTCTCCCTGAACCATTTGTACTCCAGGCCTCCTTCCTGATGGACCCAACGAATGTGTGGGGGCTAGCTGCCTGGGCAACTGTGGGCATGCTTGAGAAACAAGTGGGATAGATGGGATCATCTAATGTCCCAAGAAGGTCCTTGGGCAGCTAGATGCTTTCCTTTGAAGTCTGGGCACTGTCGAGACTGATAGTGTTGAAGTAGGAGATACTGTCTTCTGCCTACATCTTGATGCAGCCTCAGGAATATTTAAACTTAAAATTCACATTCTAATGCAGAATATCCATCAAGTGTTACTTGTCAAGTGTCTTTAATGATGTGTAAAAAAAAAAAAAAAGTTATGGGAGAGCCCTTAGGATTTTTAATACAAAAATATGTAAGCACTTTTTGTGTGTGACTGTGTGGTTGCCTGAAGAAGCCAAAGACAACAGATGTACTCTGAAGCAGCATTTTAAGTGGCAGGGTTTAGTTGCTACATGGTTAATGTGAAAAGGGGAGGAAGTGGATGAAGTGTTTAATCTTGGAGTCGGAGCACATGTTTCCAAAAAGATGCTGTTGAAGATTCATGGAAGGCCCAGTAGCTGTTGAGTTGTCTGCTGCCTTGGTTACAGGCCAGTGGAAGCTACGTAGAGATTAGGAGTGAGATCTTTTCATGAACTTTTAAGTTGCTTAATTTCCCTGCACCGTGCTCTCAGACAGTAGTCGATGTGAGATCAATACCATAATTCAGAAATACTACATAGGTAACCTGAGTCATAGTAGAGACCTGATGCTGAGATAAAGTATTATTGAGTCAAACCTTTTGGTCTAAAAATGAACAATGTTCCTCTAAAAGTTATTGGGAACTTTGCCTGATGAAGTGCAGTGCTTTCTGGCCTTTTGTGATTTGTCTTTTTTTTTATGAAGCTTGACTATCAAAGGGAAGCTGTCTGTTTGCTGTGCCAGCATGAAGCACTGATGCTTCTTTCTTATTGCTCTAGCAGCAGGCTCAAGTAGAAATAACTGTAGGAGTTACCTAGACCAGGTATTAAAGGCTAATGAGCTGAATGATATTTTCTGTTAAGCTAGAAAAGGATTTTGATATAGAAGCACCTGGTCCTGTGGCAGAACTGCTTTCCAAGACCTATCACTATGATGTCTTGTAAGAGTTAGGCTACCTGAATGTCGTTAAGGATTTTCCTGTGTGTGTGGCAGGAAATTACTCATTTTTGTATCAGTAAAGCGCTCATTAAGGAATAAGATTTCCCACCTGACTAAAGTCAGTGTTTGTAAATGCAGAATTTGTTGGTCAAGAGACTGCATACTGGTGTAAAACCATTACAAGGTCTTGATATTTGGCTTTGTATTACTCAAGTTCATCAGAACTGTCACTCTCCAAGCATTCTCTCCGCACATCAGTGTGCGTTCTCCTTGATCATCTCCTCTCCCCCTCAACCTTCCTGCTCCCGAAGAACTAGGTGATTGCAATGTACTGTTATTTCTAATGCACTTTGCTATGCAGGAACAGCTATCTTACCTCTCAGACAATTAAAACATGGGTTAATAGCTCAGACTAATTCTTTATACCCAATAGCATGATGTAGGCTAAAACCTTAGTGTCTCTATTTGAGCAATTATATTAGGGCATTTCTAATTAAAAACATAAATCACCTAATTCTTAGTGTCTGAATTCTTAGATATTTGTCTTTTGACCTCAACTGTGTATAAAGCAGGAGCAGGTGCAGAAAGGGTACTTGCTTGTCCTGAAGTGCTTAGGGCAGCTTACAACCCTGGTGTTAGAAAGATTTTACTGTTGAAAAAGTTTGGGATGTGGGGGCAAAGTAACACGCAGTCATGCTGCAGGAAAATCAGGACAATTGTAGCAAAGGCGTGATAAAATGCTTTGGGTGCTTCTCTGCATTCAACCTGCCAACTGTGGTGCTGAGGTTTGGCTAGAGGTGGATCCTAAAGCAGAGTGGAAGCAGACAGTGCCTTCTAGAAATCTGATCTGAGGATCAGCTGTACTTAGTTTGCTTGTTGGAGCCATGTTGCTAACAACTTCTAGGTGTCAGCTGTATTGTCTTGTCCCGTTTGGAAGATCATCACAAGCCTGGGGAAGCTGCTGTGGAACTTGTAGAAAAGGGAAAATTGCTCACTGCTCTTGTGCCCACTCCTTTCTTTGTGTATTTGTCTGCAAAGGTGGCTTTTTGAAGCTTGGGATATAGGGATAGTGGCCCAGGCCAGGCTCCCTCAGGGGTGTCTCAACCCTCCACCCTCACCATCTTTTTTAAAAAAGTCTGAGACTCTAGCTGGGAATGATTAAGAAACAATTTCCCAAAAGATAGTGCAGGAAGAAGTTGCTTGATCACAGATAAAAGGATGGGGTGTAGGGTTGTGAGGGAGAGGTGGTATGTTTCAATGTCTGCTTGGAGTAGGAATAGAAATGTTTCTGCCAGAGCCTCTGCTTCTGTACAGTGTCTTGATTGCCTAGTTCATATCAGAATGACTTTCTAATAGTTATCAAATGTGGGTTTTTGTGTATGTGTAAATTATTTGTTAGTAAAATATGATTTTGAGATTTGGTCTCCAAGTGAAATATATGCCTGTTTTGATCTGTTTTTCCCAACCTAATTCTGCCAGCTCTGCATGTGCATGCATGATGTTGCTTGCTTGGGGAGTTGGGGAGTCCCACTGACTTTAGAAAGACGATGGACCTTAAGAAAGCTGTGTAAGTAGTGGTAGCAGGCTCAGGGTTTGCATGACGTGGGCTGTAAAGCTAGCTTCGCAAAGGGAAGATGTGGAGTAGGATGCTTGAGGAGAAGTCTTCTGATATAACACTTTACCCATCTGGTAGCTCAGGGAAGGTTCATTGTGAATAATGTGTTTGGCTGACTTGTGACCTCCTCATAATAGCTCTGAGAGATGAACAGGAGATCGGTCTACTTGATGGCTGCCTTAACTCACTGGAAAACCCAGTTCATCTCCTTTCGCTACCTGGACTAAGAGAGATATAAATGCAGTATTGCTAATCCTTGTGGGACCACGAGAGGGGATGCCCATGTGCTGAAATGAAAAGTGATGAAGGCCTTAAGCAAATGAAGATCTAAGCTGCTAAGTCTACATGGCATACTGTGAGCTTACTAGCTTACATCCAGGACACTGTAGCTGTGTTTTGTGCAGCACTGCACCAAAAAAGAGGCGTAACAGGTTCGCTTGAGCTGACTGCATGCAACTGGTTTACGTGCAGGCAGCAGCAGGGTTCCTGTTCTGTGCTCCCCGGGGCTCTTATTTCCAGTGACATGCAGGCAAAAGCAGCTTGCTGCCTCTCTGCCCCCTCACTGTGCTGGTGGCCTGGGTTAGGTGCAAGGCTGGTTAACAGTGCCTGAAATGAGGCAGGTCCTCAGAAGCAGATACCCCAAAACTGGTGTGCTGGGTAGGACCTGCTGGTCAGGGAAGGAGCTGCCCTCTCCAGCAAGAGGGGTTCTTTCTCTTGTACCTGATTTACACCAAACCTAGATCTGTGTCTTTCCCAGAGTATATCCTAATAGGCAGAGAACTCCTGTAAGTGTCTGAGTAGGGGACACCCGTCTGGCCAAAGGCATTATGTTCTACATAGAATATTTGAAGACTCACTGAGCCAGAGAACAAGAGGGAGCATAACTCTGGTGTAAGTAGTAGAGGGCGAGTTTCTGGGTTCCTTTGCAAAGAGCTGGTTCATGTATTTTATATGCACAGTAGTGAGTGGGATGTTAAGACTGGTGTTTCTGGGATGCATGGGAGCAGAACACTAGGTCCCTGCATCATGTTGATGGTGAAGCAGGGCTCAGTAATAGTGAGTACCGTTTTCAGCTGCAGTGCTGAAATTCTGTGCAAGTTCTGTTCTGGTCTGGCCCAAAATATCTATATTTATTCTTAGTCTTCTGGACTGTTTTTGTCTATGCTTCAGTGATGTGTCCAACGGGAACCTGCATGTTTGGCTTGTTTTGTGTAGTATTCAGAGTTGAATCCTGGTAGCTAATGGTGAATATGAAAGCTTTCAGATACAAATACCCATGTAATAGAATAACCAATGTAATTAAATTAGAGCTTTGATAAGCAACAGATCGTATGTGGTAACCAGGGCTTCAAGCCTTAGAGGGTCTAGTATCTGAGCTCAGAAGACTGTTAGGCTCACCTCTAAGTTTAAGTGTGAGAAGATGTAGGTGAGAGATTATTGAAAATTGCTTTCCAGCTGCACCATGTGTCCAAAACCTTTGTCTTTCCATAACGGCTTCCCTTGATCCTGTGTTTGTGCTCTCTGATAAGTGGTAGGGCAGGAGTGAGACTTTGCAGCCATAGAGGTTTCAGCTGGACTTCATGCAAATTGGGGATTCCTCATCAGAGGAACATAACTAACAGCAGTTCATGATAAATGGATCAGGTAGTTAGCGCTCAGACCTTTTAGGGTTGTTTTTTTTTTTTTCCACACTTCTTCAAGGAAGAGGGGGTAACAAACTTCTTGTGCTGAAATTAGCGGGCAAATGGTACATCTGCTGGAGGCAGCAGACCTGTCTAATGAAGAACCATTTTTATGTAATTGCTTTGGAGGGAAAAAAATCCCATTTTAGGCCAGAGAGGCTTGGTGTTGAGCAGACTTTCTTAGAGACCACTGGGTGTGATGTTGTCCTTGCCTGTGTGTGCTTTGTATCCCTGCAGTGCTGTCCTGCTGGGTTTGTCTTCACAGTCCAGCTTCAGGTGTGGTTCAGGAGCTCAAACCAGCCCTTGGCAGCCCTGCTGAATGCTGAGTCACAGGGAATAGCCAGAGACACAAATAGTACTCAGACCTCTGCTGTACTGGTGGCTTATTTGCTGAAAACTAGAGACCCACCACAAATCACATTCACTTCAGTTGTTGATCAAGGTTGTTTTGTGGTATAATTATGATATTTGTTTTCAAGTATCTGGCTACTTGAATAAAGAGCTGAATTTATTACCATGTGAGCCACCCTGAGGCTACCAAGCTTCTTTTTTTTAAAAAACAAAAACACCCACAAAACCAAAAAAAAACCCCAAACCAACAAACAACATATATTATCTTCTTGCATATATTTTTTGGGAATACATGTGTCATTTATGTGTAGACATTGAGTCACCCTCATTTTGATGACTCCTTCACTTGGTGTCTCTCACTCTTAGCGAAGGCAGGTGACCTGGCAGGAGCAATCCAATGCACTGCAAACATGCAGCTTAATTATCATCTCAAAGTAGTTCTGGTGCACGCATGTGTGGGAGGAGGGGAGGCATATTAAATAGTAGAGCTGCATGAAAATTTGTTGGTGGAACAGTTTTCTGTCCAAAAAAAATGCTGTTTTAAACAAGGAATATGTTCCTTATGAGAATGTGTTTGTACTGTAGCTGGCAGCTGTTCAGAGGACCTGCAGCCCTACAGCCTTGTTTAAAGATCAGATCCAGTTAGGAGAGATCAGAGATGGAGGTGTGGCAAGGTGGTGGTGGTTTTTATGCTTCAGCTGTAAGGAAAACTTCAAAATGCTTCAATTTCCCACAGTGCACAGCATGAGACTTGACCTACTCTGCTTCATACAGCTGTTTCTTAAAACCTAGCTATGTGTCCAGCACACATCATCGTTGGTGTTGTACTGTTGTATTTACTTCGTAGAAGCCCAGGGCTGATCTCATTGCTATGCTGAGTTCATTTAAATCACTAATCTTGCACTAGCATTTGGCCTGTGAGGTCTTAAAATAACAGTAGAAAGATTCACTGTGTATTTATGTGGGATGGACCACACAGATTTTTTTTTTTTTTTCAGTTTGTTTCTAGTGCCCAAGTGTAACAAAACTGCAACAGCACATCAGTGAGGGGAACTCCCCCACATACATGTTTGCTTTTTAGCTTGACAAGATCACCTTGAATGGGGTCCCTGCACCCTTTTTTAATTTAATTTTTCCAGTTTAGATACTAATGTGATTTTAGCAAGGTTCTCCTTTTTCTTCCTGACAGTGCTGGGAGCAATTTTTTTTCCCCTGTTGTGATCTCTACTTACCTCCACCTCATAAACACCTCTTCTGTAGTCACTGCAGGCTAATGTGTCTCTTCTTTCAGTAGTGAGCCTGTAAGATGTTGTGCTTCCAACCTAAGCTGGTGCAAACCAAGCATGATGCTACTGTATAGGCCCTTCTGGCTTCAGTATTGTTGGGACCTGCTTATTTTTCATTGCAAAGAGGCCTGTGCTTTGGCATGGCTGGACTGTCAGTCGTAGGGTACAGGGAAGGCAAACTCTCTGCAGCAGGTTGTTCAAAAGTGCTTTTCATCAAGGAAAGACATGTCTTAATTTGACTTTGTCTCTAGTGGCAGTCAAACCAGGCATTGGTGCAATGGACAGAAAAATTATGGCTTCAATTAAAGTCTGACAATTTGAACAGCTTTTTTTTTTTCTCCCCTTCTGTGGTGATTTGTCTTTCTGTGCAGACCTTTTTTCACCCTTTGTCCTGTGGGCTGCTGTGGTGTGTTGAACACCATCCTCCAGCTGCTTAGTCTGAAATGTGAATGTGGAAAATGCATTTTTCTTAGTGTGAACACTCAGGAACACATTTGTTCAACAACTGAGCGGTTCTGTGTTCAGAGCATGCTGTGCAACAATAACATAGCAGCTTTGTCATCTCCTAAGTAAGATGAAGAATGAGAAGTTTAAGGGCTCTCTTACTTTCCTGAGACTATTTCTCATTCTGTTTAGTTCACCAATTCCTTGTGCTTTTTTGCTAGCACTTGCATTGGTCCTGCATGTAGAGATACCTTTCAGTCTTCCCCTGGCCCTGCACCTCTTCTGATGATGACTTGGAGAGTGTCCCTGTTGCGTCACTGGTTCATTGGCTCCTGGTATCCATGTCACCCGAGGCAGAACTAGTCTTGAGGTGCTCTATCGCCTGGGCAAAACCTGGAGGTGTCAAACTTTTTGTCGGCCCATGAAAAAAGCAAAAGAGAAACAACAGAAACTTTATCACTGTGCTTAATGTTTTTATGGGATGAGCGTAGATAGCGAAGCATGTATGAAAAAATATTTTGAAAAATTATGTCCCTTTTGCTTTGAGGTGTTCTGTGTCCATGGATGAAAATAGGAATCTTTCAGATTTTCTTGTCATGCTCTGCTGGGAATGCTTAGCCATTTTTAGTTTACAGACCCTAAATCCTCAGACCTTGAATGTTCCTCTTGCAGGAATGTGAACCCCCTTGTAGAAATGTCATGTCGTATCTGTCAGTCAATTAGCTATGGAACCTGTGTTCTTCAGGCCTCAGTTTTTTTTAAAAAAAAAAAAAAAAAGAGTTTTTCTTACAGTTACAGGGAACTTTCTGTGTTTCAGTCTGTGTTCGTTGCCTGTGCTGGTTACCTCTGGTCCTATCACTGGACACTGCTGAGGAAAGCCTTGCTCAGTGTGCCTTGCTCCATCCCACCAGCTGATTGTGCACATCAAGATTCCCTCTGAGCCTTTTCTTCTCCAGGCTTAATCCCAGGGCATCCTTCTGCTTTTCTAGCTACTCTTTCCTGTATGTTAGTCATTTCCTTGGGTCAGGACATGTATTTGCGTGGCTGCAAGGAGAGCTGCGTCAGGGAAGTGACCTGAGTTAAAGTAACCTTTTTATTCCTTGTGGCTTTAACCCAGATGAGGTCTGCTCGACTGTTCAGTGAAGGCTTGTGACAATGCAAGCAAACACCCAGCAAAGGCTGGGAATGAGGAGAGTAAGGCGGGGTGTTTCTCCTTGTGGAAGTGTCAGTTTTTGCTGGCTTAAAATGTTTGATGGCAGTCACCCGTGTGGACTGTGAACAGACGTGAAGACCTAAGGGTAAAAGTCTTTGGTCTAGACTTAGCAAGAAACCAAGTCAACAGAGAGGGTGTTCTGGCAGGGATTTTTTCTGCTATGAGAACCACTTTTCTATATTATTTCATTACCCCCACCCCACCTGCTCTGTGAAATCTTCCATGCTTTCATTTGAACCCATCTATGCTTTAGCTGTTACTTGAAAATGAATTTCACAGCTCAACTACCTGTTGTATTAAGAACTATTTCCTTTAGTATGTTGTGAACCTGACTCCTAGTGCCTTCTCTTGATGCACCCTTTTCTTGTATTGGAAGAGAAAGTGAATGATCTTGCAGTCTCTTTTCTACTCATGAGTCTGTGAACCTCTGTCATATTGTCCCTTAGTTGTCTTTTATCCTTCCCTTAATCTTCTCTTAATATTCCCTGCCTTCATCTTTGGTACCTGCATACCCTTCCTCTCTGGATTTGTTACCATTGTACTATGCACTCCTATTTTTCAGATACTCTTTTTGCATTAGCTGCCAAACTAATTCTAACTCCAACTCCCTAATGTGCAGTTCAGCGTCTCTTGTTGTAGCTCTCTCCTGTGTGATCCTGTTTCACTGCTATTTCACTTGGATCCAGCGCGGTTCCTTGTATGTGACTCCTTTCTCTTCCTGCTACCCAAATTTAGTCATGGACTTAGTCTTTGATTTTTTTGTTAGACCCAGTTCAGCTCTGTTTTCATGTTATATTGAATTTTGCCTATCACTTAATCCCTTTTATCCTTTTGCATTGTAGTTTCACCTCACCAGCTTTATGCAAGTTAAAATTTTGCTGTGAGGGCTTTTCTTCTCTGTTCCATTTTATTTGAATCCTAGATCAACTTTTTGCCTACACCTTATTTTTATCATTATGGATCTGCTGATTCTTAAATACGTGCATGTTCTCACGCCTTCTGCCCCTTGTTTTGCTAGATCATTAACATGACTGAAGTGCTTTGTTTCTGCCATTGGTATGGCAACTCTCTTCATGCTACTTTCTCTATTCACTGAGCCAGTGGTAAGAGTCTGCCTGGGTAGTTTATTACTTTGTTTCTTCAGATCCTGCCCAGATATGTACTACTACAAAATGGCTGTTGTAATAATATCTGTAAACTGCTGTTAGGTATTTATCTTGTCTATATAAGGTTATCAGTGTTTTTCTGTGTACAGACACTAACTGGATGATTTGCAGCTCAGTGCTATACCTGGCATTTCACAGAATTGTGTCTGATGGTAGCAATTTGTGAGACAAATGTTTCTGATGTTTCAGACTTTGCCTTATTAGCAAGTGATATAACTGAAACCTTCCAAAATGTAGAAGACCTCAATGAGTTTCGCTTGGGATTTTCAAGCCCATGTTGCTTATTGGGATTGTTATGGCTGTTAGAAGCTGCTGAGGGGTCCTGTCCTTTTTGGTGGATATTTTGAGGATCTTTCTGCCCCTATTGTACTATGTGTATTTCACCTTACTTTAGCTGTCTAGAATTGAGTCCACTTGTGTCAGTAGAATAACTGGACTCTGCAGGGGGGAGTGTATTTTAAAGTAGGCTGGGTTTTCCTGTGGTGATAGGGCTCTCAAGAGCCTTAATGTAAACTTAAGCAAAGCAGCTAGACTGGGTAATTATAACCTTGTACCTACTACAGGGTTGTCTGTGGCAACAGAGGACTGGAATTACTGGTCAATATTTCTGTGCTGATTCACATTCGTACCTTCTTGAAGTGTGTGGTGTTAACATTGTTAATATCTGTCCTACAATCACAGAATCATAGAATATTTTGGGTTGGAAGGGACCTTTAGAGGTGATCTAGCCCAATCCCTCTGCAGTAAGCAGGGAGATCTTCAACTAGATCAGATTGCTCAGTGCTGTCCAACCTGAGCTTGAATGTTTCCAGGGATGGGGCCTCCACTACTTCTCTGGGCAACCTCTTCCAGTGTTTGCCCACCCTCACGGTAAAAAATTTCCTTACGTCCAGTCTAAATCTACCCTCCCTTAGTTTAAAGCCATTACTGCTTGTCCTGTCACAACAAGCCCTGCTGAAAATATTTTCCCCATCTTTCCTGTAGGCCCCCTTCGGGTACTGGAAGGCTGCTTGTAAGGTCTCCCCACAGTCTTCTCCAGGCTGAACAGCCCCAGCTCTCTCAGCCTGTCCTCGTAGGAGACGTACTCTGGCCCTTGGATAATCTTTGTGGCCCTCCTCTGGGCCTGCTCCAACAGGTCCATGTCCTCCTTGTTCTGAGGGCTTGAGAGATGGATGCAGGACTCCAGGTGGGCTCTTGCCAGAGCAGAGTAAAGGGGCAGAATCCCCTCCCTCGACCTGCTGGCCATGCTGCTTGTGATGCAGCCCAGGGTACGGTTGGCCTTCTGGGTGGTGAGTGCAGATTGCCAGGTCACGTCCAGCTTTTTACTCACCAGTACCCCAAGTCCTCCTCCTCAGGGCTGCTCTCAATCCCCTCATCCCCCAGCCTGTATTGATAGCAGGGGTTGCCCTGACCCCAGTGCAGGATCCAGTCTTCCTGGAGAGTTAAGTTTTGTTTTGACAAAGGGGCTGCATCTAATTACGCTCAGTGGAAGGTGTCATGAGCAGTAATGGTTGATTCATAATCACCAGCACAGAACTGTCTAAAGCTATGTACTTTTTGGAAAGTACAAAGGGTATTTGTCTGTCCAGTCAATATTTCTGCCTGTAAGTATTGAAAAAATCAGGAGTTGGACTCCCTGCCAGTGTAAGAATTTTCAAAGCTACTGGTTTGGGGACTTTTTCTTATGGGATTGGGGTGCTTACAGGGTTCGTGATTTGAAGACTGTCAGTACGTGCTGGTTGGAGATTTGTTGCTGGAAAGGAAAGCTGAGATTTTTTTGCTTCACCCATGACTACAGGTACCACATACATTAGGAAAAGCATCTGTTTTTATTAAACTTGTAAAAGCGTTGCTGCCCCTGGAAAGCAGTTAGATTTGGGGGCCTTTCTCCCCTTTTTGTATACAAACTCTGCTCTGTAAAGTTTGAGGTAGCAAGAAATCTTTTCTTTCTATTGATTTTATTTTTTTAAACTTGGCTATGCTTCACTTTCTTTTACAGTTTCCTAAGCCTTGTTATATGGTCTTTTATGTGTTTACTTAACAAACATGAATGTTCACTTAAAGAAAAATCCTCTCATGTTTTCTGAGAGTTAATCAAGGGAGAAACTTTCTAACCTTTGAAAGCAGGATGAGCCTGTCTCTATTCTGAAATATTAAATAGAGGAATCAAAGGGAAATAATACCCTGTGATGATACCTCAGGGAAAATTTAATTAAGAAAATGAAATTGCATTAAGAGTGACCCATTGTGGACTGCCAAAAAGCCAACAGGTGATGGAGAAATGTTAGCAGTGTCTGCCCATCAGTCAGAGCTTGCACAGTGTACCAGGCCTGTGAGATGCAATGCTCAGAGTGACTTAGTGATGTTTAATTATCTGGTTGATTAAGGTCGTCTTTTTAAATTCAGTACTGCAGAGAGCACATCTACTCTGTGAAATGGCTTGCAAGTTCTGGGGATCAGGGCTGGTCACAGCATGCGGCCATGCATGGGTGTCTGCTCATGCCTTGCTTAGGCTTCATACTAACGAGTCGCCTGTGGTTCAGAGATCCCAACTGTTTCTAACCTTCACTGGCTAAAGGGGAGCCGCTGCCTTGTGCATGCCATCAGTTGAAGAGTACTGTTGAGTCTCATGTGAAAGTTGTGCTGCGAGCAGTGTGGGTAAGTTCACTGAGATTTCAGCAGGTTTGTTTTGCTTTAAATCGATGGGGTCCATTTTTCCTGCGTGTTGGCCAGAAGCAGTTTTGTGCTAACTGAACCCCAGAGGTGCAAGGGCAGTTAACTGGTTGGCAGAATATCAGCTGAGGCAGCTTAATAGCTGCTGTCATACACAACTAGTGTGATGGCAGCTATTAAAAAAGCAGCAAAGGCTGTTTCTCTTAAATGGGCTCTTGTTGCCCAAGGTCTGCTGGAGGCATGAAAAGGAAGGAGCTCATGTCTTCCTTCTGTGTGACTTGTGTAAAGCTCAGCGCTGTGTGCATCCAGGTTCTGCTCTTGTCTCTACAGCTTCCTGATTTATAACTGAAGGTTGAATTGGGAAGCTCTGTGGAAGGAGCATGTGAACTGAAGAGGAGGTTGTAGGGAACCTAATGTTTGACCCTTTATTCCTCTAGGGAATACCTTTGAAATACATTTGATTTGTGGGGTCTTGAACAAACCAGAGAATGATGCTTAACAACTAAAGGCTGCAAAGGGTGGGTGCAGTGTCTGTAATAACACGTGTGATTTGGTAAGTCAGTATCATCCCTGTGCTAGGGCTGAGCAGTTTCTATTGTGCCCTGTGTGCTGTCTGGATCCCCAGAGATCTGTCTCAGTCTACTCTCTGGCAATTATGCAGGCATTCCCTCCCTCTTGCCATTAGCGTAATGGCTAGCAAGAACATCGTTTAGCCCTTTGCTCTGGAGTGACTACTACTTCTGTAGTCTGTTTTGCATCATACTAATGGATGAGTTATGTATGCAGTTATTCTCTCCCTCCTCACGTGGTGAGGAGGGTACGTGTCATTGCTGTTGTCCCATTTGTCTTTTACTGCTGATGAAAATAGAGAATTTGACAAGAAATTAGAGCAACTGTCATATCTTTTTGTATCCCACAATCTTCTGCAAATCTCACTAAAAGTATGCAAATAATAGAAAATGCCAGCTGTAAAAAGAAAAACACCCCCACATTAAATTACTTTGTTGCCATATGTAATTCCTCAATTGCAAGAAAGTATATTCTCATCACAAGCAGTCATTTTACATGGCTTTTATTTATTTATCTTTCAGTTAAAAGTGATATTTAAAGTAGTTACTTGATAAAATGGAGTAGTGACCATTTCCAAGCCATCCTTTATGAAAGAGGAAGAAAAATTTTCTTTACAGATACAGTACCTCTCTTGCTGTCTCTTATTGCAAAGTAACTGTGGTTTTACAGACCTGCTTCATCTTCTCTGGGTTTAAAACATTATTCCAAGAAATAAGCATCTCTTCTCAACTGTAGCTTGAAGTTGCATCCGGGGAGGTTTGGGTTGGATATTAGGGAAATTTATTTACTGGAAGAGTTGTCAGACATTGGAACAGGCTACCCAGGGAAGGAGTCACCATCCCTGGACGTCTTCTAAAAAAGTGTAGATGTGGCACTTCAGGACATGGTTTAGCATGCATGGTGGTGTTGGGGTGACAGTTGAACTTAATGATCTTAAAGGTCTTTTCCAACCTTAATGATTCTATTTCTCCATGTCCCCTGGTCTCTTGTGTTTTTCTGTTGGCCATCTTTTTTTTTTTTTTTTTGAAATGTACTGTCTTTAGGTGAGTCCTTACCAGGCGTGTTCTTGGGGAAAGAGTTTTATAGAGCACAAATGACTGCTTGCTATATGTGTTCCAGGAGGGTGTAGAAATACAGAGCTAGAAGTGACCTGTAGAGACAGGAGCACTTCCCAGGAGCTTGCATAGCCCCTCACAAAGGCTGCTCAGAATGGAGAGTCCGCAGACTCCTGTGCTGCTCCCCTTATTGTTAGGAAGGTTTTGTAATGTCTAAGCTGACTCCTGCTATGGTGTAAACAGTCCCATCCACTGTGGGCACGAGAAAATATTTCTTTGCAGTAGCTTCTTAAATACTAAATGGCATCACTTGCACCATTCTTCCCACTCCATCTTTCATCTTTTTCCACATTTGAGCTAACCAATCCCAATTATACGTGTATCTCTATAGGTTGTGTTTTTCTGAGTTTTGCTTTTTCCTGTGGCTCTTCTCTGGACTTGCTCCAGTTGACTCTTTTTCTTCAAATGCAGTTCTCAGGCAAGGATGTCATACTGCAGGTGAAGCTTTGCTGATGCTCAGAGTGGAACTCATAACTCCACGTGTTCTGCAGGTCACAGATCTGTGTCTGTTCCAGCCTGCGTGTTTCTCTTGTGCTTAATAGCTTGACTCTGACTCGTGTTCAGATTGTCATCCCTCTTACTAACGGATCCTCTCTGAGGACTCTTACCTGGCTAGAAGTTGTCCTTACTGTGTTTATGCAGTTAAATCTGCTTGTGTATACATTTTTTTTTTTCCCATTTCTTCAATCTGTCACAGTAATACTCAATTTGAATTCTGTCCTTCACATTTGTGGTGGTCTTTGGTGTTCTGTTTGGTCTACAGACTTAACTCTTTCCTGTGATCCAGTGAAAGATGGAGCAGGACTAGCCCACTGAATTCGTCCAGGTATGTGCTATACACTCATGTAGAACCAGCGATAACTGCTGGAATACAACTCTCCAAGTTTTCTATCCAGCCTAAACTAACTTAAACTGATCATATTCTCCAGACTTTCTTAAGAGAACGTTGTGTGAGACTATATCAAAAACCTTCTTGTTAGTCAAGGTGTAAAGTATTTGTGCATTTTTCTGAGCCACAAAAACTGTTACTTTGTGAAAGGAAACTAAATTGGTATGAGGTGACTTGTTGTTGAGGAATCTGTTTCTTGTTACTTCCCATCTCCAATCTCTTTGATGCTCTTTTTGGATTTGGCCCACTCAAAGAGCTCTTGGAGTCTCTCATCAGAGTAAATGCCTGCAAAAGGGATTAGAGTCCAGGCTTATTCCTCTTTGTCTAGACTTTGTGGTCTCTAGGGAAGGCTCTGGGTTTATTTCTGTTACGGAGAAGTATCTGGTAACTCTTGAGTGCTCCTGAAATCTAAATAAGACTGTACAAATTCAGTGTCAAGGGAATAAAAAACATCGGATGTTTTTTCTCCCCCTGGAGACTACTGGAAGATCCAGAAAGTTAATGAACTGGTCAGGTGCATAAGTGTGTCAGCTGGTCCTATGATCTGTGCAGCAGTTGCTAGCTAGAAAAAAAGAGTATTTGGTACTATTACCTAGAATATTTTCTGTACTAAGATTGCACCCAAGTAGAAGGAAAACTGCTACTGCAGATAAACAGAATGTCTTCCCCCATACGTCATGCATTTGAAGCCAAATGAATGAGATAAGTGGAATCCAATATATAGCATAAATTTTATTTTATTCATGATACAGTAAAAATTAAATTACTGTAGCTTTATGATCTGCTTTTTCCCCTACTCTGAAGCTTCTCATCCATAAAGATTTTTCAAAGTGTTTTCTAGATACCTGTTTATAGTGAGAAAGTAGATGTGTGAAAGCAACTGAATTAAAAGTGTAGCACTCAGTGAATCAGGTCTTAGGGTGTTTTTCAGGGCTGCAGCCTGTTCCTATCAAGGTGGATATTAGATCCCAGCTGTTGTCAGAGAGCAGGAGCACTGAAGGACATTAGTCTGTTTAAGGTGCACTTTCTAAAAACTTTGTGAGCTGACTTAATCTATGAATCCTAAAACTTATTCTCATCTAAAATATACTTATTTTAGACAGGAATAACATTCAGTAAATTAAGCTTTATTTACTGAAAATTATTTTATTTTATTGCTGTGCAGTTGTAGAAAACTTCTACTGGTGGTCCCCATTTTGTACACTGGAGCTTAACTGCTGTTTTCACTTTGCTTCTTGCTGGAACTCTGAACATAGTGTTATGTGCCTCAAAACTTGATTTCAGATGTAAGGCAGGTTTTCTGCCTCTGTTAATGCTGTAGGTATAGAAGAGTTGATCATATATCTAGTTTTGTGAGAAGCACGTTAGAATACTGTCTGTATACAAGAAAACATATAAACCTCTTAAGATTTCAGAGGAGTTATAGCAGGATGGGTTTCAGGCACTTGCATATCTATACTGTTTTCTCTGACAAAGGTTTAGGACTGCTGGACCTGCCAAGTTTTTCCCTGCTGTAAATTTTTGCGAAGAGTTTAGCTCTTCATTTTTTTTTTTTTTTTTCCTGAAGTCTATCA
>Ga0065711_1036874_pt1 | contig 20474 bp, 6 predicted proteins | sample Hoacrofraction12_FD_59098 | JGI IMG/M metagenome (GOLD analysis project Ga0065711, IMG submission 59098) | Hoatzin crop microbial communities from Cojedes, Venezuela - Epithelial fraction 12 v2 (version 2) | ecosystem: Host-associated > Birds > Digestive system > Esophagus > Crop | place...
GGCCCCCCCCCCCCATTAGCATTAATTAGTTAAGAGTTTTCAAAGTTTTACTTGGTGAAAAAGTCAAAATTCAGTTATCAATCAATGTTAACAACAATATTGATAAAAATATATCACACACCTAAATTCTGTGGTGAGGAGAGCAATGAATAGAAGTAACAGATCACAAATGACAACAAGAGAACGAAAAGGAAAACAGACATAGCTGCCAAGTTATATTGATTTTTGAATTGCAGAAAATGGGTTAGGTAATTTAAAACACCAGGGGAAAAATTTGCAGTTCATGATGGTAAGGTAACTTAAAAAGAATTTAAAGTGTATTTGGGACATCTCTTTATATACAACCCTTACAAAAGATATGAAATAGAATTTTGAATTCTTGCTGAAACTTTTAGTACCCATGTCTACTCTGTAATTAAAAATACAGAGGATTTTAATCTCTATCATATAAGGATGCTGAAAGGCATTAAATTCATCTACTAATGAGATGAGAATTTTAATACCATCTATGACAGTTTTTTTTTTTTTTTTTTAAAAAAAAGGTCAGAAAACTTACTCTTAGGAATTCTGAAAGCTGGATAAGGACCTTGGCCTGTTGATGCAATGTGGGCTTTTTAAAATCATTTGGAAATCAAGGACTAGAAAATATCAGACACCATTAATATGAGGAAAACAATTGTCAGGAATGATTCGATTCCTTCAGAGTAAAGTTTAAATTGGTAAAATTAACTGCATAAACACAGTAAAATCCACGGAACTTAATTTAATACACTATGAAACTCCAAATGAATATTCTAATTGTGTAACTGCTAGATAGTAACAGTAAAGCATATATTAAATTAACTCTGAACTAGACAAAATGAAAATATTTACTTAGCTGCAAACCGGTATCTAATACTAAAACATATCTTTCCAATACAAACATGAGAACTGAAAATAGCTGTCACTTTTTTCTTAAATCAATGGCAAATAAAATCCATTGAATATGTCCATCTCCCAGTTACAAAAATTGTTAATCAAACTTTTGTTCCATTCACATCACCAAAACTGTTTTTAAGGTCAGTGAAGTTCACTTGTGTATGTATATTTTATGTGTACATATGTTCATGCACACAGGAGTGCCCAGAGGTAGAATCTGGACATAAGCCTTTAAATTTACTCACGGAAGAAAATCCCCTGTGGAACAATCATCATTTTGTTGGGTCAATTTATTAGCTAAAGATCCTGCCTGAAAATCCCCTGTCTCCTAAACTATTTGATATTCAAGTAATTGATCTCCAAGAAGTTAAAAATACTGAAGTGAATGTCATTAAGGAATAAATAGAGCTTTCAGAGATAAACCTTATGCTTAGAAGGCACCCACATGGCCCTTTGGGCAGTGTGAAGCCTCTCAGAGCCAACCTCTTATGTGTACAAATAGCCTATACAAAAGAAAATGAAATCATTTTTTACATGGAGGATGGATCAGCTACTATAGGGGCATCTCGGCACAGACCTGGGAGGTGGAGATGCTAAGGTAATGAAGCTGAGAAAGGGACGAGGTTGACAGGAATGGAGTTACACATCCCAAAAATGAGCTCTGCAGATGCTGAGATTGAATCACCCTACAATCAGCTACTTCTCAGGGATGAAGTCATGTGAGCCTAGAAGCCTTGGTAGCTGCTATTCATAGATTCACGGAGCTTAAGGCCAGAAATCTAGGATCATCTAATCTGATCTGTAGGTGACTGCATTTCACCAAGTCACCCCTATATTGAACTACAGCTACCAAGCTGACCAAGACCTTGCTCTTATTTTTTTCTCTGCAAGAGTTTTATCTTCACAAGGGACTCTAGACTGCTGTATCAAGTTGTGAGAGAGAAGAAAAGGGATGGGGAATCATGTAAAACATTAGTCAAAGTGTAAATTTCAAAAGTCAAACAAACAAAAGATTTATAAAACAAATATATTATTTCCTTATTGATTTGAAAGATTTTTTTTTCCCCTCCATCTCTGAACTTACACCTTACAATATATTAAGGGTGTCATGGAGATATAATTGTTATCTGAAAAGATGGCCAGGAAGATAAAATAACAGAAAAACAAAGTGATATTTTTAAACTGTGTGAAAAACCTACTTATCTTACCTGGAAAATTAAATACAATTTATAATACATCAGAAAAATCAATAACAGTAACACAATAAGTTAATATAAAATAAAAATTGTTGCAACTTGAGGTAGATTGATAAGTAAAGTATTGACTGAAGATTCTAATCAGCAAAATGCATGAAGGTTAAGCCAGAGCATGCTTAGGAATAAATGAATTCAGTTTAAATGCATCACTAAAATTAATTTTTGATCTAATGGAGTGATAATTGAATTCTTTTTCTAATCTGAAGCAGGGGAGATAGTAGCACCACAGTATAATTACTTGTCTGGTTAAATAAGTCGTCCTTTTCTGTGGAAATAATTTGCTTTCAGATTCATGCTGAGAAGCTACCAGCTCCTCTTTATCATAATACAATTTAACAAAATGTAGCATTCCTTCTTCATCAAATAAAACCAATTTGGAAAATTGAAGAGTCTTTGGGTCTCATCTCCTCAGTCATCCTCCATTGTTACACTCAGATGAAAAAAACAGGGCATTAAAAATAAAAGCTTGAAAAAGTGACCGACTGTCTTTTCTTATAAGCAGCATTGGGGGGAGATGAGAAAAAAGGAGAAAGATGTCCTTTAAGATAGCAATGACTCAAAGAGTTTCTGAGAGGCACACAGACTACCTCCCTGGATTGCTGGAGCTTTGTTACAGCCACCTGGGAAATGCCTGCAGCCAGAGCAGCTTACTCCAGTAGGGCAAAGCCTCTGGTTGAGTAATTGTAAGTATCAGAGATATTAACCACATCCACCCCACCCCATCGCTCCATCATACACTATAGCAAGGCAATTGTTTCTGGAACTTGTTTTGGTTTAGCTATTCCTTGCAGCAAGTTCTGATATGAAAAAGGGTATGTACTTACTCAACAGGTCACCGGTACAGGTTCCTTCTTAAGTGTTAATGCTGGAAAACAATAGGGTTGACTGTTTACCTTAAAAGATGCCTGAAGTATCTCGGCCTCAGAATTTTCAGATATATAATGACATTTTGAAGTTGAGAACTTCTCGTGCTACATATGATTTTAATCTTTCAGAACTGATAGTTTTCTCACAGGCTCTGATTTGAGAGCTGATCCTTATTTGACAAACTCACTGAATAAGTAGGTGCAGGGGGCCCATATATGGCAAAAGTTTTTCTGTGGCATGTGCTTAATTAGACCATCACTTAATTAGAGCATGTTCCATAGAAATCAGTTGCACCTGATGAAATTTCAGGGGACAGTGGTGACTGAAGTCGTTGTAGTAAGTAATGCAACCCAGTAAGAGAAGATCTATAGAGCAAAACAACTGGTATTGAGGATCTGACACCTACGTTTTGACATCAAGGGGTTTTACTTCAAACCTTGATCTGGTCCTGTGTCTGACACCAATCAGAAGTGTATTGGTGTGCATCAGTGTACTTCTGGAGAACATTTTCTAGAGGGTGTCTTCAAGGATGGTTTCACTTGAAGGGAACCCAGTTCACATACTCCAAAAGACTGCCCAGGGAGGTCATAACCAAAGCAGAGGTGGCTACTTAAGCATGGTGAGTGGAAACAGCTGAGATATTTCCTTGCAAAAGTCTCTTTTTTACCTTGACCAAAACTTTCTTTCATAAGTTGTTTAGATTCCATGTTTATAAGAATATTTGGGATGTTGCAAAAAAAGTGTGTGGTTTGAAAGGCTTGTCTCTGGGCCCTGCTATGTTTGGAGGAGCTCCACCCAGACTCTTAAAGATTTTCAGTTTCCTACATGTCACAGAAATGTTGGGGACCTCATTACTTGTGCTTTTTGGGGCATGCCAGATTTTTCGTCATTGTCTCTGCTTTCAAGTCCTTACCTACAAGCACTACATATCGGGGAAAGCATCCTACTTTGCTTTCAATGGTCTAATATGTCTATATCGGGACCATTTTTTTTTTTCCAGGGACAAGGTGATCGCCAGTAACCGTGTGGAGGTCACCCCTAGTGACTTTCAAGAAGGTTATCATTCCTGAGTCCTGACAGCATTTCTAAAAATCAAATCTAAGTCTGGATTCTACCGCTATTCATTAAATGTTGAATTTGCAGCATTTCAGAGGAAGTAAAAGAGTGAACTCAAACATGACACTGGGTGTATCAGACAGCATTGGTCAGGTTTGAGCCACCTTCAAGAATAATCACTGTTGTCTCCCACACCCTAATTTTCCCTTCTGTAACTCATTATGACAGTAGTTCTCCAATTAGCACCATAGCAGAATCTGTAAATTTAACCTGAATTCTATGAAGTCAGTGAACAGTTGTAAATAATATTTTTCCTTCACTAAGTAAATGAGATTCAGGAAATTGAGTAACTTGACAAAATAGCAAGTATCCTTTATCACCTGAAACTTTTCGGTGAGAAAAACATACTTGTCTCTTTAAGGACTCTGTTTTCAATTTTTCCATAAAAAAACCCTAAATAAATGAATAAATAAATTCCATTTCTTTCACTGTTTAACCCCAACTTTAGCAGAAGAGCAGCTAATGTATATTTACTTTAAATGAGTCCTGTAATCCACAAGCAAAATAATTCTTCAGCTAGTGAATTTACAGCTGCAAAACCCAACATACTTCTGTCTTTTACCATTTCTACATGATGCCTGGCCAAATTTGAAAGGGACGAGGTAGAAATATGGTAACCAGTAAATGAGACACTCAGACAACTGGTGTATTCATTTACAAAGGCAGTTAGAGGCAAATGAAAATTTATAAAAGTAAAGTCAAAGATGGTTATTCTATCTAGTTATTTTATTGCTAAAAGTAATTACCTTCCACCTCTGTTTCCACCACTTCCCCCAGTCTGTGCTCACTGTTTTAAATAGATTAATGGAATGGTTAAGAATTCTCTCCGAGCTCCAGTGAGATTATATCAATTGTTTAGAAATGCTAAAATTTTGGCAGGGACATAATCCACCTTCTCACTTTGAAAACAATCTGGAGATTAATGCAAACATGCATTAAGGAAAGAAATTCAGGCAGGATAAACCTAGTGCGACAAAATGAACACTTGTACTCCACTATTGCATCATGAGGAGAAGGGAATTAACTGTCAGATGATAAACAGGGTGAACTGCCTGCTTGTCGTACCAAAAGCTTTTAGCTTTAATCTGAACATAATGGATATATTGCAAGTTTTACAGTGATAAAGTAGAATTTTGGCTCATAGTGAGGAATTTAAAAATGAAGTGTCCTGCCCTTTGATAGAAAAATTACTGAATGCTTACTAATATTTTAACTTCTTTATTTTCTATAAATTATACAAACAGGGAACATAGTAATCTAGAAGTGGGAGGGTGTAATTTGGGCCAAACTGTGTGTCTTTATGAAATGTTGAATATAAAGACACACATAAATATTAATTTATGTAATATTTATAATAACAAATATTTGATTGTAAAGACAGAGATAAAGTTATCGTGAGATACATTAAGAATGTACTCAAAACCAGGAAATCAGGGCATAAACACACAATCTCTGCAAAAACAACTATTGAGATTTAAGACAGCTGTTGACCACCATTAGTTGATCACCATCTTCCTAGCTGAGTTACAGTAACAGATCAAATGATTGCTTCTAATCGATTTCAGTGTGGTCGGTCAGCTTAATAGACCTTTAAGTCACAGAGGCTGGTGATTTAAGACAGACTATCTGACATGCCACTGAAGCAGACCAAGAATATTTGTACATTACGTTACTGCAGTTCAGCTCAGGGAAAGGTAGCAAACAGCTTTACAGCGATGATGAGCAAACTAGACAAAAAATTTATAAGCTGCTCTATCTTGCTTTACAAAAGCAGGAATTTCTGCCTCCATCCTTCAGTTGATCATTAAAAATCATATTAGAAAGGACATTTCTGAACATAATTTGATTAGAGACAAAGTATCATAACTGTGAAAAGAAAATCTGACCTCTTCAGGCTATCAAATCTATGATTATACAGGTGAGACAAACATAAATAGTTAGTAATTGACTTACATAATTTTTCCTGAGTACGTTTCTGATTGTTTTCTTTCTGTAGTCTTGGAGAATCTCCTGATCATTTAACTTCCAACAGAATCAAGTCTTGGCTAACATGTTAATGTACCTTGCAACCTTTAATCAACCTGTGATGGACAAGAAGGATGAACTTTGGTATGTATAAACAATAATATGAGTTAGGGGCAAAGCCACACCTTGTTCTTGTACACCTATGCAATGCAGGAACATGGGGAGGGGCTGAGATATTTACTCTGGAAACTCAAATACTGTATGTTTCTCGACTGGAAATCAGTCTCTGCTAAGTGCAAAGCGGTGGGAAGCAGCAGCTCCAGAGACCTGCAACCACGTGAATCATGAAGGTGATTGTAACTTCACAGTGAATGGAAGCTGATGGTGCTCAATGTCAGGGATACCAAGCCATGTCGAAGGAACACGCTTCCTATCGTGGTCCTTGTAACAGTCTCATCACACTTCATCCTTTCCAAAGCAAAATCATATGGATTATGAGATTAAAGTACCTTCTGCTGCTCCCAGGACCAACTTTCATTGAAAGGAGGCTTGGGAAGCTGCAGTGTTGCTATTGATCACTATAACTCAGTGCCATGTCTTGTCTAAGAAGTAATAAATATCAGGCAACTCTTCGCTGTCATCAGATGTAAGCAGATTATTGAATGTATGCAGAAACTGTGGAATAATATAACTTTTTCTTTTCTTTTCTTTTAAATACTATTTAAAAAACTCTATCTGCCTTTTTTAAAAAGTAAATATTACTGACTTACTGAATACTTGCATTGGTTTTGTTTGAGATAGTTAATTTTCACCCTAGTAGTTGGTATAGTGCTGGATTTTGGATTTAATATGACAGTAACTTTGATAACACACTGATGTTTTCAGTTGTTGCTAAGCAGTCAAGGACTTTTCAACTTCTCACGCCAGTGATAAGATGTGGGGGTGCATGGAAAGTTGTGAAGAGACACAGCTAGGACAGCTGACCCAAACTGGACAAAAAGATATTGTATACCATATGATGTCATGCTCAATATATAAACTGGGGGAAGTTGGCCGGGGGGGGGGCAATCCCTGCTTAGGAGTGGGCTGGGCATCTGTTGTTGGGTGGTGAGCAATTGCATTGTGCATCACTTGTTTTCTGTAATTCTTACTATCTCATCCTTTGTTGTTCTATTAAATTGTCTTTATCTCAAAGCATGAGTTTAACTTTTTTTTTTTTTTAATTTTCTTCCCCATCCGACTGAGGGGATGGCAGAGTGAGTGAGTGGCTGTGTGGCACTTCGATGCAGTTGGGGTTAAGCATGGCAATACAGTATTTTCACATTTCCTTCTTATTCCATGTCATTTGCTCCTGAAACATCCATGTGCTTTCTTCTCCATTAGTACTTCTTTGATCTTTCACAAACGTAGGTATGTAGTAGATTAAATGCTTTTTTTTTTTTATTCTTTTTCAGAGGCAGCAGAATTAGAAGGCATATCACACTTCTTTCTCATTGTTCTGTACTACAGTCCTGGTCACATGTGCCCCGTTTGGACTTCAGTAATACAGCTTGTTGCAAACCTTCCATCAGAACAATGCTGAAACATGGTTTTGCTACAAATTATAAGGCATTTGTGGCTGAGTTTAGCTTGCAACAGAAAACTAATGAAATTTTCTTTTGGAAGCTGAATTTAATTGACAAGAAAGTCCCCCCAGTGAATTTTTTATGGTTCACAGGTAACAAAATATTCTAGTTAAGAGACTACTTACCTTCCTTATAAAGAAACGAGGGTCTGAAAGTACACTAGGTCTTCTGGTGCACAGAGGGACAAGTGAAACTCTGTGCAGGGGTAAGCATTGCTGTGCAGCAACAGGGTTGACTTTATCCGTCAAGAGACAGAAGTTGGATAATAATATTCCATAAAGGACATGCAGACGTCCTCCTTCTGGCTTGCCAAAAGGAAATACTTCAAATTGTAATATTATTTCTTTGATTGTTATCCCTCCTTTACTAGATGGACTATTGTTCATTCTTTCTTTCAAGGAAAGTATGAGTTTTGAAGGTATTTTTTTTCAATAGTTGCCAATTACTTGAAAATTAAATGGTATTTGTCAATACTCTTTTCAGCTGATATGTTGATTAAGGTTACAGAAAGAATTTGTTTTGAAAATTTATTAAAAAGTTTAATACGCTGAAAATGTCTTCTGAAAATGAATCATGTTTTATCTTTATTGAAACATCTACAAAAATTAAAAGAAGAATCTGTTAACAGCTTAAAAATGTTTCCTTTTAATTTTCTTCTACCCTTTTCCAGTCAGCTGGTTCTGATTTTGGGATAGCATTAATCTTTTGAAATAATAATTTTCTGTGTGTTTTTTAAGATTTTGGAAACTCTTGTCATAAAAAAAATACATAATCACTTCATTAAGATATAATACTTTGGTTAACAGAATTAGATTCTAAAACTTTTTTGCCTGAATGAACCACTGTTGTTGGTTCTTTTTTTCAAACAGAAATCTACTGTGTTAGCATTAATTCTTCATATTTTTTAAGAAGAAGAAAGTAGATTATACAATTTAATAACAAATAAGTATTTACAGTTCTTAAAAATGTTTAGAAAATTTCAACATTTTGATGGAAATAAACAGAGGGAAGTGGGTAAGTCCATTAAATTGATTACATATCCTGGTCTCCTAGTCTTATCTAAATTTTCCCCTAGGTATATTACAGGAAACATGGTACTCCTGCAATATCTGTGAGAAGTACTTGATCAATATTGTGCAGAAATCCTTTGGAACAGAAAAAAAAGGATCAACAATTTCACACTATAGTCAGTAGGTATCAGAGAATGGATTTTAATCCCCAGGAGTTACATTTTTCCATCTTTTCTCTCAACAGTCTTTCCCTTACTCACTTTTCAAAAAATCAGTTTTTTAAAATGTATGAAGCAGATGGCAAGATTGTTATTATTTGTTCTGAAGTTACATAAACATTTATAAACAAGTCTTCTTTTGTTGATTTTTAGCATTTAAAACTTTTCAGTCAAGAGGGGTATCTCAGGAATCAAGCCTACAACTCCAAAATTTAGCTCATACTCTCCCAAAACTTGTATTGAGACCATCTTGCCTGATAGGGATCAGGTTATAAGACTCCTGATTCTCTACAACAAGAAGATAGAACCACAGCAAAAATTAGAAGATTACACAGCATATGGATTCCTTTACTGAGGAGTAAAGCAGATGTATCACTGAAAAGAACAAGAGGTGATCCAACAGAGATTAACTGCAGGAAATGCCAAAATAATGGGGAAAAAAAGAAATATAAGAAAAAAAGCAATGGTATGATCACACTGCAAATTTCTGTTCTGGTAGTTGTGATGGGTTATACTTAAAATTTCCTCATGTGATGTCCTACCTCATATTTACCATCATCATCTACTGGGTTACTTGCATGAATAAAAATTCATTTTAACATAAATTTTTCTAATGATTTTAAGCCTTTAACTCATGGCTTTGTCACTGGACAGAAATTATTGCAATGACCTCATCTCCTTTAGCCAAATTATCTGACGATGTGTTGCAATCGGAAGTTTGATATAGCTCTGCTTCACTGAATATCTAACTTCTAAGTCATAGATGTTACACAAACGGAAATTCTATAGCAAAGCAGTAGCTGTTTTTAATAGGCTAATCATTAGACATGAAACAGGCATTAAAAAATATACACACATTGTAAAAATACAGTTCCTCATCACACTTAGGCTTACAGAGGTTTCCCATCAAAAATGCCTATTTACACATGGCATAACTGTATAAAACACAAAGTTGGTGGGATTTTTCTTTCACTGTACTTTTGATAGTTTGAATATTGTTTGATCGCTTTAAGGAAAAGAGGAAAGATTCAAAGAGAACCTTGATGTTGCAAATGAGGTGTTTAGTGGTCATTTTGCTTTAAACTTCTGGTTGAAAAAGTTCTTATTGTAAATAAATTTTAGAGCAGCTCAGCAGGAAATCCCATAAATGCTACTTAACAGTGACAACTTAAGATCATTTTATAAAATGTGGATTAATAATGAATTCAAAGGACTTCCAGGCACTTTATGGGTTGCATATAGCAGGAATTATCTCAGAGAAACGATGAAGCAGATCAACAAATTTGCAATGTCATCATTATGGAATGGACTTTGACTGGTTTGACCCACAAGACGGTAGGGTCAAGAAATACTTCAAAGACTCATGTTGTTTACAAATAACATGACTCTTCCCTTTTGCTGAGGTTCAAAATCTTTCACTGACACAAATGTCAACACCATTTCGTGCATACAGTTCTTCGACATAGAAGACCAGAAGTACCAGCTCTACGTGTACTTCTGGTAGTTTTTGTGATGTGCAGAAGTCTTAAAATGGTCATTCTTTTTTTTCTTAACTATTAAGACTGAAAACTCTTTCTGAAGAGGTGGTTACCTGCACCAAGTGTGTACAATCAGCCTGTGAGTTCGACAGACACCTACACATAGTTCCATCATTCAGTCAGAATGTTAAAAAAATATACTAGTAATGCTGTGTATAATCAGCCAAAGAGTCAATACAACAGCTCTTCAGATCTGTCACTGAGAAATCTTAAGGAAAGTAGAAAAAACACCTACATATCTCCCCAAATATAAAAGAACTAAACAATTCTTAATAATAATAAAAAGAAGAATAAAAATCTACAAGTTTCAAGAATGAAAAGCAGGATGAATAGAAGAAGTCATTAAAAATGGTAATTGCTTGTATCTCTAGCAGGTTGAAATTAATCTGACAAGTGTTATCATCCATCAGGCGAGTAGAATAATTTGATCTCATACCTCCCCCCTCAAACTCAATGCACATTACAGTTCATACTAGATTCACCAACACTGGAATGGATGGGCAGGCTTTAGTGGGGTGGTGGGAAGAGAAAAACACTTGAGAAGATTAGGTCATAAATCACATAACTTTCATTCAACTTGATATTGCCTTGCTAGGGTGCAGGTCAACCAAATCTTTATAACTGCATGTTATTTGATCTGTCAGCTAATTTAATTTCAAATTTCATTTGAATGAAGGAGTCTTCAGATGTTGGTTTCCTTGCATCCCGATATCCATATTCATCCATCTCTTTGTGACATGATCATGGTATTGGAGGAGGGGAGTGGGGGAATACATACCCTCCAGTACAAGTTTTTCAATGAACCCGGTTTGCCTTACCCAGCAACTGTTATTAGGTCATCTTGGAGCTTTTCAGATATTTGCAAAAAAAAAAAAACTATATTTGGGAGCTGGACACAGAACAAGTGAAAAATGAGAAGTTCTTATGTAAATTCCTTTTCCTAAGTCTGTTTCTATGAATGGCTCAGAGAGGAGGAAAATAAAGATGACTTTCCCCTTGGTAGTTGGGCAAGCAATTTGCAGAAGTTCCAGTTTCAAAACTGTTCATAGGGCAGGATGTCGAAAAGGCAGCTTGCCTCACTGAGTAGTGTTACAGGGCAGGGAAAAGCCTACTACACTATTAATTCAAGTTTAAATCCTCACAGGTTTTATTTTATGCAGTCAGTGGGTTAAAAGAAACCAATCAGAACAGCAACTAGAAATTTTTAGAGGAAACTTGCAATTAAATTTAGTTTGATGAATTTCTTTTGGTCAAAGAGCAAAACCAGATCATAGAATCACAGAATGGTTTGCGTTGGAAGGGACCTTGAAGATCAAGTAGTTCCAACTCCTTGCCATGGGCAGAGACACCTTCCACTAGACCAGGTTGCTCAAAGCGTCATCTAACCAGGCCTTCAGTGTTTCCACGGAAGTGGCATCCACAACTCCTTTGCGAAACCTGTGCCAGTGCCTTACTACCCTCATTGTAAAAAATGTCTTCTGTGTATCTAATCTAATTCTACCCTCTTATAGTTTACAGCCGTTCCCCCTTGTCCTATCGCTACATGTCCTTGTAAAAAGTCCCTCTCCAGCATTCTTGTAGGCCCCTTCTGGTACTGAAAGGCTGTGAGAAGGTCTGCCCAGAGCCTTCTCTTCTCCAGACTGAACCCCACCTCTCTGAACCTTTCTTCATCAGAGGTGTTCCACCCCTCTGATCATTTCTGTATCTTCGCTCCAACAGGTCCATGTTTTTCCCGAGCTGAGGCCTACAGAGCTGGATGCAGTACACCAGGTGGGGTCTCACCAGAGCAGAGTAGAGGGGCAGATTCACCTCCCTTGACCTGCTGGCCACTCTTCTTTTTATGCAGGCCAGGTTACTGTTACCTTTTCAGGCTGTGAGCAAACATTGCTGTGTCATGTTGAGCTTCTCATCAAACAGCATGCCCAAGTCCTTCTCCTCAGTGCTGCTCTCAACCCACTTTCCATGCAGCCTGTATTTTTGCTTGGGATTGCCCTACCCATATGCAGGACCTTGCACTTGGCCTTGGATCTCACACAGTCTTCTGAAATTCACTTTTTGGAGCTCTTGGGACACATGAATTGCTGCAACTATTAGCTAGCTCAGGAACACATCATGACTCCTGGGAGTCCTTAACAGAAACTGCATGTATCCTTTAGCTTTCATTTTTCTAATTCAAGATGTCCAGTCTAACTCAATGCTTTACAGCTCATGAGCTATGTACAAGGAAAAGCAGCTTGTTCTATTGGTTCTGCATCTTTTGCAACACTACATAAACTGTTTAGCCACAGCAACAAGATAAAGATGTAGCAGAAGTCACATTGTCCACCCAAACCACTATAGAGTTTTACTCTGTTTGTGGGTGAGTTGTCTGAGCTCACATATCTATACAGTCCAGGAAGCTTCTGCCTCAGAATACATTACTTCCCTTTAAAAGTCCAAACAGTTAAATTACGAGAGTTATATTTAAAGGCTCCAATTTCCTGGAAGAATGGATTTTCTCTTTTGATGGCCGCCTAATTAGTGTGCTTTAAATTTAGATGGCTTGAATTAATTGCAGCAAGAATTTCTTGAGAGAATTAGTGCTAAAATGAAACATACAAAATAGTGAGGTTTTCAAGCAAAAGCTGGAGGTGTTCCACCAAGCCCTTCACACATCTCTGTGACAGAAGGAGTGTAATGTATTATTTTCTTATTAATTTCCCATCTAAGAAAGTCTTATGAATAATAATACCGTGGAACAATAATAACTAAATATAGTAGGAGGTGTTTTTTTTTTTCCTCTTGCTGCTTTATGTTGCTGCTAGCTACCAGATGCAAAAGAAAAGCTGTAGTGTATTTGTTTCCTGGACAGTGCAATGGGAAGTAAAGTTCTCCCCAACCAGCTGATGGGGTTATTTTTGTCAATACTCAAAATACTCAGAAATGATCCCTGGAAAATAGATTCATCCTTCCTACAGAAGAAATCTCAACACGAAATTTGGCCATTCTGGACAGCTTCTACTCTTAACGAGCAGAGGATGCATTTTCAGGAAGTGAATCAGACTTTCAACTGAATCAAACGTCTTGTGCAGATATCTATCTTTTTCACTGCTGATGAAAGAAGATGTCTAGGGCATCCACATGCTGCAGCAAGGCTCTGGAAGTAAAGTGAGATGAGTCCAGGGCTTGTCTATATACTACAGATTATTTTTCCCCAAAGTCACACTGGACACCAAAGAACACTTCAAGTACTGGTAACTGGAGTCCCGAGTTTGTTTATTCAAAGGCAGATGCTTTGAGAAAGGACACACATCCACCGCTGCTTTCGCATTTATCATAAACACTGTTGTATTAGAAGTCAGCACAGCCTATTTGGAGGAATAAGTCCCTTCTTAATATTAGGAAAAGGGCTGTTGGGTATGTTGGACTGGAAAACATGTGATGGAGAGGAAAGGGCCTCAGGGAAAAAAAATTGAGGGGGCGAGCAAAGGAAGATTGAAAGCCTGCTGAAGTGAAAGAAAAAAAGATTAAGAGATTCTTATACCGTGTCCAGTATACCCAGGGTTACCCTGTAGGCAGCTGCTCTATAAATAAAACATAACTATTAAAATAGGAATCTTGTGGGTTTTGAAGGCAGATGAGCCAAAAAGGTTTCATCTTCTGTCTGACTCTGCAGGAGCCACGCTGCGCTTATCTAAGACCTGGAGATCACTCTTTGCATAGTTTGCAGGCTGCAGAGTTATTTAAAAGCTTTCCTGGCCTTATCAGCATTTTGGTTTTAAAGAAAGCATTAGGATTGTTAGCAGAGTAGCCAGTGTCTAACTTGTTCAGAAAAATACAAATTGGTCCTTTAGTAATTCATTATCTGATTTATAATGCATGGTAAAAGGGTAGGAACTCCAGGAAGATGCTGGAGCTTCCCAGCATTGCAACCTTCATCTACTGTTGTTGGGAGTAATGAAAGATAATAAAACAAATCGTACTGTAAATAATAAATATCCTTATCATCATATATTTAAAAGCAGAAAGCATGAATGTGAAAATTCCCAACAGCTGAAAAGCTTTAATAGCTCTTCTTCATGCTTCTGGCCCCAGTTGTTGGCTTGTATTGGAAGGAGCCTAGTTAGTATAGATTAATTTATAGAAACAAACAAAACAAATCAAGAACAAGAAAAGAAAAAAAGTAAGAGAAAATATAAAAAAAATTGTCAAAAGGGAAGACTAAGGAATAAGGTAATAAAACATTCATTTGACGAGGAACAGTGATTTATAGCGTGCAGTAACCTCAAGGGAATACATGGGCACAGAGGAAGGAAAATGGCAAGCATACAGGCAGAATGAGAAAAAAAAGGAAAACTTTTAATAATAGTTAGAAATATTTTTGCAGCTGGAGCACAAAACTAGGGTCTCAACTACTTGTCACCATGGAAGATCTGTACTTTTTCACAGGAAAGCATTTATTCTCTAGGTGGTTTTTGCAGGAGTGGGTACTGTATGGAAGTGTACCTGCAAAACTAGCTTGCCCCAGACATTTCCAGGGAGAAAATTAGTCTGTCATTCCCTTCCTGCTCCTCCATCACTCTCTATCAGTACAACTACACTGTTAAAATAGCTGCCGTGCTTTGTTCCACTGGGGCTTCCCTTCATTGGGTGGGTGCATGAGGTATTTTACAAAGAGACCTAGGAAATCTTGAGCCAAGCAGGAGAGTTTGCACCAGATCTGTAGACCAAGGTTTCAAAACACATAGCCCACATGTCAGTTTCTTAGTTGAGACCATTTCCACCTAGGTAGGCTTGGTAACCTTGGTGTGTTTTGCTGCCATGATCAGGCTTCTGGTTCCAGAGCTTGCTCCCATTCCTGACAGAGATCTGCAGGCAATTCTTGTTGAAGATGTGCAGAAACATAGGGCCCTGACACTTAAACTCAGAAAATTCTGTGGTGCCAGTGTAAAATGGCATTGCCTCCAGCTGTCCTTTATGCCACTCTGGCAGGGCTAATCCCACTCCAGTAGAGTCAGCAGGAAAAGCGTGCAGTTATTTCACCTGGCAACCCTCTCTTCACCTACTAATCAGAAAAAAAAACAGTTCAAAGCATGGCGCAGGACAGGAGAGCTGGCAGGATAAGTTCATATTCTGAGCCAAGACTCCGCTACATGGCTTGAACGACAAAGATTATGAAGGTAACAGCAGTTTAATCAGTATAAAAAGATTTTTCACAGGTTTTGTCTAGATACCACAGCACCTTCATTTTAGGAAACTCAGCAATACTCTTATTGCCACATTTAAAAGCAAACATTGTCAGGTAGATTTCTAAAGTTATTTTAAAATCCAGAAGCCCTTCATCCGTATAAGTGATATGTCATTCTTTTGAAATGCCATTACGCCCAAACAGCATTTCTCTCACCTTGTTTTCAAAATGCCTGTAAGCAATGAGTGAAACATCTTACCTATGTTTGCAGTCTTCTGCCCCTCACTCCCCCCACCCCAACCCAGGACTAGTAAAGTGGTCATTATGTTTTCATGATAACTTCCTTATTGCATAATTAGCTGTCCTACTAAGAAGTGGTTCTGTACTTCACTGAAGGAAATAATATATCAGTTCCTTTTCAATTACAGCTGAACTATTACCACACAGAGAGCATTATAAGATATAGCCTCTCTGGAATAAAAAAGGATCAGTTGTAAGATTCTCTTTGGGGTCTATTTATTAGCCTTGGCTCAGCAATATCTAAAATGGAAATGGGCTCATCACTCGGCTGGCTTATCAACTCGGTGCTGAAGTTTTCAGAAGGCATAGTGTAAACTCTTGTGTAGCAATGACAATCATTATTTCCAAATAGCCATCAACATTGTACGTTACAACGAGTCATCACTTATGTGGAACAGCTTGCTATTGTTTTGCAGCTGACATAAAGTGCTGTAGAATACTTCCCTTGCACTGATTATTCAGAAAGATATGTTTGTCTTTGATAAAATATAAGAAGACAGCAAACCCGGGTTGTCTTCAAGCAAATCTATTCTCAGACCTGGAAGAATCTGGTGTTCCTCCTTGTTCCAGCTATCTTGGTCTCTGTGATGGGCTCTGCCTGCTTGTTTCTAGCTGAGAGCAAGCTGATAAGGTGTGAGGGCTCTGTGCTAGCAAAGTCCCAGGGATAACTGGGCTGACAGCCTGGGCACCAAGCGTGGAACTCAGCTGCGGACTCACACACCGAATACCAGTATCTAGACCCCCCTTTACCACCACCAGAAACTTGGTCAATACACTCACTGGTGCTCTGAGAGCCACCCAGCCCACCTGAGGGCAGACAAATGTACCTGGTCAGCTGAATAGCTCTTGAGACTCTGAGGACTCTATGGGCTGTCTGCATTGACTAGACCGTGATCTTCAGTATCAACTTAAATATAGACATCCAAGTCTTAAGAATTACTTGTAGTTGTCTTATTATGTGAGCTAATTTCCACCCCAGTTTCTGTTTATGTCCTCTCTTGGTAATCTTGCCAAAACTGTTTGTCGTCTTGGTACCCGGGGAATAGTACGCGAAACAATCCAGAGTTTTGCATAAGCCTAATATATATTTGTATAAACAGATTAACTAGCTTTGCTCATGGCCTTCAGCTTTTTAAAAGAGGTTAAATTCCCCAGATAACTAGACAAATCATGGATTATAAATCAGTCTGTGGAAAAAAGTACCTTATACCTAAGGCACTATGTAAAATACCTGTGAAAAACCAAAACAAAACATGAGCTGTGGATATTTGTGCAGAAGTCTAATCAATCTCAGCACCTAAGCGCGATCCGACAAGCTATTGGATAGTCCAAACTCACAGAACCAAAAGTGTATTCCTATACTATCTAATCCACGGACGTATTTTCCCTATTAGTCAAGGTAATGGTATACAGCATCAGTATTCAATTTTCCACTATGATTAGAAAAGTTAACACATTTGTACCTCAGACTAACTGTATCAACAGTTTTCCATTGTGCTTTATTAACACTGTGTATTTTAAAGGCTGGTTCTGCTAATGAGATTTACAAGTTTTATATTAAAGGCACACAGAACAGAAATCATTAGCTACATGAAGGGTATTTTTTCTGACACATTCATAAAATTGCATGCTAATAAAATAGGAACATGATTTCAATAGTTGCTAATACAAATTGATTTTCATATTAACGAGTCCAGATTTTTATTCTGTGAACAAAAGTTAAGACTCAGAGTATTCATACTGGCAAGAAGCACAAATCATTGGTATTCCTGCTAGACATCAGGAGTTAAAAAGGGCAGTGGTCCATGACAGTGACCTTACCTTTAGACATGTTCATCCACTTTCCTACATTTTACACTTTGTTCGATCAATATCACCTCATGAAGGGAGGCAAAGCTGAAATTCCACTCACTGCTTGTGGCCATTAGCCTCACAACCGATTTCCTGAAGGAGTGACAGAGATAATACTGATGTGCTGGCCTCTTCCTTAAAGAGACAACTGACCAGCTGTGGAGATTCAGGATGTGTCTGTTACATGACTTCTTTCACTGTTCATAGTTGGAAACTAGTCAACATTGGTATATGTCTCTGAAGCATTACCATAATCTGATACTGGCATAAATCCTTTCATGTACACATAACCGGTTCTTGAATAATTTCTGACAAGGGAATATTTTCACCAGAAACAGTTGCTTCAATTAAATCAAAATGTTTTGAGGGAATATGTTGGATTTGTCAATAATTTTGACAGGAATTTGTATAAGTATATCATCTCACAAAGGAATTTAATAGCTAAGAATGTATCAGGTCACACAGGCCTGACATTTCTACTTTTTGTTCATGTTTAGAAATTCAGGTTTTTAGACAATATGAACTATATAAGTGACCTTCAAGCTTTCCAGCTTCTGAAAAGAAAATATTTCAAATAATTCCTAAAATATGCTCTGATATATTCTTTACCAGTTCACTAGTCAAGACTACATGCTTGTGGCCCAAGCCCATCCTACTAGATTATCTGAGATACCTAAAATAGGTGTGCATCTGACTGCTCTGTCTCTGTAGTCAATGGAGAAATACAGGCGCCAGAGGAGAGTGTTTCAGATTTTAGGACAGCTGTGTTGGAAATGGGACTAGACATTGACCCAAGAGTTAAAAAGTAGGAAAGATGAATCTGTGCAAATATATTGAAGGTTATGGCATTCTGTTCTGTGCCTAGCCAAAGCATTTTTTTATCCTTAAAGATGCATCAGAGCTTACAACCAGTCTTTTGATAATAGCAACTATCTATAAATGTATATTTCCCCAAATATTCATCTGGACTAGACAGTAATCATTACAGTCAAAGATACGTACTAGCAAGTTTATTCACCTGAAAATAAGACAAACAGTTTATCCTGCTGTCATTAAAAGCTTTTAACTCAAGGTCACTTCCCTTCTGGTCGTTGTTGGAGGAAGTCTGACTGGATGGCCTTGATGACTCTTCTGTACCTAGGAATGATCTTTTCATTTGGAGTTGAAGACTTCTGAGATTTCTTCCACCATAACACTGGTCTGTGTGATGATTGGAAAATGGGTGACATCATGGCTTATGGAGAACATTTCAAGAAGGTTAGGTCAAAAACCTGACTATGTGGCAGATATGCATGAAGTATTGTTTTGCGTGTTCCCTCTGCCTGAGATCTATCTTTCCCACGCTTATCAAAAGGCTGAAATGCTCTTCATTTTTCTTCTTTTCCCCTGTCTTGCCTGTTTGAATTTGATTGTTTTTAGAAACTAGGCCTGCTTTTTACCATGTGGCCAAAAAATCTGTAGGAAACTTAGACACACAAAAAAATATCACATTTCATAACTGTAGTAATATTAAAAAAAGTAAGAAGTCACATACAGTGAATTATAAATACACAGGCTGTTAAGAGTTTGTTAAGGAAATGTTTCCCTCACATCCTGTATATAATGTTTTGTCATCTATTTGTGATTCTGTGAAGTATCTCTTAGTGCCCTGAAAACTATGTTACTACCGGCAGTCCACTATTTCCTTGAATCTACTTCCATCTGTTGACAGAAGTGTAGACTGCACTTGGGAAAGCTGAAATCTTGTAACACAAATATTTAGTTTGGGTTTCCTGAAAAAATAAATAAACAGTAAAAATCCTGAACACCTGGCATGTGTCAGATTTTTCTCATAATCTGTTAAATGTCTTTATGGTAAACTCTTATATCTTTCTAAATGTTTTGTTTAACTGTTAAAACAAAACGAGCAAACTATCTTACAGACTTTCCATGCATAAAGATGGTCTTGCACAAGTAAGACTTGCCTTTTTTTTTCCCTTAAGTACATCTGCTGGTCTAATAAAAAGCTATTATCTTGTTACAAAAGCCTTGCACTCCTTATTTCTTCAAATTACCACAGCTGTACAGCAATCCTGCTGTAAGCTGTTGTACAGATCTTATACAACATTCCTGTCTGCTGGCTCAGAGTTATAGACAAGACGTGTTCATTTCTTAGAACAAACATACGTTATGTATAGTTTTGTGGGTATTACTACACCAAAGTATACTGTATATTTTTCATGCTTTGGTGCCAGTCAGTGAAAAATAGTTTTAACTTCACATTAGACAGCTGGCAATGATTAACATGACCTGATCACAGAATCACAGAATCACAGAATGGTAGGGGTTGGAAGGGACCTCTGTGTGTCATCTAGTTCAACCCCCCTGTCAAAGCATGGTCACCTACAGCAGGCTGCACAGGATCTTGTTCAGGTAGGTCTTGAATATCTCCAGAGAAGGAGAATCCATAACGTCTCTGGGCAACCTGTTCCAGTGCTCTGTCACCCTCAGAGTGAAGAAGTTCTTCCTCATGTTCAGCTGGAACTTCCTCTGCTTCATTCTGTGCCCATTGCCCCTTGTCCTGTCACTGGGCACCACTGAAAAGAGCTTGGCCCCATCCTCCTGACACCCACCCTTCAGATATTTATAAGCATTTCTAAGGTC
>Ga0065711_1036875_pt1 | contig 20473 bp, 10 predicted proteins | sample Hoacrofraction12_FD_59098 | JGI IMG/M metagenome (GOLD analysis project Ga0065711, IMG submission 59098) | Hoatzin crop microbial communities from Cojedes, Venezuela - Epithelial fraction 12 v2 (version 2) | ecosystem: Host-associated > Birds > Digestive system > Esophagus > Crop | place...
GAGAGAGTATATAATGATGCAGGTATCATGTGCTTCACCCAGTGAACTACTGAGACAGAACTTTCCATGAGCCTGTCTAAGCTTTTTATCTCACTAGATTATAATGTTCTATTTCTGCATGTCTGAAGTCTGTATGTTGTTTGGTGTACTTTCCAGGTGAAATCCGCAAAACTGAGTTTTTTTATTCACTGTGAATTTTGACTTCCAGACAGAACCTTGGTGAAAGTATACTTTATTTGTGGGTGGAGAAGATACGAGAAGTTCTTGTAGAAAAGGCGCAGTCATCAGATCAAGGTACTTCAGAAAATAAATGAGTTTTTCAGTTTACGTCTTGTTCAACTGCAAAGTAAGATTTAATTACCAGTTAAAGGTTTATGTCCAATTTTGTATTGGATCTAAATAACAGAAAACAACAGTCTCCAGTGTCATAGCTTATTGTTTTACAGTGATAGCTTCGCTTTTTAAAAAGCAGTAGGGAAAAAAAGGAGGGGTGTGCCCTCAGTGAACTAGAACAAGGTCCTTAGTTTTCTCAGGAATTAAATTACTTGCCTGAAAGCAGAGTGCTGCACACAGGTACATTATGCATTGTCCTCTGTTCTGTAAAGAAATAATTCGTATCAGTAATTAATTTCTGGTGTGGAGTGCACTCTTGGAGGATTGGGATTAGTCTGAAGAGAAGAAAAACTTCAGTGGAATATGCAGACAAATGACCAAGTGTTCCATTTTGCTGTGTTGGGATGAGAAGTACATGATCCTTGTGTTGCATTGATTCTTCTGCTGTTACTCTTATAGTGATAAAGTTTGTGTAAATTCACAGGTGGTCTTTCAAAAAGCAGCGGGCTTTTTGTTGGTTTTTTTTGGTGCATTAAATTGACTAAACTGCTATGAAATCCATGAGTGACATGCATGTATGCTGTTGTGGCAAAAGGAAATAGAAGTATTTTTCTGTGGTGGATGTTAGATCAGTTCTCTGAGGAATAGAAGGCTGAAGATGAAAAAAAATGCATGTTTTCAGTGCTGCTTCATGATCAGGTCTAGTTTTAGTCTTTCAGTAAACTGCATTTTGTTGCTGCATCACAGAAATTTTAAAAGTGATTTTTCATTGACATGACTAAAGGAGTGGATAGTAAGAAGTGAAAGTTTTACTGACAATATTGGAAGTCTGTTGGACTATTGTGACAGCAACCTTGTGGCTTCTACTTAATACACCTAATGATTTTTCTAGGCCTTTTGAACATGGTATATCACCCCTCTGCTTTTTTTATTGAAAATACCTGTGTTACAAAAACTACATCATCACTACATCGTAGGATGTGCCCTCTAAATAGCAAATTAGATGGTAATACATTAACGTGTCTGTATGGTTGATTCCCTTTGAATCCAGTTGCCAGAGCACTACCTATGTGTGATATTTACTCTTTTGCTATTGACTATTATTTTTCGTATGTCCTATGCATGAAGGAAAGTAACATTTTGGGAATCCCAGAGTGCTTGAAACATGCCCAGAGAGATGTTCCAATATAACAGTTTTTATAACCTCATTAAGTTGCATTGAACAACAGCTCTACATTTTTCCCAAAATGACTAGTAAGTTACTGGAATTCTTGTGAAGCATCGGATTATTTTAGTCTAACTTCAGATTAAAGTAATAGTAGCATTGTAAATGCTTAGTGGAAATGGTAAACATTATGCTTCTTTTAATTAGTGTCGAAACGGAAGATATTATGTAAGAATCACTTAGCATGAAAATTGTATTCCTAATTCTAAGATTTTAGTTAATATGGGACTAAGAATTTCTGAGGTTTATTGTAATTAATGTTACTATTTTGCATTTTCTAATTCTTAATGACAAACTGCTTTGATCTGAAAAGCCAGAGAGTTTTGAGAAAAAGAAATTTAATCTTCCTTGTCTCACAAAAAAGAAGTGTGTAATAATTTCTACTACTTGTATCTTAATAGAACCAGATATTAAGAAAACCAGTGAAGAAGTTGATGAAGATGATGGAGATATTTTTCTTGTAGACTATCAGCCCATTCAGGAAGATCCAATTAAAATGTTAAATTACGTTACATGTGAAAGTCAAGAAGGTGAGAAACGTGGCTTTGTTAATTCTGGTGAAACAATTTAGAAGACAGAGAAGCCCTACAGTTCTGGTTTTCTACTCAGCTTTTGAGTAAAATTAATAACATTAAAATTATAGTAAAGATTAATAACAATTGTAAAGAAACTGAACATATTTTTGGTGGTTCTGTGTGTCATCTTGTGTACTTAAATTTAACACATCCCTTATTTAAAGCTGAGACATCTTTACTTATGTAGCCGTATACATTGTTTAAATACCCTTAGAAGAAAGCAAACACTGCCTTGTTTGTGATCAGTAGATGAAGAACTGCCATCCATACAGCATGGAAACCCAATCACAGATCGAAGGAGTACTTTCCAGGCACATCTGGCTCCTGTGGTGACAACCAGACAAGTCAGTACAGATCTACTCTTTTTGTCTGTACTTTGAGCTTGACAAAATATTACTGAAATACTTGGGATTAGCGAAATATGTCTGTCTGTCTTTGCATCTCTTTGTGTGCTAATATTGTCTGAGTATTCATCAGTTTCTTGCTTTCACTATCAGCTAAATAGCTCTAAATAGCAACTCTGCAATACGTCGTGCTATTCTTTACCATTAGATGCAGTAGATGTAAGAACATCGGAATTTGCCTTTTGGGTGTTGACAAGTTTATTGTAAGATATTTGGAAGCTATTGAGTCTACCATGTGTTACTTGGAAAATAAATTAAAATGAAGTTTATACGTGTTTTCCCTCCTTCAGAAAGGAATTGTATTGAAAAATGCACTTGGATAATGCATAAGTAAATCTTTATCGAGACCTCAATGAGGAGGGTAAGCGTGCTTCTAGAGTTGTATTTGCCTACCACTGGAAAAAATGTCTGCAGTGATTCCTGTCTTGTACTGGAATCACTGGTGGATGTAGAACTAGACAGAGTGCTAGAAAAGGGGACCTACATTTTATTTTGCATCATGTGTCCCCTCTTTCAGAAGTTTAACACAAGGCAAAGGAAGTATCCTTGCGTTTAATATTACTGATTTTTTGTTTTGTTTATCCTTTGTGGCATTTATCCTGTTGCTTCTTGCAGCAGAATTTATTTTCAGAATCCACAGCATTGTATGAAACGATGCCTTCCTGTGTTTGCTGTGAATCAGTCACTCGTAAATTTGTTTGTTGCATCTCTCCCTTTTCTCTGTGCAGTTGGATTTTATAGACATCTATCATATTTTATAGACCTTTGGTTTCTGTTTCCTGGGCTGAAGACCCCCAGTCTGTTTCGGTATGTGTAATGGATGCTGTAATCTGTTTGAGAAGCAGACTAGAACTACACACAACCCTGAAGATGCAGTCACTCCAAGGATTTATAGAGCGGTGTGATGAGTGTTTCTGTTTTCCATGTTCTTTTCCTAGTAATACCTTTCAGTTTACTTTTTTGACCTGTACTGAGCTCTGAACTGGTGTTTTCATAGAAATGTCTGTTATAACTCCAAGATCTCTTTTTGCAAATGCTGATAACTAGTTTGGAGTCACTTGGTACATCACTTCACAGCTATTACCATCAGTGTCCTTTGATGATCCCTGTTTAGGGGGGAAACTGCTGATCTACTCATCTTTTCTTGTCATGAGAGTTAAACCTTGAGAGGATTTTCCTTTCCTTTTCTCCAATTCTAGCTTTTATTTTAATTTTTGGTAAGGGATCTTGTCAAATGCTCTTTGACATTGCAGGTAAGCTGGATCTGCTATACGCTCAGTGACTGAAAGAATGTTGGCAGATTGACAGGGCTTTGAGGCACATTTCCATATACAAAAGCTGTTACATTTTAAGCTGTCTGTGGTTTTATGAGTTTTGCTTCTCCCTCGTTAGTTTGCCTAGTATGGGTGTAAGATTTGTTGGTCTTTAGTTCCCTGCATCCTTTCTGGAGTACTTTTGAGGTGTTGGTATTGCATCAGTCGCCTGCTGGTGCAGAAGCAGTTTTAATTGGTAGGTTAGATTCTTTAGCTATAGTTCAACAGCTTCATACTCCAGTCCCTTTGAAACTTTTATACAGAAATGATCTGGTTTTGCTGATTTGTTTCTGTTGATTTTATCAGCTTGCTCAACCTTATTCTGTGGTAAGGCTCCACTATATCATCGTTGCCTGACCTTTTAAGTTCATAAATACTGTACATTCACTTAGGTTTTTGTGCTACAACTGTATCTTCTTTAAGTGATTCTTTTGTATTATATACATTATATTTATCTGCTGGCAGTACAGATCTCCGGTAAGCTTCAGTGTCTTAGGAGTTTTTAAAAAAAACCCTATTATTAATTTTATTTTTACACCTTCAAAATTGTGCTGTGCTTTTCATATGTCTCGTCATCTATCTTATTTTTCTCCGTCTGGATACAATTTGAGCTTTTCTGAACACACCTTCAGCTTTTTTGAGCTATTCTTTTACTGCTTGCAAAGTGAAAGTAATTTTATTCATTAGGTTATTGTGGAACAACTCAGAGTTTTAAAATACTCAGTACATTGCCATTTTCATTAAAATAGCACTGCATTTCAGGGGCTTTCTTAGCTGTGCTCAGTTCCTATGAATAGTGGGTCCCTATGAACTGGGTTGCTTTAGAAAGAGGAGATAGTGTAATCATTGGCTTAATTTTGCATTATGTACTAAAACAGTGTTTTGATCAAAGCTTTCCTCTTTGCTAGACCGAAAAGGAAAGGCTTGAACCATTGCTAACTTTTAGAAACAGAAAATGAGCTGATGTTGATAAATGTTTTTGAATTTGGTACTTTTGAAGAGCAGAGAGATGGGCGTGGTGGGAATATCTGTTTTCTAGGAGCTACTGGCACTTTCAGACCAGTAATAGAGCATTTTAAAAGTTATTCTTTCTGTGAAATGGAAACTGAAAAAAGCATGTTTGAGGAAAAAAGAAAAACTCAGAATGAAATGTAGTAGAGCTTGCTAAACATCACATGTTTTTGGGAAATAGTTAAAAATGTCTAATGGGAAAATGTATGTCAAATTGTGTTATATTATGCCAGCTTAAAGTTACTGTTGAAAAAAGTAACCAGGTGTAATTGATACTTAATGCCAATGAAAACTGTTTTCTAGATCTTACTCTCTGGTTTAGTAAACCAGTTTGACACTTCTGTGTCTTGAGCAATAACATCAATGTACACAGTATTCAAGGAACAGCTGTTTTCAGTATCCCAGAAAAATGATTTGAAACTAGTAAAAGGGTACTGAGAAGCTGCTGCTTGAGTTATCATGCAGAATATTTAGTTCAATTTAAGTGAAAGTATAGAACTTTCATTACAGTATTAAGAAGGAGATGTTTGTTTAGCAGTTATATTGACATGGTGGGTATGAAATCCCCATTATAAAAGGAAGCTTATTTCTGTTTTTTTAAAGGTAAAGCGAGTTCTTGAAAAATTGTATGAGAATAAGAAAATTGCAAGTGCTACCCACAACATATATGCATACAGGTGAGAGATGAACAGTGATTTTAAATTTTTTTTTTTCCTTGCTGTGTTTGACAAACAAGAGCATGACATGAGAAAAGTAAAATGCATCAAAGAAATTCCTTGCTATTAAATTTTTATGGGAGTAGTTTTTTTATTTGTGTGGTAAAGGTTTTAGGCTTTATTTTGAATTTGAGGTCAGGAAAGTAGAACATATAGTATGAAACAAGATAGCAAAACAGCATTAGGGGTAAAAAAAGACTAAAAGTGGATTTGAACATGTGTTGTTATACTTTGTATAGTATGTGTGAGCATGGGAATGCTGCATCATCCTGAACTAAATGTGTTTTTACTTGGGCAGAGTAACTATTTTACCCCCCCAACGTCATGTTTAAAAATAGCTGAAAATTTTTAGTTGAAATAAAAGCTGAAACAGAAAGCCTGGTGCAGACACCTGGCACGTGAAAGGTGCAAGAAACTTCAGGGAAAATGAGAAACAGGTAAAAATCGATTTGGCAATGGTCTGTCTCTGGCAACTTCTGTAAATGTAGCTTATGTGAAATGAATTGGTCTCAGTCCAGACAGTGATGTAGGTTTTCTGGGCAATGTAAGTGACGAATAAAGGAGCCCCTTTCATCACTGGAGGAACCAGTCATCTGAAAAAGCATGTATAGACACTGATCCATTCATGGATGTCCCAGTGTGATCATGGTGAAACATGAAATGAGAGCAAGTGAAAGCTGACTTTACCAAGAAGTCTACCTAAGTAAAAGGTTTCTGTAAAGAGGGGATTTCTGTTGTCTCTGGTGATGATCTGGCTTCTTTCACTAGTACTATATAAATAGACTTCAGAAAAGCAACAGAAACGTACTTACTGCTTCATATTTGTCATGTAGTACCAGAAGCGTCTTTGTTGTTGTGTTACGTGTGTATTAATGAAGTTCGGAAGTCATGAAATCAATTGGTAGCAAACAGCAGACTTCTGAGCATTACTTCTGGAAAATTAGACCTGGGCAGCTATCCTGTATGTGAAGCAGTGCACCCCAGAGTTTCCTGGAGTGCCCCCCTGAAGAAGGAGCTGGCATGGAGAATCTAAAGGAGGATTTCAGCAATAGCTTCACACTGCTGCTGAAACATAGACCTAACTAGTTATTCATAATATTTTTGCCCGAGTTCTTCCAACGTTTGGGTGTGTACCATAATTTGAACCTGTATTGATAGAGTTGGTTTCAGCTAGGCGTAATTATTCAGTTAAAAACCTAAGGATTTATTTTATTAGGGACTTTTTACTGGCAATGAATCTGGAGTTAACCTGCAGTAGCTAAAGTCTATGTAAAAGCTTCTCAACGTTTGTTCTACTATACAGATAATATTTGTGGTTTACCCTGAGCCTCATCCTGTTTTCAAGTAAATGTCCTTAATAGAGAAGTAGACTTGATATGCATGCGTTTGAAAGATCCCTGAGACTTCATTAATCATTTAAAAATGTTGACTGACTTTTTTTTAAGCTTTTATGTTAATTTTTTTCTATTTTTTGCTTTTTTTTTCTTTTTAAGAATATACTGTGAAGACAAGCATACGTTCTTACAGGATTGTGAAGATGATGGGGAGACAGCAGCAGGTGGACGTCTTCTTCACCTTATGCAGGTTATAGAAATTAATCTTTGACTTCTGGAGGTCTTGAACAGAGTTTAAAAATCACTACAATGTACATAAACTTGTAGAAGATTATTTTAATTCTTGCTCCACTCTTAGACAGATGATTGCTTTCTTAAAGGTGAAAGAAAAAATACAGACTGTTGCATGCATGTAGTAAATCGGGATTTCCAAGTCTTGGATCAAAGAAACAGGTAGTGTTTCATAGGTGGTAGTATTAGTTTGAACGGTTTGAAAAAGAAATAAGTTTTGATTGCTGTGCTTACTGTGGGGTGTATGGTATAAAGACTGGAAGAAGCTGATTAACAGAATGTAACAGCTGACCTATGCACAACCGTTCATTCAGTTTCCTCAAACATTCGTGATAAAAATACACTTATATTTTAACTTGGGTATTAGAGCTTCAAATGCAAAAGGTAGTGGGAGTGAAGGAGTTAAGTTGTTTTGATCATATCATCTGTTTCTTTGTGCTGTTTCCAGTTCTGGGTCCTTAGCCCTCATACTCTTGTATTTTAGTTTTCAAGCGTTGAAGTAATATTCCCTCAGCAAAGTTGCTACTAGGTGTGAATTGAGATTGGTAAGTTTGTATTCACAGGCATAATGCAAGCCCTAGTAGAACCGTAAGTAAAATATTATAACTACAGGTGACAGCTGGGTACATCTTATGCAGTTCCTCAAGTCACTTAGCTATGTTAGCACACTAATTATTGTTTTTAATTTTGATTTTTAGATTGATAACCCGTTCACAACAAGGGTTTTCTTTTCCCATCCGTTGCTTGCTTGCATATTCTGTTGCTTAATGTGTTGTACTCTTATTCCTGGAGACTATTTTAAAGCTTTTTATTTACTTACTTAGTTCCAAGCTTTCTTTTTTTCCTGAAAAAAATATAATTGATGGAAATATTTTGACATTTTTCATTTAGAACTTTTTGAAACTTCCTAGGTAACTCAAACCTGATTTGAAAGGGAAACCTTATTTTAAGTAATATATGCAAGTGTGTGTGGTAAGTGTGAAAATATTATTGCAAGAAAAATAATGTAAAGAAACAACTTTGCAGTTACCATACCTCGAATTTTTTTTTCTGAGCTTATCAGCTTTTTCTCAGCAAGTTAATGTATACTTTTGAAATTTGTCAGACTTACAGTGTCTAGACACTTAACATTCCATAAAAATCTAGTTTAGAAGATGACATGAAATTTCCCCTTAAATGTGAATGCATCTAAATGGTATGGATCCTCTCTCCATCTGTAGTCGTAGTTACTGGGAGTATTTTTATTTTGGAAGAGTACTGCTGTAGGGATCAGAAAAGTGCAATTTTCACCCATAGGAAAACATTATAATAGTTGATGGGCTGATTTCTAGATGTTCATAGGTCTTGTAGTTTTTCTGTTATAAGCACGTATGACACATGATACGGGCATGAAAATTAGGTGGCTTAATACATGTATTGTTGCTGTACTTTCAGTTCTTATTTTGCAGTAGAAATCGTACTTGTTTGAAATAAACCTAGCACTTCAGTCAAGATAGCACTTTCTGGTTACAAGGAACTGTATTTTAGATTAATTCTTTCAGACTTCGAGTTAAAAGATCCCAGCTATGTTTGGCATCCTGTTTACTGTGAACAGTTGCTATACATAGACTTTAGGGCCAATGTGTAAACGTAGAGTAGAAAATAGCTGTCACAAAACCTGCCCCAGTCCTTCCTTCTTTTTTTTTTTTTAATTTTTGACATTATCTTTTTAATTTTAAAATTCTGAGAATATTTGTTTTCACAAACAATGATAGATATTCTTATAGAATATAGATATCTTCTAATAGTATTGTTCAAATTAGTCAAATATATGTATTTTTATCCTTAATGGAGATGATGAATGATTGTTAACATGCTTTATTGACAGCTAGCTCTTAAGAGATTTTTCTCACCTCCACCAAACCACCCTGGTATCTTGCAGACCACAGTGTTTTCTTTCAGCCTTACGCAAATAAAGCTGTGTTTGCTCTGTCTGACTCCAGGCCATCTGTATGCATTAGCGTAGGACTGTGCTGTACTTCAGAGAAAGCTGTTTATAAGTTAAGACCTTCCACAGAGATTTCAGATGCCTTAGTTTGAGGGGCAAATTCAGGATTGTGGTCACTAATCATGCAAGACTAATTTGAGGAAAAAAGCTAACTGATGATTGTCACTACACGTTTCCATGCAGTAATGTACATCTTGTATTTTGACAAGTTGTGTGTTTCTCTCTGATACTTAATTGGCATTCCCTGTGTTACTAGTGTTTGCTGATGATGGGAAGATCCTGAGCGCAGAACTGCTGTTAGTTGGAATAAATGCAAGTTTTAAAGACTAGTCAACTCTCATTTAGATTTTGTGAAAAGTAAAGCTGCTGAAGGCCTTCCATGTTTCTTGCTTTTCATTGCAGTGAAAGAAATCATCCCTTCTGTTTAACTCTCTGCTTGATTTTGTTACTTACAGTCTTAAAAAAGCTGTATAAAGGCTGTTTAGTTCCTTTCAAACGTAATTGCTAATACAATTATTTCACTTTGTGTGAACTTTATATATGTCTTTCTGAATTCGGAAAGCAACTGCTTGGTTGTGAGGGACTGACTCAAACCTGGTCAATGCAGAGGTTTTTATGTGTTACCCAGGTGTTGTTGCTAAGTCCTGCGCATGAAAACAGTGCTAGCTTGTGGCATTTTAGGTATCCGTGTGTGTGCCTGTCCCCTGGCTGTTACTAGCCTCATCCACCGACACTTCCAAGAATGTGGAAGTGCTCAGTGACGGAGGTTCTCTGGAAATAATAATTCATCATATCAAAGACTAATAAATGTAACTCTGTAATTTTCCCTTTAAGTAGTGCCTGAAGCCTTTGACACATGAATGAGCAACTGTAGTGAACGTGAGATAGCTTTGTGCCCTTTCTGAGGGATATATTGACTCATTTTACTTTGAATTTACCTTTGGGTAGGAGCTTGGAGAGGGAAACTTACCACAACTGCTGACTTGTCTTTATTTATCACCCTCTGATAACATATGTGTGACATAGACCTGGCTGTAAGTTCTTCTTAAAAATGCAAGGTAGTAGACTTTTTCTATGTTTAAAATAGGTGTCAACAGTAAAAACTAGTTCAAGTAAAAATTAACAACTTTTCTTTCTTTTTTCTTCTTTTTTTTAAAACAGATTTTGAATGTCCGCAATGTGTTAGTTGTGGTATCCCGCTGGTATGGAGGTATTCTCTTAGGACCAGATCGTTTTAAACATATAAACAATTGCGCAAGAAATGTACTTGTGGAATACAACTATGTACATTCAGTGGTAAGTTTCTGCCACTTAGAATGAAAGCATTTGTATATGAACTTGTGTAGATCGTCACTGTTAGATGAAGCCAGAAGAAAAGTAATACTACCTGTGTCATCCTCTGCTTGCTTTGATGCACTGGTAGTATACACAGGATCAGTGCAAAGACTCCTGAAGAACTTCCAAAGGAGTTAGTGACCTGGTTTTTAAGTGTGAAGTGTGCAATAGAAGGGTGGCAGCAGTTGAAGACATTGGTCCAGAACACAAATTTGAGAGTTGAGGGAGGATGGGAAGGGGAGATGCCTCTTTCTGTGTGTTCAGAAGACTCAAAGCTGCTGCTTCTCATGCTTAACTGTGCTACCAGTTCTAGTGTGTAGGCAGGCAGACTGAGCTTGGGAATCACTGCACCTAGTAGGCATTTTATAAAATGAAAGGTTCATGAGACCCAAAGAAGTTTTCAGAATCATAGGTGATAGACACCATTTAAAAAAAATGTGGACTAGGAGAATTCAAACAAAGTAACATCCTGTTAGGGTCCGTTTCCTTCCCATGGATGACAGGTAGAAGGGGAAAGATTTAAATGTCCCAGGTTCAGTCAGATGGAGTGGCAAATTCCCTTGCAATTTTGGAGAGTGCTTGTGATGAATGCCTACTGAAGAGAAGTCTTGTTTTTCAGAACTGGCAGTCAGAGTAAGCTATACCTTACAATGTTGATCTAGCAAGACTGGCAATATTTTATTTTTCCCAGTATAGGTTTGTTCCACTTAGGGAAGCGGTTTTAATGAGCTGGTGTGGAGCATGTCTCTTGATAAGGCCACATCCACACTAGGAGCAGTTTTGCAGTACAGCGCAGACATATCCTGTACTGGTAACCTCTTCCTTGAGTGGAAACGGCTTAGGTAATTTTTACATTATATACTTGCTATGTCTGTAGTTTTATCACTGCTGAAGGCAGAAGTTTCTAAATAACAAGATGAGCAGACAAATTAATGAAATGGAGTGGTTAAATATTATACAACTCAGAAGTTTCATAAATCCTGGTGAACTATGAACACTGTTCATATTAAAAAATAATTCTAGTGGGTGACTGAGAGAATGCTCACAGTATATAAGGATGTTGATTAAATTTTTAAATGCTTGTTTTTCATTTCAGGAAGAGTCATCTAAACAAGCGGGAAAGAGCAAAAAGATAAAGAAAGAAAACAAGAAGAGAACAGAACACTAAATTTTTAGAACTATGAAAGATGATTTTGCACATATTTATATGAAGAAAACGTGGATTCTATTGCCTTATCCAATGTAACAGAGATTTTGTATTCAAAAGAGAATTCAGTAAAGCTATAGATATATTTTTATCAGGTTCTGTGATTTCTTCTGCTCTAGTGCTTAAACACAAGTTTTCTGTATTCTCAAACATTTCAGCTCCTTGTTTTGAGGGCATTGTAATACCTGGAACCATTTACCCACCCCACCCCCTCCTACCCAGCAATGGTTGAGAAATTTAGTGTGTGGGTTACTTGCCTTCTCCATTCCTGGGTTGGAACTCAGACACCTGTCTTGTGTTAGAACTTGAATTCCCTAGTTTGTTGTGTTGAGGGTGAGACTGGAGTCATTCGTCGACCAAGTCACCTACGAAGTTTTACATTTCCTGTACCTAAAAGGAAAGCGAGTGGCCCAGTGCTATATGGGCTTGCGGAACCTGACCCTGCCTGTGCTGTTCTCAGTCGTGCTAGGTACGGACTGCTTGGTGACATAGGAAAGACTGAGCATGCGTGATGAACTAAGAAGCGTGAAGAAATTACTTCAAAATTTCTTTGAAGGTCACGCTGTGAGTGTTGGGATTTTAGGAGCCTGTTGAAAAGCTGAGTATGAAGTGTTGTATAATTAAAGGAACCAGTGATTTCAACAAAGAGTATAGGGATTTTGAAATCGGACTGTTACAGATAGTAGTGAACATAAGTAAACATTTTGAAGTGGCTTCCGTTGGTGTAGGGTGGGGAAAAACAAGTGTTAATGATCACAAACACTTGAATTTTCTACTCTTTTAATGATAGCTTCCATATTTTTCTCTAATGCATTACAAAAAAATTAACAGGACCTTTTGTCAGTTAATTGTCATATTGCTATGTAGAGAGATTTAATTTTTCTTTTTTAACATTCTGTTGATACCTTCCACTTGGAGAGGATGGACTTTAATGATCTGTTGGGTTTTTTTCTTTTTTTCTCAAGTTACTTTCTAGACTTTGTGATCTGTTAATTACTAGCTGAGTCACAGATGCTTTCTTAGGTCACATACAGCTTGTATAGTTTGCTCATATGGTAATGTCAGGGCTGTGACTATTTTTAATTACATGTTTCTAGTGGTGCTTACATAATTTAAAAGTGTATTTGTAAGACTAGCTTATTTGACCACCAGTTTGGTATACATCTTTTTGCCAATATGTTCTTACGCTGAACTGTTCATTATAGCTCTCCTGCAGGGGTACCCCAGAAAACCTTTCACAAGGCAAACTTCATCTAATCGAAGTAACTAGTCCAGAGTTTGATATAGCAACAGATATTCCTGAAGAATTTCAGTAACTTGAAAAGTACCACTAAAATATGTGATAAAGAAAAAAAACCCCACAAACACCAAAAAACCCCACTAATTCTGTGGCAGATAGATCCTGTATTGATTTATTGAAACAATTTTGTACAATTACATTACCTTGTCTGCATAGTAAAGCTCTTTTAGGTTCAGCCTTGGCAACTGTACTTCTACTAATAAAATGATATTTGTCCCAGGGAAGGAGATCCATATCTTACAGTATGTAGTAGTCTTGCACATTTTGGGTCATACAAGTATTTCTTGTTCATAGTTTGTCTGTTGTATTGATAGACTCCTTTATTTTGCCATTCACTTCCAGTACCTTATTAGGTTAAGTATTCCAAAGTTTCTGTTGCTTTAGTGAAAATTTGAAATTATAGCCATTACCTAATAAGGTCCTCTACAACCTACTGTAGGTGACCCTGCTTCGGCAGGAGGGTTGGACTACATGACCCACAGAGGTCCCTTCCAACCCCTACCATTCTGTGATTCTGTGTAATTTGGGAAGCAGATGAATTGCGAGGTGTTCTGCTACAGCTGCCCAAGATCCAGTTCCACTGACGGTAATGCATGTTATTTTTTGCAAAGAGCATCCCTTAAGCTTGAACGTGCAGAATCAACAAGTGATTCTGAAGGTCTGAACTTTTGGGTGTTCAGTCTGAGGTATGTGAAAGCTAGGTGTCTGATTTTTTTTTTTAATTAGTGTTTTTTTCAGAAGGTACTGATCCTTGTCCCGAGAATCTCATATTTCAGTGTTATGTGTTAGCAAGAACTAAAACCCTAAAATGGAAGAAACAAGTTGTTGATAACCATTTGCTGCACAAATGAAATAGACCATATAGGTCATCCAATCGGTGAGCAAAACAAATGCCCCTATCCCTTAAAACGGCTGGAAACAGACCATCAGCGTGGAAATATGCTTTTATTTTCTCACTATTGCATTCTGAGAGAATGTGAAGTGCTGGCTAGCTGTCTTGTGGACGCTTCGTTAGAGAAGTTGCATTCTCTGCCTATTTTTGTAAGCATTTCCTAAGTTTAAACTTCCTTTATTCTGAGAACAAGTTTTCATTTGGCTTCACAGAAGAGTTTTGCAATGCAGAATTTTGTCCTTCGAGAGTGATGCCTCAGCATACTTCATGACCTAAAGAACCTGTGATTCCTGCTTTTTGATTATTAGCTGTGCTTCAAGGAGCTGTGTCTCATCACTTAGCTGAATACAATGGTTTCTGCTCTGTAATTCAGAAAATGTTAGAGTAGCAGTGGTTGTTCCGTGTCAGGGTCAAAAATTCAGCACTGCTGCAGCAGTTGAAGTCCTTGAGATGTCCAGAGTGCTTTCGCACTGGGACTGGTAGCCAAAGGACACAAATAACCTGTTCCTCGCGTAGAACAGCAGCAGACACACGGAATATACTCTGATCCTCACATTTTCATCATTGCTTATAATACATTTGGCTTGCTAACAAAGGAATCAAGAACCTAAATTCTTTAGAAACTGGGCTATAAAACATATTGTTTCTCTTAGTGGAGAGCGGAGACCCCCCAGAAACTGAGAAAGAACAGAAGTCACCTGCACTTGGAAGCAGCTGGCTCGCTTCCTAAGTCACTTGTGCTCCGAGGCCATAAGCCATTGCTCCAAAAAATATGCAGATATCATAAAAAAAGAAAAGAGGGGAAAAAAAAAAAAGTGAAATTATATTCATAATACTTGTATAAGTTACAGGTGCCTGTAGTCTAGCCTTGGATAGGCTGGTATCTCTGGTGAAGTTTGAGGGTGCTGGAGTAGGTGCTTTTGAAGTACGTTATTCTGAAGCCAGTGCATTGCTCTTGTATGGGTGGAAGTACCGACACCTTTTGCCTCTCAACTATAGTAATCTTAGATTGGTATCCCATTATTATTATTTAAAAAATGCGAAGACAATAGAATAGGCGACTCCTTGTAGTTGTAATAACGCTGTCATTTTGATAACTAGCAACCATTTAGTTTTTGTGTTGCCGACAAGTCATTTTTTGCTTTGGGGCAAGGTTTACAGATACGAAGAAGTAACCTTCAGTACATGTCTATGCAGAAAAGAGAAAGGTTGGGCTTCTCTGTTAGGTATGTGTCACCATTTTTGCAGGTTTCTGTGGTGAAATGAAGTTAAGCAGAAACAGCAGAAGTGCCCTGACAGTGGGGAAGGCATGACTTTCCGCGCTCCGTTATCTGCAGTGTGCTGACAGGAGGTCTGCTTTAGGATTGGCACAGCTTCCTCCCCTGCCAGGTAAGAAGGGTGGGGTCAGCCTTTGCTTTTGGGTGAATTGGGGACACAATCTATATACTCCTGTTATAAATACCGATATTCTAAACTCCTGCTGCTAAATAATGTCATAGTCTTGTTTATCAATGGTCAATTTAATATTTTCCGCAAGTTAAAGGTTTATAAATGAGGATCTAGAGGAACATATTGAAAGTCAACTAAATCAGAATTGAGCACCAATGTTCTTCAATCCAGAACTTGACAATGCAACCCGAAGAGAAATAATCGTTAAAGGCATTAAACAAGTGGTGTATGTGTGAACTAGCAAGGGATCTAGCGAGGGAAAGAGATTACAAAAACAGCTTGCAACAACTTTAACTTTCAAAATAATGTCCTGATAGAATGTATAACACTAAACTGAAGCAATGGTTTGAACGGTGAGTTTTTGTTGTTAAATATTGTAAATGTGTTGAAGACAATATAAGCTGTATACATATCCCCTACTTGTGGAAGAGTTACAAATTTCATTATCTGGAAAAAAAAATAAGAAGAAAAGGATTATAGCATTAATTCATGCCTAAAGTACAGTTGCCTGTCATAAACGTATGTCTGTGAAGAATCAAACACTAGCAGAAAAAGGTGGATTGCGACTTCTATTGAATCTTTTTTGCCACTCCGTTGTCTTCTCTCTTACTGTTTTCACTTTGCTCTTCTGGAAATGAATCAGGAGTATGGCTGAAACCAGATTAGCCATTACAGGATCACAGTCTCCTGCAAAGTAGTATCAGAATGATTTATTTTTCTTTGTTGCTCAAACTTAAGTGACTGGACCAAGAGCTGTAGTTTATATCTGATCTCCAGTTGGGGTGTTTTGTTAGCAAAGTACCTTCTAAAGAACTTCCAGGTGGTTTCTCTGTAAAACAGAGACTTCAAATAATAAGTTCAAGACAGTTGAGCGATGGAAAAGAACTCCTGTCACTCTTACGAGCTTCTCTTCAAGAAGTGGTGATGACACAGAACATTTCATCTAAATGTCCTACCATGTATCTGGAAATCTGTCATGCTGAAATATGGAAAAGTCACTTGTTTTTAAAATCTACTGCCCTTAACTTTTAACAGTGAAGATAATTGTCTCTCTAATTGCAGCATAGCAGTTCTGGACTGTTTGTAATTTCTTGATACTGCAAAGTCTGGACACTTGAATAACCAGGTAGTTCAGGGTGGTGCTTTTACTGTTCAGTGTGTGTTTTTGGTCAAGGCTTGGGGAGGAAGGAAGGGAAGAGAAAGCTGTAACACTTACTTGTGGATCCTTTTGGTTCATTAATCTGTACTATACGTTTATTGTCTGGCATGTGTATTTGATTAAAAATTCCATATCTTCTCATAGGATTACCATCGAGGAGTTCATAGGCTGACCTCACCCCAGCAGACAATCAGCAGTTTGTTATCTACTTAGATATTTTTCTAGCTAGACATGTTTTCTAGACTGGCTTAATCATAATTATAGCCATGCACGCAAAAAAATCCTGCTAAAAGCTTATGTAGTGCATCTTATATTAAACTTTGAGATTTTGATAAGCTCGCTAAACGTTACCTTCCTCTTAGAGTTGAGGAAACGGACGCAAAGGGATCAAGTAATAGACTGAAAAGTTACAAGGGGGGGGTCCACTTGGACCAGAAGTGGAGCCCAGAATTTCCAGGTTCCCAGGGGACTCTGTGGCTGCTAAACTTTATTACACTTAAGCCGATGTCTTAATTCTTGCAGCAATAAATAAAAATGTCAAAGAAAAGCAGGGAATTCAAAGTGATAACTGTATTTCTTAGCTTAATTGTTTAGATTTTTCTCTGTATCTTAACAAGGTAAAGCACAGAAGTTACATGTACGTGTACTAAAACTATGATAATTTGTTGCATGCTACAAAAGTGAGGTTGTGGTGGTTGTATCTTGGAAGCCATTATGTGGGCAGTCTCCTTATTTAATTCTCATAATACTTGTCTAATTCAGTTCCTCAGCACTGAAGGTTTTGGGTTAAGACACAATGACAATCTTTCTATTTATACTTCGTCAAACAGCTTCAGAGATAAGAAGAGGGTCCAAAACATTATACTCACTTTTGCAAAGAGCTGTAATTGCACCATTCTAAGGCACAGTAGTCGCAAATTACATCAGTAACTGAACTGCCACTTTAGCTTTATTTTAGCATAGATTCTCGCTGAAGAAAAAAAAGTATAAAACTTGGGTAAGGGCTTTGCTATTAAGAGGATCCGGTTTTATCTGCAGTTGCTACAAAGAGTGGCTTTCAGCCTTGTGGCATGTCTATTTGTGTGGTTTTTTTACAAAACGATATTAATTTGGAACACCCTTTGGATCTATGTTTTTTCTGCTTTTATAAGATTTTTGCAGCCTTTTGGATACTCATGGTGCTTTCAGGAGATGGTAACAATCTTTTCTTCTGAGACCAGTGACTGTGCATTGATTCATCATGGACACCCGACTGTGGAAAGCCTGCCAGCTCAAGCAGGCATTTCTGGCTGTTCAAGCACCAAGTTAGGAATCAAAAGCATGTCCCAGAGTTTCCAGTAGAAAAGAATACTTAAGAGCTTGGGTCTTGCCCCCTCTTCTGCAGTTGAGAAGGGGGGAAGGTTACTGGGATTGGGAAACCTGCTCCAGGACGCCTTCCTGACTGATGGCAAGCAGCCCCATGTCTAAAAGAAGAAAACCTTTTACACTTCCATCTAGGATGAGTGACTCGGTGCAGGCTCTGAGCCCCCTCTGACATAGCTTTGCAGCGGGCATATCGTGTGCATGCGAGCTGCTCGAGGCTCGGTGCTTCTTACCAAGGGATTGGCACTTTGAGCGCACAGGGATGAACTATTGCTCCCGTGGTAAAGTGAGACTGATCAAAATGGACTGGTTCCATTAGGTATGAGGAAAGAAAAAGCATAACTGGGACATGGTAACAGTTTATATAGGATCCACGATTTGGCAGTATCAATGGCAATTTTCCTGCTGTTCTCTGGATTTGAATGCAGGGAAACAATCACAGAAGGACTGTTACCCTCCTTGGGGGCCTACAGGAGCCCTGTGATGTCTTTTATTATCAATAAAATGCAGAAGTTCTGGGGTAAGAAGGTGACTGTTTAGAAGATGAAATGGAAATAAAATTATCAAATGTCACTTCTGGTAGCATATTGGCACCTTGAGCCACAAATCACTGGAGGCAGGGGGAGCACACCAGCAGTGTACTTTGCCATGTGCTTACAATCTTCCTTAGGCTACAGGCAGTTGAGACAGACAGAATACAGACTTGTCCAGACCCTTAATTTGTCCTCACATTTGTTCACCACTTTTTCTCTTCAACCACATAATAGCTTGGATCTCAAAAACTTCGTGTAGATCAGCTTCAAAATTGATAGCGAAAGAAAGGCTAGTGCTATTAGCAGTCATTGCCAGAGTGTGTTTTCTACATTTCCAGCATTACCTGGAAACAAAATAAAGCTTAAAGCAGTAATGGACACACATGCTGTGACGATATTTGTATGGATAATAAAGTTTTGCATTTTTTTTACTGCTGCTATTCAATCATTTAGTAAAAGCGCTTGGCAAATACTAATGAACTTGTTCCAACAACAGAAGCACAGAGATGACAGGAAACATTTTTCAAATTTAAGTATCTAAAATTAGACACCAAAGTGTTTTTAGAATGCATGATAAAAATGATTGAATTTTTACAACTCTGGAATACTCTCAGCTCTCTGCAAGTAGCTTCATTACTCGTATAAAATGTAAGCATTTGTGGAAGACGCATGATTTCTTCCACCAGTGTGGGAAGAAAAGCCTCGTCCTATTAAAATTAATTACCGAGCTCTCATTCACGTTCAGGGACTCAGTGTTTCGTTCCTTGGTTCTGGGATGGCAGCAGCCAATGCTGTGTCACTGGGGCTGCCGTTAAAGAGTTTTGAAACAGATTTCAGTGGGAGTTTTGCAACTGATCTCTGAGGGTTGGACCATTACTTGTTAACTGCTCTGGTAACTAATTATATATACCTTTATTTACAGCATATCAGTTCTCAGCCCTAGGGTCCACAGAAAGAGGAACAGCAACAACGAAGTTTAACATGCGTTTGGTTGACAAAAAGATATAACACAATAGAGAGGGACCACAGACTTGCTGAAATACAGTGACACTAGAGAATTCAAACTACCTTCAAATTTCATCCTTGTTTAAGCATTCAAGGCCAGGTTGGATGGGGCTTTGAGTAACCTGATGTAGTGGAAGGTGTTCCTGCCCATGGCAGGGGAGTTGTAACTAGATGATCTATAAGGTCCCTTCCAACACAAACCATTCTATGATTCTCATAAGGATATGTAACCAAGATGCAGAAAAATAATCTAGGAAAAGTTGTTGCCCATAATGCTAGCAAGCAAAACACTTCTGCAAGGGAGGGAACGAGGGAGGAAGGGAGGAAAGCAACAAAGAATCTCAAATCAGCCCTCCTGACCTCCACAGATAAGGATCAGACTGCGTAAAGAAGAACTTGCATTTTAACATCTGAGCTTGGAAACATTGCACATTTCTTACTGGTAACTCTTCTAGTGATATGCATGGATTAAAAAAATCTTAGGAAAAGTAGATTTATCTAGCACCAGAACCTTTTAATTTTTTCCCCTCCTGAGTCTTTTTTTTTTCACGTTTATTGGATTTTTAGCCCATCCTGTTTATATTCCTTATGAATCTTAACCTTTTGGATAACTCTGCCAGGTGTGAATTTCTTCCCAGACCGAACTGACCTGGATACACAACATGCACAACAGCACTGCTGAAACTCCGCATATGGCTGGAACGTCCAATGGGACTTTGTGCACACCGCCACCGATCTCCAAGTTTTCACTGGGTGTGCTGGTGCTGCTGGCTTTCCTCATGGTGTTGCTAGCTCTGGTCACCATCCTCGGAAACGCCCTGGTGATCGTTGCTTTCATCATGGACAGAAACCTCAGGCATCGGAGTAACTATTACTTTCTCAATCTTGCTATTTCTGACTTTGCAGTGGGTAAGTCGCAGTCGTGGAGGCGTGTACTGTTTGTTTCCTAGGAGTGTTGGGCGAAGGAACAGAGTTTATTTTCTAGGTGGTTTCTTCTAAGAGAAGTATTTCCCAACTGTGTGTCTAGGGGAAGAGTAAGGAA
>Ga0065711_1005577_pt1 | contig 20471 bp, 22 predicted proteins | sample Hoacrofraction12_FD_59098 | JGI IMG/M metagenome (GOLD analysis project Ga0065711, IMG submission 59098) | Hoatzin crop microbial communities from Cojedes, Venezuela - Epithelial fraction 12 v2 (version 2) | ecosystem: Host-associated > Birds > Digestive system > Esophagus > Crop | place...
GGTGTACCCTCACGCCAGGCCCGGGCGTCCACGCGGGCGATCGCGGCGGGCTGCGGTGAGGCCGAGCCGCGCCGGGGCCTCGCTGGAGCCTCCCTGCAGACGAGCCGTTCCCGGCACGGCAGGGGCTCCACGGAGAGGCCGTTTCCTGAGGGCCGCGGTGGCCAGCTCCCGCCGGGCGCTCGCTGACCTGGGGAAAAGCCGGCCCTGGGCTGGACCCGCGGGGGCCCGGGAGGCGGCCTGCGGCCCAGGCAGGGAGGAGCTGCGGCGGGGTCGTGGCGTTACCTGCCCGCCGGCGTGCTGGAGATGGAGCTGTGGACACAGCCGAGCTGTAACGGATGTTCTCTCGACTGACAGGCGTTGTCCGGTGTCCTTGCGCAGCGGAAGGCGCCGGAGCGCGCAGCTGGACCCTCACGGCCGTTGGCGGGGGCCTGGCTGCTCCCCCCGTTCGCGCTCCCTCGGAGCCCGTTGCCTGAAGAGCCTTCCGCAGCCGGCTCTTGACCCCGCCGGGCTCCCCGCCGCTCTGCCGGCCGACGGCAGGGGTCAGCAAGGGGCCGCACGCCCGAGCGGAGCTGCCGGGGTGGCCGCTCCCGCCGTGCTCGGCCTCCCGCTGCGTCCCCGGGCGCTTTCGAGTCATAGAATCACAGGTTGGAAAAGACCTCTAAAATCATCAAGTCCAACCATCCGCCCAACACCACCATGCCTGCTAAACCGTGTCCCGAAGTGCCACATNTACACGTTTTTTGAATGCCTCCAGGGATNGGGACTGAACCACCTCCCTGGGCAGCCCATTCTGATGGGGAACCGACCCTGGCGTTTCCCCTATCAGTGAATTTCCCCCGTTGTTAAGACAAAGTAACTCAAAGAAATAAACAGCTGTTTTCCTTCTAAAATAAAATCCCTCCATCACTTTGGACCTGACTCAGTCGTTTGCACAAAGCATTCCCACCCGGAGGAGAAGCTGCCCTTTAATACAGCCCAGTTGGTCTCTGGGCACCAGGCTGCTGCTCCTCACGGCCTGCAGAACTGCAGCAGACACGTGTGAGACGCCGGAGTTGTCCCTTTCCTCTCTGCGCTGCTTGTTTGATTGCAAGGCCGAGGCTGGCACCGCCGTCTGTCTGTGCTGTGTCCATCCCGCGCTTCCGGCGGGCCCTGGAGAGCCGCCTGCTTGAGGCCGAGCATAGTCCCAGGCCACGGATGAGGCACTGCAGAGGTGGCTCTGCTTGTGGCTGTGCTCGCAAACAGCATTACTTTATTCACTTTATTTCCATCAAGAGAGTATGTCCATGATGGGGAAAGCTCAGTGAGGACTTCCGGCCACCAGAACAAGTCTTACATAGGTTACACCAAATTCGAGTCGCTCTTCTTTACTACATGTCAGTAATAACCCCTCTCCTTCCTTCGCCGTTGCCCCCACAGTTGTTTTGTGAATTGCTGGCAGGAGGCAGACCTCCCTGGATGGGAGATGCTCACGTGGCTGGCAAATCAGCTCCAAAGTGTAAAAAAGGTGAGCACTAAAACAGGCCACCCTCTACTTCAACCCTGTTACAAACCACGAGGGGTTGCAGAGTACCTAGTGCACTCCAGGCGCTCGGGATGAGGAAAGCTGCAGTCGCTCGCCAGGAGCTTCCCATCTAATTTTAGCCATGACACAATCGGTGACAGTGACAAATGGGGGGGAGGGAGACAAGGGGCAAGGGAGAATGAGGGTGACAATAATAAGATTACACGGTCACTTAGGTTCATTATGCGCATGTCTTTGTGGCGCTGCTGGTCCATTACGTTTGCAATGGGTGGAGGAATGACTAAGGGAGAGGAATCGGGGCAAAGAGCGCAGCGACGGGGCAAGCGGAAGAACAAACAAATACGTTTTTGTGCAATTTGACTTCACCAGCAGCGCCTCACGCTCCGGCTGAGTGGGCAGCCCGAGCCAGCGGGCGCGGGACTGGGAACCTGGGGGGTTTTCTTCCACTGGGTCCTTGGTGTATGCTCAGTATTGGTTTGAATTCCCGGAGATTTATTTCCCAACTCACAGCACTTTATATCTGGCCATACACATCTACAGCTGAAAAAAAAAAGGCCGATCTCAAATTGCGCTCCATGTTCGCTATCCTTCAGACAAGTCGTTGCCTTTGTTAAACAGTTTGCACAGCTCTTTCACCACCTTGTAAGCTACCATGTATTTGGAGCCACAAAAATAGCTGGTAGTATCAAAGGTTTCGAAACTCCTTTTTCTCTGCAAAGAGCTGCTTTGGCCACGAACGGCCGAGCCCGAGCCAGCCACGCAGGGCACCTCCCGCCGACAGGGCTCCTTGGCCGCTCCCTGGCTCCCACCGCCTCCATCCCGGCGAGGTGCGGCACGTCCCAGGTCAAAGGCCTGGTTTAATCTCTGCTGCCACTTTCTCCCCGGCTCCTGCCAAGGAGAACGGCGCAGGGCTCGGCCCTCGGCGCTGCCCTAGCAGGGTTTGCCCTCTCTCGGCAAAACAAACCTCCCAAAGGAGCATCTGGGCAGGGTTTGATTGCTGCCAGAGTGGCTCTGCGCTGTTGATGGACTCAGCTGCTCTATGCCATGCCCGCAGCCAGCAACAATAAAGCAGGCTCTTATTAAATCAACCTGCTAAGACACAGATCCTGCAGGGATGTTCGGGGAAGGGACAGATGGCACAAGCAGAGGCCAGGAATAATTGCAATCCCCATCTCACCAACGTGAGAGACGGATCCTGCCCGATGCTGTGTCCGACAGGGAGGGAGGAGGCAGCCCCGAGAGGTGTCGGAGGAGCGTCCCCAAGCTCTGGAGGGAGCGAGGCGTCTGGAGCATCTCCTACGGATGCCAGTGTGGGCCTGCACCACCTCCCCACCCCCGCCACGGCGTGGATGCTGCCCGGCTGCTGCCGCTCGCTGCCTCTGGCAGGCTGTCCGCGCTGCCATGATCGACCGGCTCGCTGCTGTGACTCACGGTGCCTGCCCGAGCTATACAGGAGGCCCTGCTCCACCACGAAGCCTGAGAAAGCGGCTGCTGAGTAGATACGCAGCGGGGATAGCCTGGATTTCACCGAAGTTACCGTCTAGCTGGGCACATCATTTGCGTAAACACATGCAAAACCAGCTTAAGACCCAGTGTCATTTCTTCTCCGCCTCTTCCAGCGGTTTTGCTAATCCACTTATTGTGCCTTATGGTGTTCAGCATGTAAGCTGTGGGGTAAGGACCGGCTCCTCGGGGCTTGTGCGGCTGCCGGAGCACTGGGGGTTGCTCTCACATGCGGCTCTTTCAAGGAGGTCCTGTGGTAGCAGGGTCATAACCGTAACGACAGCTTTCGATGTCAGCTCTGTCAGATTACAGTGAAATGTGTCTTAGGGGTTGGATGTGTTCACCTGGCCCAGACTCCTAATTCTGAGGCTGCTCCAGGCAGTACGACCTGCAGAGATACTGCTCTTCTTCGCCAGCTTTTCTTGCCAACACAGAGATGATTCAGAGGCAAATTCTGAGGACCTTTCTCAGAAATTTCTTATTTTCTGCCATCCGTCAGCTTTTCGCCATTACTTCAGTAGCAACAAAAGGGATGCTGGCACTTAAAAAAAGGTAAAGGACATTTTCCAAAGCAATTACTGATTCTGGAACACACAGATTCTGGGGCTGCACTGAATTACAATTGATACAACAAGGAGGTCATTGGGATTTCTGGGAGGAGAAGCATCTCTGTGGTCCCCGGGCACGGTACCAGATCACCAGGCATTTAGAAAAGCTTGGCCCAGGAGCTGGTGGTTGGTGGCGAGCAGCACTGCAGGGGAAGAGGCTGTTGCTACACCCTGCCACGCTCACAGCCTGCAGCCCCCACCTCCGCCCCAGCCCTCTCTCCTGGGTATCCCGTCCGATGCTGCGTCTCCTGCCTGCAGGATCAGCATCCCGCGCCAGCGCCGGAAAGCGAGTCTCCGGGCAGCGACACATCACCGCTCCGTGCGAGGACGTGGTGCTGCAGCCAGAAAGCTGGTTTCACGGGTCGCTCCTCTTCCTATTTTCTCCAGATGCAGAGCTCTCTCCTCATTGCCCTTCACGGTCCGAGATATGAAATCTGTACCGCAGTGCCTGGGAAGTGCCTCCAGCTATGTCTCACCGTATCCACGTCAGGCTCACGCCGAGCCGCAGCTTCATGGCTCCCAGAAACTGGCCTGTCCTCCACGCGCATGACATGATGCCAGCACGGCACGGTCTCCGTGGGTACCAGCTTCCTCGAATTTCTGCAGAGTTGAGGGGGTGGGTGATTCTGCCTTGTCAAATCCCCAACACTGTGACAGCCTCTCCCTAGAAATATATATATACATACATATTTTAAAGTTTCTAGCCAACATTGTAGTAGAGTAGAACTGAAAATACAGCTCCTAAAGGCTCAAAAGCCAGAAGGCAACAGTAAGCACAGAAACAAAACCTGTTGCTTTAAACCTCAAATAAAAATAAAGGAGGGGGGAAGGTAAATACACTGTCAAGATATATTTTTGAGATTTGTGAAAATAAAGCAATTTTAAACTGACATCTAAGAGAAGAGTTTCCATTCGCTTTTAGAATTCCATGGGTTTTCCTTTTATCAGATTCTTGCAGCATTTGCAGTTCAAATGCTACAGAAATGTGCAAACTTGTGCATGAAATGCGTTAGCAAAATGAAGCAGCCAACAATTAATTAGAGTAAAACCCTCTGCTTTACTCCCATTAGAGAGAAAGAGAGAGAGAACACGTAAAATTCAACCCAAATGGAGTACTGAGAAAATACTTTAATATGATGTTGATCTTAATAAGCGAAAAATTTGCTTTCTTCTTTTTAATAAATTACTTTTCACTTGACAATTTCCTCATAACAAAGTGACAAGTATTATCCCGAATCGTTAATTCCCCTGTGCAGGCTGCAGCGCTGAGCTCATTAAAGCACAGTGAATCCCCGGGCAGGAGCTGCCAGGCTGTGCTCCCATCCACTGCGGTGAGCTGAGACCATTACAGCCCCTGTGCGGCCTCGTCACCGGCCCTGGGACAGGCAGCGTCACCGGGATGGCCCAGCGCCTCGCCTTGCAGGACCTGGGTACCTTGGTCCGGTGACGTGGGGACATTTCTGCTGAAATAGCGGTGCCTGTTCCCCAGGGCAACCCAGAACATCCCTCCTGGCTGGGATGGGATGCACATGCACACGAAAACCGCGTCCTGGCAGTGCTCATGGCACGTAGGAGCGATGTGTCCCAGGTGGGCGATGCCGCCGTCACCAGCTGCTGCAGGGTGGCACTTCTGCGTGGCACGGCCTCGCTCGCCCGCTGACGGCACTCGCCTTCCCACCCATTGCTTTCCCCAGCCGCTGCTGAGGACGCACAGACACAGCAAAGTCCCCAGAGCCCATGTGCCAGGCACTGTCCCCAGACGGCCACGCTGCCCGTGGCTCTCGCGAGGGTGGAGGCAGGTCCTGGGCTGAGATGCTTCTGGAGCAGATCAACCCAAGGCCGGAGGAAAAGGATTTCCAGACAAGCGCATCTGCAGAGCTGCAAGCAACAGCCAGCCAGGCAGAGCTTCTCCCCAGACTGCATGTGCAAAAACCTAACAAAACTGTCTGCGAAGCGAGAACATGGGCGAGCTCATTATGAGACACTTTATCAGCCTTCCTGGCAAGGGAGGCCGACGGTGCAAAGCTGCATGTCCTCCATGCCAGAGCCTGTCACCTCCCCTGGAAACGACACCTGGCTGCTTGGAGGCAATCCAGGCACCAGTGAGGGTCTTCACAACACCCCGCAAAGCTGCAGCCTGGGTAACGTGCGACATCCATCATCAGCACCCGAGGGAGCCGAACCAGCAGAGCTCAGAGGCTGGCTGCTCCATGAGCCCAGCACCGGAGCCGAGGGGTTAAAGTGCTCAGCTGGGGAAGGTCCTTGAAAAGCCCCAAAAATGCTTAATTAGAGCATTTAAATCGGATGGGGTTGCAAAGCAGTTAATTTCTCAACTTGGAAAACACAGAATTAATATTTGCCAGGCAGGATGAGAAGCAGCGGGGGCCATCAACAGCCTTGCTGGGGCTCCCCGTGCTGGGGGGGACTCCAGAGGTCTCCGCTGTCATTGCCTGGGGCTTTTAGCACTTTGTTCTGCAGTTTAAGAACTTGCTCAAGTTCGTTTTGTGGATAAAAGCCGGTGATGCAAACCCCCGCTGTATCTCTGCCTTCAGCAGCAAGGGGCTGCTGGCTGGCTGGTTTTTGCAGAGCAGCGCTTCGGTGTTTCAAAGAATTTCCTCACTTGTGCAGTCTGGAGAGGATCAATCCCATGGCTGGTGAAAGCCAGCGTGGCTTGCCAGCCGCCTCGCCATCCCTGCGCAGAGGGACAAACAGACAGAGCCCAGCACGGGTCTGCTGCCTCGCTCACCCACAGCCACGGGCACCTCGGCCCCAGCAGCCCCGGGGAGCCCAGCTGTGCCATGCTGGGGAGCGGATGCTCTCGCCTCTGCCTGTGCCGCAGCCGACCCGGAGGCAGGTCCGGTGTGGGGGTGTGGAGTGGGCATGCTGGGGGGAGAGAGCTGAGGCTCGTCCCTGGGCTAGTCCTCATCCGCGGGCTGGCAGCTCTCCTTGAGCTGGTCCATCTGCCTCATCCCGCAGGCTTCTCTCATCTCCTGCTTCTCGCTTTTCTCATCTTTTCCCCAATATTTAATCCCATGCCAAATTCGTCCCCATCCTCTTAGAATTCTGCAAGTCTTTTTTTTTTAGCTTGGCTGCAGAACTGGGAAGCATTCTGAAGCCCTCTGTCTTTAGTCTGCATACCTTGTGCCACTGCTATGTTCCCATCACTTAAATGTGAGGTCTTTGCATACTACGCCGGCTTGACGTGAATTTTCGTGTGTTCCCTAGAAAGAAAACCATCCTCCATCCGCCAGTGCTTTGTGGTGAAAGAGAAGGGGCAGCACAGCAGGACGAGAGGCAGCAGCTGAGGGTCCCCACGCTGTGCTGCGCCGTGAAGTGATGCTGGCGGCTGAGCTGAGCTGGGCTTGCTTTCCCGGCAGTATCCAGTTCCTCTTCGATGGCCGCAAGCGAAAGGCTTCGACGCCCTCCATCAGCACTGCAGCGGGCGAGGGCTGGCGCGGGCGGGCTGCGTGGCTCTGCAGGGTCCCCCCTCGCCCTCCCGCTGGCGAGACGGCCGCCACCGTCCCTGGCGTCACCTGCTGAGTCTCGGCCCCGGGGGAAGGGGGAGAAAAAAGCCGCTTCCTCGTGCACAGAGACGCTGCGCCGAGAGCAGAGAAAATTGATCTCTGGCTGCTGAGCCTCTCTAGGACTTTGCGTTGCTGAAAGGAATAATCAAGCCCAGCCCTGGAGAAGACAAAGGTGGAAAGAAAATAAACGCTTTCCCCATCAGGCTGATTTCTGCCTAGGGTTGGGGCACTCCCGGGGGACCTTGCTCCTGGGGCTGGTTCAGCGCTGGATCTGTGAGGATCCTGCAAAATTTAGGTTTTCCGGCTCATTCCTGCAGGGATGGAGAGAAGGGGAAGGGGGAGGGCGGCTGGCGGGGCTCCCAGCCGAGCCCCCGGCCGCAGGGCTGCCACGTGCACTCACACAGGGCTTGCCCAGGGGACGCTGCCTGAGCCACAATCACAACTTGTCTCCTGTCCCTCTTGCACAAACCACCTCTGGTGCAAAAGCCTGGCTTCCCCCAGGCCGAGGCCCTCGCACGGCTGCACGGGTTGGAGTTCAGAGACGAGGAGCAAAGTGCCAAAGTGCCGCTCGGCGGGCAGAGCGGGGAACAAATGCGCTCGAGCGCTCCTCGCCCACCAACGCAAGCCAAGGGCTGAGCTTTGCCCTCCGCAAGAGCATGGGACGTTTGTGGCAGACACCACCACCAGCAGCTCCAAATCTGGATCTAACACTCCATTGCCTCAACGGTTACCAGATTAAAGGAACAATGCACATCAAAACGGGGAGCCTGCTCCCGGCAGCACACCCCAAGCTGGCCAGCCCCAGCTTCAACTCCGACACGTTTCGGCAGGCAGCCCCCAGCCCCACCCTCGCCGAGCTGTCCGACAGCGGTGGGCAGAGCTGTGGCAGTGCCGGGCGCCTGCGAGCAGGGGTTCAGGGCACCGCTGCGTCCCACGCTGGACGCGGGGAGTGGAGCTGTCGCCCCAGCCCCAGGCAACCGCTGCTGGAGGCACGCTGCGTTGTTTGGCGTCTGGTGGAAGATGCAGGTTGATGATCCTGGAGGTGGGGGGAGGCAGACGAGGAGCGAGGCAGCTCGGGCTGGAGCAGCTCTTCCATCGCCGCCGCAGCCCTGCGCCAGGACCAGCCGGGCTTGCTGGCAGTGGGCGTTCGTGACTCATTTTCCCTGATCACCATCCGATGACACATTTACTGCCAGCAGGACGGGCCTCCCGCCAGCACGGCAGCCCCGGAGCCTCGTGGGAGGGCGGCGGTGCCGATGCCGACGGGCTGGGAGGCCACTGGCTTCACCCCTGGGAACCCCAGCCCCATGTGTACCCCTGGCTGGGCGGGCAATCGGGGCAGAGCCAGTCCCTCAGTCCCGGCAGCAAGTGCCCCGACACCCAGGGTGGGAGCGCAGGGCTGGCTGCGGGCGCGGGAGCTGCATGGGCAGTGCTCGGCAGGGTGCTGGCAGCCCAGCCTCGGAGAGCCAGCTCAGCACCCTCGCCTCCCGCAGCACCCACCCCACTCGCCCCAGCCTCCTGGCTCATGGCGCCGGGCCCGCAACGACAAATGCCTTTAAAACACTTTTTATTAAGTGAGAAATCTGACTCCGTTCCCCATGCCAAGCCCTAATACAGTGCAGACCTAAATACAGCACTAATGCGGAAGCTTAAAGGATTTCCCATAATTGAGCAAAGCTGGCAGAGGGGCGAGAGCCTGGCGGGGGAACCACAGCCCACCTCCCTCCCCGGCCTGGGCCACCCTCTGCCCAATGCTGCTGGTCCCAATCCGGCCGCAGCCCCACCCTGCGACTGCAGGACGTAGGAAATTAAAAAGTCTTTCAAGGCCTCATCCCGCCCAGCCCAGAGCCCCAAGTTGCCCTCGTTACCCTCTCCAAAATCCCCTTGATTTATGCAATAGCACAAGTAGCATCGCCACATGTGAATTCCTGCCTCCCCACGTCACCCCCATCCTCCCACTGCTGGGGCCCTGCCTGCCCCTGCCCCTGCCCACCCCGAGCCCCTGGTGTGAGAAACGGCGGAGCCAGGGGAGTGGGACCGGTCATACCCAGCTCCCAAAGCCCAGGGGATGGCTCAGAGCAGGGGAGCGGGACTGGTCAAACCCAGCTCCCAAAGCCCAGGGGATGCTCGGAGCAGCGGAGCGGGACTGGTCAAACCCAGCTCCCAAAGCCCAGGGGATGTTGGGAGCAGGGGAGCTGCCGAGCCAGCACCTGCTCCTCCTGCACGCCCCAACATCACGGGGCTGGGGTGGCCGCAGCACCCTGTGCCCCAGCAGATACACAGACTTACCTCTGCATTACCCCCGCCCTGGCACTGCCTCACGCCGGCTCTGAGAACAGCGATGGTTTAAGGGGCAGCGTCCCGTGTCTCCTTACCCCTTGGCAGAGCGTGGCCCTCGGGCAGGATCAACCCACAGGGCGGGTGACATGGCTGGTGGCTTTGAGTCAGGCTTGTGTTTCTGCAGGGGAAAGCAAATGGTATTTTTCTTCAGCAGGAGTTTTCCAGAAGCCTTGCAAAGTACCCGCGAGCACCTTCGCTTTGGTGCAGACATGCACACCCTAAAAAATCCCTGGCACCTCTCGGCACCCCGGCGTGATCATCAGGAGCTGCTCGCCGGCGGGAGCCCTTCCAGGCACCCAGATCCACTGTGCTGCAGGCGTGGGGGCAAGGATGGGGGGCTGCCGGCGGAGACATGGCCGCAAAGCCCTCCGCCGCCTGCCACGGCGTGCGCAGGACATACACGAGCTGCAGCAGAAACGCTGCCACGGAGATCAGCTGAATTACAGTGGCGTAAAGCATGAAAGCAGAAGCCGCATCCATGATAAACACAGGCTTTGAGCACGCAATGGCTGCAAAGGGGAGGAAGGCAGCAGCTCCCTTGGGACGGCGCAGATAGCGTTTACGAGCAAATAATTTACATGCACCATGGAGCAAAGCAGCAATACCTCTGCGCAACCCAGCTGCAGCTGCGAGGAGATAAACGGTGCCTCCTGCCCGGCTGCGGTGATCCTCGCTGCTGCGGCAGCCGGCGCGGGTGTCGTGCCGCAGTGCCATCGCCTCGGGGCTGGATTTACACCTTCGGATCCAGGTCAGGGGCGGTGGGAACAGCCGGGGAGAGGATGGAGCACGTGGCTGCTACGCAGACTGGCAGAGCCACCCTGAAAAAGGCAAAATGAGGGGGAAAGGGCAAAGGCGCTTGCAGCAAACGTCTTCCAGCAGAGACGAGCCCGGCCGGGACCCCGTCAGAGCCGGCTTGATGAGCACCTGCTCCTCCAAGCCCATCCCCACGGCCTTCAGGCTGTGGCTCTTTCCACCTCCGAGCAGGTCCCTCTGCCCACAGACACCCCGGAGAACTTCCAGGCCTCTCACTGGGATGGCTCTTTGGGATGCGCTGCCATGTCAGAGACGTGCCGGAGGCAGGGTCCCACGCGGGATGGAAGCGGCACATCGGTCTGTCCTCCGCAGCAGCAGCTCGGAGCAAAGGCAAGAGGGGACGGGCTGTTCCTCCTGCTGCAACACGCTCCGACGCGGCCCCTCCTGCGAAGCGCTAACCAGCTGCCTGTGTTGGAGGACATTTTAGATCCACACCTCATCAGGGATTATCCAAATATTTCTTTCTCCAGTCTCCTTTTTCTCATAATAAATAGATCAAAAAGTCATCTGTTTATCCAGCACTAAGTCCAGACTGAATAAAAACTGGCTTTGGACCACAGAGGCCCACCTGAATATCGTGCAAGTCTCAAAAAATAGATTTTTTCCCCCATGTTTCCTACTGAAGCTTCAATGGCCAAAGAACTATATGGAGATTTTCATTAAACTTGGCTTTCCTGTATGAACGTGCCTCAGTGGAGAGGAAGGTAGATAGGCTGGGTGCTGTGATATTTCCAGATGACACATGCAGTAAATACAGTATCACATACAGTTTGTTTAGATCCTTTAATCCAACTTCCTCTATAACGCAGCTTGCAGCAGCTCCTCCTGTGAGTTCTGCAAATGGGCCCCAGGTGAAATCCCACACCCCTGGCCCAGGGATGCTGTTCAGCCTTGAAACACCATTTGAAGTCCCTTGTTAACGGGCTGCCCTTGAATTTCGGTGCTCGTGTGGGACTCCCACCTCAACACTGCCCACGGGGGATGCTTCTCCCGAGTGGAGCCGGTGTCTCCCAGCAGCCAAGGCTCAGCCCTTCCCATGGCCCAGAGGAAAGCAGCCCCACAGGTCCCCATCCCCTTCCCACAGAGAGCACGAACCGGAGGAAAGCTGGCAATAAAAACTCGTCAACTGTTCAGGAAGGAGCCCATCCTTCCACAACATCCACTGCTTGGAAAAGTTTCAGATCTCTTTCTTTGCTGGTTTTAGAAACAATTCAGACATCTAATTGTGCCATCAGCCGAGGCAGGAGTCATTTATAGAAAGCAGCCGTAAGTGGCCTTGACATACAAACGGAGTCAATTAACCTGCAAGGAGAAGTCAGGGGAACAGGCTGAGGAAATAGAAACAGTTACGTAATTCGTCCTGGGCTGGGTCTGTCTTTGCTCAAAGTCAACGCCTTGTCCTACTAAGGGTGGGGAGGAGCGGTGTCTGCACAGCCTCCTCGCCGCACCCCCGAGCAGCTCTAGCAGACCTCCATCCCCTGTAAACACTTCTTTTCAAACTCCCGTTTTTCCCACGGAGTCAGATTTTTGAACTCCCTTGGGAAAATGGCCAGTGATCCCTCCCACACTGCACTCCCCTCGCTCGTGTTGGCACCAAAGCCCTCTCGTTGCACGGTCTGGGCTCGCCCCCCACACCGGTGAGCCCCGTGCTGCGGCAGCCCGGGCGCCGAGGCCGGCTCACCCCTCCGGTGCCGGCAGTGCAGTTACTCACATCGTCAGGGGCCTCCCCATGTCGTCTTCTGCTGTCCAGGAGACGAGCGATGGTGCAGCCCGGCACAGCCACACTGCCAGCCCGTCCTGCAAAAGCCACGCTCCCCGGCTTGGTGCCTTCAGCTGGACCCAATGTGTGCTGTGACCAGCCACTAAAAGCTAAATCCCTCAGGGAGGGAGTGGCAATCGCAGGCCAGTTTAAGGGTAAAAGCCCCCTTTTATGGCAACGCTGTTGGCACGCAGATGGTGACCAAGGCGGCGATGCTGCTGAGCAATCTTCTTACCTCTAAATCTATTCAACATTAAACACAGAATCGTTAAGGCTGGAAAAGACCTCTAAGATCGTCAAGTCCAAGTGTCAACCCAACACCACCATGCCTGCTAAACCACGTCCCCAAGTGCCACATCTACACATTTTTTGAACGCCTCCAGGGACGGTGACTCCATTAAAGGACAAACTCGGCAAGAAGCGATGTTCTCTCACGGAAGTCTACACTGAGCTCAGCCGCGGCGAGAGGCATCCCCAGGCTGCGCCGGGCAGAGGCGGGAGCCCAGCAGCGCAGCCCGGGGCAAGCCGGGCACTTGGAGGAGAGCCGGGGAATCCGGGCCGCGGCCAAAGGGAGCTTACTGTTGTATTACTGCACCGGGATGTTCGAAACGGTATCTGACACAAGTGCTGAAAGAGAAAAATTAATACACACATCACTGTGCTACAAAAGCTGCAGGCCTTTTGAATGATACTCGATTTATTCTTCATGGTTATCTCCAAATGAACAGCTCTGATCTCCTCCCTAATCACATCACAGATAGGGTCGGAAAGGAAGCATGGACAAATACAAACGGAGCATACCATGTCACGTGTGTCTCAGAAGGGCTAAGGCACAAGAGAAACCAAAAGGCAGCATCTGCAAAGTTTTACTTTTTATTTTTCTAAAATACAAATGTCTTTCTTGTGTTAGTAACTTTAATATGATAGGCCGAATGCATCCAGTAAAAAGGAGGCACTGGCTACAGAATTCAAAATACTGAAGCTATTTTCTGGAAAGAAATTTATTCTGGTGTTCTACACTTTAGATACAACATTGAATCAAATTCCTTAGTTATAATTTTTACATCAGAACCTTTAAAGTTTGGGACTAATAAACTGGAGCTTGAAAAGTTTTTAAAGTAAACTCCTATTAATGTGTAGATATGGATCCATAAAAAAACATAACCAAGAATTTTATACACTTTATTAAAAGATCAAAAAATAAACAATAACAATATAGAAGTAACATACTAAAATGAGTAGCATTATGCACATTTCTAAAGCACGTACAAGCACTACAGCAATATAACGTGGCAAAAAGAAAAATAAATTCAAAGCGTACACCCTGTTGGTAGCAGTTGAGGGAATGAACTATCGTGTTATGGAACTGAAATATTGCATTAGCCTACGCCTGTCTGGATCCGATGATATTTTAATTTCTTACAATTCCACAGGGCTAACTGTAGTCGTTTGTATATATATTTTCTAAACTATACCATTAAATTGATGTCTAATGTTTCCCTTACTTTGTTTTACCAGAAATGCCTACGAAAAGAAGAATGTACTTCAAAGATCTACTTTACACAGTACAGTATAAATGTTTTTATATATTTAAATTAAAAATTTACAATTTAGGAGAACATTCTCTCTTTGATTTTAGTGATTGCCTAAAATACAACTCTCTGTTTATAAAAAAAAATAGTGATCTGTTGTCAGCTGATACAATAAAGAGTGTGGGGAGTCTCGGTTCGTTTTCATGATTTAAAACAAAGACATAATTAAACCAAAGCTAATCGGAAAGAAAAAAAAAATCCCATAATCCAATCTAAGAATGGTCTTATCATCCCCTCATCTGCTAGGATACAAAAGCCATGGCAACAAAATCATTTGGCTTCCACCACTATCAAATAGCATCTGTGTACAGTAATAAAGAACTGGAACCTTGTAATTCGGTGTCAGGTAATTCTCTCTGTTGTGTGTTTGGAAAAAATAACTTCATCTTATTTAATAGTTGTGTTATTTTTGCATGTTTAAATATCTCATTTGAGAGGCATATAGAGTTATTTTTGAGGATGTCAGTAAAGATCACTAGCAAAGATCTTAGCAGTGTTGTCATGGTCATGCTCACACTCCAATGAAAAGAAGTTTGACCGGCTATGATTCATTTCACATAGTGCAAAATATTTTACTCTCTTAATCCTAGAAATGAGAAAGAGCTCGATTACAAAAATTGATTACGGCAAAGGAAAGCCTTAGCAGCACAGTGGCTAGAATTAGCTGATTATTTCCTACTAAAATCAAAGTTATTGTAACACCCGTGAAGAGAAGCAACATCTGATTTTCCCCCTCCGTTTTCAAGACTCAGACTGCACGACGCTGCGGCTCCAATGCAGCAAAGCACCCCTAAACACACCCCGCAGAGCTGCACAGGCTGGCCGGGCACTCGCTGCCATCGCAGGAGTCGGAAACCTCCGCGAGGCCAGCACGGTCTTGCGATGGCAGCGACACCGCAGCCCCCAACCCTGGAACGGGCCGGACTGGGAGATGGCGGCATCGGGTGCCGCCACTCACCGGTTCTGCTCTGCGGTGCTTGACCCATCGCTTGAGCCAGGACCAGCCTCGCAGCAAGACCAGCCGCCTTTCTGAAGCAAATCTGGGCCTTGGGTTTTACAAAAAAAAAAAAACAAAAAACAAAAAAAACCCCACCGAAAAAACCCAAACCACCTTACTCCAATGAAAAAATAAATGGGTCAACACAGGCCCTTCAGCTTCTCCAGAATCCCCCAGTACCGCAGAGCCTTGGCAGTGCCACCAGCACAGCAAAAGGAACCAAGAGGCTGCTCAGCAGGCGGGGGGACCACAGCCACGCTCTCCTCTGGTGGCACCTCAGCGGGGCTTGTCACCCCAGCCAGAAGGACCACGCCGGCCCCGCCGCCACGATCAGCCACCACCTCCCTGCCCCAGCACGCAGCCAGCCGTGCCATCGGAGCGGGCAGCACCGGCCAGCGTGGCCACGCAGCTCTCTCCTGTCAACGCCACGGCTGTCGTACGGCAGGGGACACCAGCCCACGCAATCCCAAACCACCACGTCCACCCACTGCTCATCAGCCCCTTCCGTTTCGCTTCCTCACCCCAACAGGGTGAAACAAAAATCACCATAAAAATCAGGAAGTTGCGACATTTCAAGTTCCTTCTGGGATTTAAAACACTCGCAGCGATGACAGCCACCTCTGCCAGATGAACACTTGCAGCTAGAAATAGGATTAGGTGCGAGGAAAAAGGTGTGCGCGCCGCCCCGGAGCTCTCAGCCCTAATAGGATTCACTGAGAACACAACCTATCGGAAACATGACCTAGGGTGTGTTTGAAAATGTAGGCCAATTAAAAAAAAAGCAATTCCAATCTTTGCTAGTGACCTCACTAGTTAATTAAGCACTGTTTCCCATTTCTCTGTGCTGCAGGTTGGAGCTGACCTGTTATCAGTCTGCTGTATAATAAGCTATGGCAAACTACAAAGCTTTTACAACAGCAAAGCAACATCATGCTTTCAGATAAGTTTTATAGCAAAAAACTCCTCCTTTTCAAAGCCTTAGTAATACCTATCTCTTTTACAAACTTTTCCTGTATTATTACAGACTTTTTATATTCAAAATAAGTTCCAAGGATTTCTTTCGTGGACTATGTACATAAGTGCAAAAAAGGTGTGTCTCACACATTCGTACACTAACTGAATCAGTTTAACTGCAGCATATTTGTATCTTCAACACTGTTACGGGGTCATTCCACAATATTTTTTTTTCTTATGTACAGTTTTTGCTAATATAAATTAGTATTAAAATAGTTATATGCTTAATTGTTTAGCCCTGATCGTAACGTAATTGCGTGAGTGCTCCATTTCTGGAGAAAAGAAAATTGCAGGCAGAGCTACAGTACTGAAACGGATTGATTCTGAATTCCCACCGTGTGAATGAACCTGAAATGAAAGCAAGACCGGTCACTACGTCGTGAATACAGGCTGTTGCATTTTCGAAGTGAAAATACTGTGGAATAACCCTTGCCACACAACAATTTCTACAAGCTATAAAACCTGACTCTAAATCCATGTGTTGTAAACTTCTTGACTGAAAAAGTGACGTTAAAGACACAAATTCAGCGTTCACATGGGACTTTGGGATTTTAAAAATATTCAATCATATCTTTATCTGACAGTATCGAACTGTACCTTTAACAAGCTCATACTGTTACACATCACTTTTAATTTACATGTGAAAATTTCACAAATAATGTATACAAAGGTAGCCATGTTGTAGTTTTGTTGCCATAGCAACAACAACTTAATATAATTAGTTAACAATGAATCTATCATTGTAGGAGTTACATACAAAGTTAATTTTGTTCTTAAACTGTAAACTATACAAACTAGTTATGGACTGTATTCTATACCTTACCATGCTTCAGTGTTGGTTTAGAATATAACTAAATGGGCTGAATACATGTATTAAAAATTTTAAACTTTCTCTAACTCTCCTTCAAAATTAAATTCATTAGTTACTAAAGATATCAAAAAAAGCAATAATGAAAACCTTAAAAACTAATGGTAGAGAAATGAAAATACATGACATGAATGAATGCGTTGTAGCCTAGTAAGAATGTATGGTAGCTCTATTTACATTTGGATTAGGCTATCAACTATTTTTTTCTTTTTAAAGTTATTACAGTCTTTAACATACAGTATATACTCTAAGGCCTTCAACAGGCACATGGTAAAATCAGGTCAGTATCAAACTAAATCCATTCAACAGGAATGGGAAATTAGGTTTTCCTCATAAATTTCACCTTTTTCAATTTTCACGTCTGTGAAATGTACAAGGGATAAACAGAACGAGGACTCCAGTTTCTCCATCACTGCGTACCCGCGTGTCCCAGGGCTGCTCTGCCGCACCAGCCCGCGGCGGGGAGGAGAAGACCTCTCGCCAGGCACACGCGTCTCCTCCCCGGGCCAGCTGCACCCACCAGACACGCACCCATCTCCATCGCCATTGCCGGACCAGCTCCGGCGGGACGCCCGGGGAGGACCACACCGCCGGAACCCAGAGTGCCAGCGCGGCCAGCCCGGCGGTGCCACCGTTCGGGAACACTCCGAGCGAGCGCGGGGCCAGGCGGCAGGGACGGGTGGCAGAGAGGAGCGGCGCTGCGGGGTGTTCGGGAAGGGGGCCGGCGCGGGCTGGCCAGGGAGGTAACGATTTCTAGAACATCGCGATGCAAAAATACACAGTCAAGAATCATCAGCTAGAAATTTCCAACTAAAAAAACACGGCTGATTGTGAAATCATGTTCCAATTTACTAAAAACACTGTATTTAACAAAAATAATCTTAATAGTTTTATGAATCCATTTTATTTTAAATCCCTCTTTTATTGTCTGCTTATGTTACAGTTTAGTAGTAGTACTTCTTATTGAAACTACTAACAACCTTTTTTCGTGAAAATGATCAATCTCAGCTTTCATTTTCCCTCTGCATGACCCGTTTTATCCAAGTTTCAGCATTTCTTGCATATTGTTTGCATAAGGCTGAGAGAAATGGACAAAGAGAAATAACTTTGGATAAATAAAAAATATAGGTTCATGGAAAGTGGGAAGCTTATAAAAATGTCACTAAAATTATATCGATTTAAACAAACTTACATACATCTCTTGTCAAATAAAGGATGATATTCATGCTTTTATGACATTTATTTAGAGTCACTAACTAGCTCGGTGACTTTGTAATAGTCTATTTAGGAAATTTATAGTCTGGCGACTTTTTTTTTTTCTTTTCTTTCTTGAACAAAGAAAATTAGAGCAAGTCATTGCACAACTAGTTTAAATAGTGCTACCTCAAAATGGCATTTTTGCCGAGATTGTTTTGAATTTGGTGAAGTTTAGTGCTTCAAGCTTTTCTTTCCTTAAACTCATTTACAAATTAACTCTAAATTTGCCAGCAATATAAAAACTGTTGTGGCACCTAATATAACTACCCTGAACATCCCTCATTGAACCTCTTTAATAAAAAATAATCCTTAAACGCTTTTTTTTTTCAGTGCTTTAAATGTGACATGAAAACAGCTGTGTTCTAGGTTTACATTCTATGCACATCTATGCCAGATGTTTAAGTCGATAAATAAAATAGGAGGTTACATCAAAGTGTCAAGATATACAAAAATCCATTTAGCACTGAAAAAATTCCAACCTCCTCGAACTCATAAAGCCATACAAGCTTGAATGCATCCTTTCTGGCTTAAGAAGATCAGCTCTGTTCTTTGTTGAGGCACTGGCACAGGTTGTGCAAAACCCATTTTTGATACACAAATAATTTCAAACAGGAAGTACTCAAATCCACTTTTTCCACTAACAATGTTATGGTTTTGGGAAACAGAAACTCAGTGGTGAAAAGGACAGGTATGCGGTCGCCAATATAAATGAGAGTCACTGATTTCAGGGAACGCTGCTGCTTGTGAACGCTGACAGCTGGGGAACATCTACGGACACGAGCGACTGTCAGAACACGGGGTTCATAAAGGAGGGTCTCGGAGGGGGATGTTTCCTCCCTTCTCTCAGGGTTTGGTTCAAAGCCTGCTGAAGTGAATGGAGAGATTCCTTCCGGCTCAAGGCCTTTCTGAGCTGGGCTCGTCAAAGGTTCGTGCTCTGAATCAGTCTCCACGGGCAGACGGTCAGAGCCTGCTCTGGGACGCGCTGGCTGTGCCCTAGATGCCCCTCCATTGCCTGCGGGCTGTGGAGATACACGTCTAGCGAACTATCTGCACTCACATGGGAGGAGAGGGAGCAAAGGACATGTCTAACCAAGGCTAAGGAACTTGGAAAAGAAAAGAAAACCTGGTTGTCAGACTTTGGCACCCTACAGGACCACAGTGAGCTCAGGGTGGCCGGCGCTCCACGCACTGGGAGCTGGCCTCTCGCTTGGTTTCAGTAATGATTCTCTTTCGCTTTCTCCTTGTATGGAATGGACTTACAGCAGCAAATCCATCTCTTCCGTAATGCCAATGATACTGTAGAGCTATGATGTGGACGAATTTGGATGTATCCTCAACCAAAACGCATTCTGCAGCCACACTGTTCAGCAACGCAGCACAACGACAGGCTGGGCTGTCCAGGCTGCACGGGCTGGAAATCGTTTCATTCGTGCGTATGAAAAGGAGGTATTGAGAACTAGCCCTTGTTGTGCAGCAAACATTGCTCTTGATCAAGTAGAAGGTGCCAAAATATATCCACTGACCCACAGGAGCTCCATTAAGATGAGTGTTTACCTACGGTAGAAAGCTTATGCTGAGCTTTTTCCTGCTTTGTTACTGCTGTGTTTGCTTTAAAGGGCCAGAGATCACGGGGGAAAAAAAATCACCCACTTATGGAAACAGATGATTAAATAATCGGTGCAAGCTGACAAAACTTCATGAAGAGCCACGTAAGATTTCAGGCCGAAATGTTTCAGCACACTTAGTGGAGCCAAGCCCCTGGGCACGGTGTTACCCAGCTCGGGCTAAGTCACGGCTATGGGCCCACTCCAGCTAACGGCTGCCATTCATTCCTCTCCAACGCAATGAGTCTGTGCCCAACTGAAACTGTCTCATTTCACCACCTATATTTTTGTTGTTGTCGTTTTGACTGCACCATGAGAACAGCAAGAGAGATTGTGCGCCGTTTGCAGCTGAGAATGCACTTCAATGGACAACAGAACTGCAGAAATCCCTCGATGCTTACCACGGTCTGAGTAAATCACTCCTGTCCCCTTACTGAGCCTGGGCTTTTGTGGGGTTTTTTTCCAAAAGTTTCCAGAATCAGTTCATTGTATTGAAGGAAATACCCTGAACTGGACTAAAATGACAGCAGTCCTTTCGTATCACTTGTACTAAAAATTTGGAGACTCTATGTGAAGGCAAATTCTAAATGACAAATGGAGCACTTAACACAAGCAACTTTAGCTGACATTAACAGCAAAATCCAGCAAAGGGCAGAACATTCCTGTGTCGTGATTTTCAAGCACATAATTCCTGTTTCCCACAATAACATTTTTAGTAAAAAACAAAAACCCATTAAAACCTACATTATATGAAAACTTAAGACATAACAATAATGAAAAAATGGTATTGAGTATACTTGATAATGATGTACACTTTAAAACAAATCAATAGACTATGATGTAAACAAAACAGTAAGATAACACTTTAAAAACAAGACAAACATTTATCCATCGATAGTATACAGTAAACCAACAGTCCGCTGTGCAGATGCACTTATCAGGATTGGTAGTCATAAAATGATTAAGTGTGTTAAAGTAATGTGTTATAAAAGTCTATTATAATTCTCTACTTGTATATCTCATATAACAGAGCGCTGTTTGTTAATTGTTTCTATAGTGCTTTTTTTTTT
>Ga0065711_1036876_pt1 | contig 20471 bp, 8 predicted proteins | sample Hoacrofraction12_FD_59098 | JGI IMG/M metagenome (GOLD analysis project Ga0065711, IMG submission 59098) | Hoatzin crop microbial communities from Cojedes, Venezuela - Epithelial fraction 12 v2 (version 2) | ecosystem: Host-associated > Birds > Digestive system > Esophagus > Crop | place...
TGAGGACAGGCTGAGGGAGCTGGGGCTGTTCAGCCTGGAGAAGAGAAGGCTCTGGGGTGACCTTAGAGCAGCTGCCAGTGCCTGAAGGGCCTACAGGAAGGATGGAGAGGGGCTTTTCACAAGGGTGTGTAGTGATAGGACAAGGGGGGAACGGCTCTAAGCTAAAAGAGGGCAGATTTAGATTAGATATTAGGAAGAAATTCTTCCCCATGAGGGTGGTGAGGCCCTGCCCGGGTTGCCCAGAGAAGCTGTGGATGCCTCCTCTCTGGCAGCGTTCAAGGCCAGGTTGGATGGAGCTCTGAGCACCCTGGTCTAGTGGAAGATGTCCCTGCTCATGGCAGGGGGATTGGAACCAGATGATCTTTAAGGTCCCTTCCAACCCTGACCATTCCATGATTCTATGATTCTATGGTTCTATGACTGTATTTAGTCTAGAAGAGAGAAGGCTCAGGGGGCACCTGATCAATGTGCGTACATCTCTGAAGGGAGGGTGTAAAGAAGACAGAATGAGGATCTTCTCTGTGGTGTCCAGTGACAGGGCAAGAGGCAATAAGTGCAAACAGAAACACAGGAGTTTCTGTGTGAACATAAGGAAACATTTTTTTTACTGTGTGCGTGGCTGAGCACAAGAGCAGGTTGGCCAGATAACTCAAAAGATGCCTGGACGTGCTCTGCACTAGGTGACCCTGCTTGAGCAGGAGTATTGGACAAGATGACCTCCAGACATCCCTTCCAACTTCAACCACTTTGTGATTCTGGGAAGTAATTATCCAGAGGAACTAAAAGTGTGGTACACTGTCTAAACTGAGACAAAGCTTACATTTGATATAAAACATGAAAGAAAACCGTCAGTGCTAGCCAGTATGTGTGTTTGTGGCTTCAGAAAGATGGCATCCAAAACCACCAGTGATCCCTACCTGTCATAATGTTCTGTGGGGTCATTAACTGCTGATTTTAGAATACATCAGTTTTAAAACTCATGCAACCTAATTTTGGGTAGGGATTGGATGACCATGGAATTTGCATAGTCGTCTTCTTATCCTATATGGCTTTCACTTACGATTTTGTTTTATGTTACTGTCCACTTGTGTATTCTAAATGACCCTAAATTTGAGCATATATGTAATGGCTGTGATCTCACAGAATGGCAGTATTTACATTTACTTAATACCTGTTGATCTGTGTATAGTATCAAGATTAAAATACGTAGTTGCATGGAGACCTATCGTAATGGTAAGTCTATGGTATCTAGCTGTACTTTCTAAAGAAAGGGTGCATTATGGACAGGATGTCAACTGAATTTTTTCTCAATACAATCCAAATTTTGTAAGCTGCCAAACAGAAACCACTTTTTCTGACTGCACAATCTAAAGAATTAGTGCTCTGTGCTGTGCCTTATGTGTTTGTTTTTCATATGAAAACACAATTCCTGCAGGGAATTCTGTTTCAGCCACAGAACGAAGGCCTGTGAACAGCTCTTCTTTCTGCCTGAATGTTCCCCCATGAATTGCTGATGGTTAGGAAAGCTCACAGTGACAGAACAGGAGACAGCAGCTTTGTGCTTAGATGACAATAGTCTGTGACTGTGCTAACTGCCGCTGGCACCATTAAGTACCGATCCATAGACTAAAATAAAAACAATTATCGCTCCATGCATTAGAATTATGAAATCCACTCTGTTTCTATAGTAACATGAGTGACAGCTTATATTATGACTTCAAGAAAGTTGAATGTGACCATTTCTTTTTTTTATTTTTTGCAGTTTTACAAGGAGCAGCAATTCACAGAGAAAATAATGTTTAAGATGGTGCACATAATTGACAAAATAAAGGTAAGATGTACTTTACTGGTAACAAAAAGATGCACAACATACATTCAAGTTGGAATGTTGATTTTTACTATTAAGTATTCTGTTATGTAGAGACACTCAATTTAGTGCTGTCTGAAGTAGATTCTTCTGTTTATTACGAATAATATCTAAGTGGAAGCTTTACAAGAGTTGAAGAGTAAGAAAGGAAGTGAAGTGAGGGCTTTAACAAGTCAAAATTTTTAAATTGTTTTGTCATGTGGTCTGACAAAGTATATAAAAAAACAGTTTTACATGCTGAACTTTTGTCTGCAAAAGCATGTTGAGGTATCAGAACTCTGTAAGACATTACTTTGTGGATTTGTTTATTATATTGTAGCATTTTTAGGCCTATCCAAGCTAGCATTAATCTAGTTAGTTTGTTTATTAGTAGCAGGAAAGCTGTGGCAAAATGTTGAACAACCCTAGGTAGGATTTGGAGAATGTATCTTTATGTGACGTAGAATAGTATAGACCTATCAAGAGAGTTCTTGAGTTCTTTAGACTGATTTCAGCATTCTGTTTGAATATTGCTTTGTTTCAGAATCACCTCCCTTTCCAAAGCATGTAGCATGTTCAACTGTGCAGTCGTTTAGTTGCAGACATAATTCTTGAAGCGTTTAATAATTTACAGCCTTCCTTCTCTGTACATACTTGTCTTGCCCAAAACCTTTTCCTCATTATGTGCTAAATATATAAGGTACTTCTATGAGCAGCTCTAGAGCTAGGATCATCCCTGTGGTGAGTAAAGGATTATGGAATAACCCTTCCAGTTACCTAAAGCTTCAGGAGTGTGACAGTAATCCACTGCCTGTTGGTCCTTCCTTGCATGTAGCAGAGGTGATCACATAAAGAAAGAAGAATTTAATTATAACTCTGTGCTAAAATATCCTGTTCAGTCACTTGGTATTCTTTCCTTAGATACAGTAGTTAATTATTATATTGAATTTGTAGGAATTTTTTATGAAGGTTCACGATTATCATTGATTGTAATTCCAGGGGTGCCTATAACCATGTGTTTTAGAGAAGTTTTTAACATCCAGCTCATTTTCAAAATTAATTTCATTGCAGTAGAGCATAAAATATGACATCATACTATACTTTAACATGACTTTCTAAGCCCAGGCTTAGACTGCTGATTTAACTGCATGTTTTTAAGTGTATGAATGTTCAAAATTTTTATATTATGTATGCCAAACATAGAAATAGTTCTTTTCTGTGCCTGAAGTTAAGGTAATAAAAACAGACATCCTTCTGTAAAAACTACAAATAATTAAATTTTGGATGATAAGCAAGCATTTTATTCAAAGTCTGAGATATGCAAGTAATATTATCTCCATTTCTGACAGGATTCAACTGAGTTTATCAGAAAAGTTAAATAAGAGTAAAAATGCTGAAGATTTCTAGCATCTAGATTTACACGTTCAATATCTAGTCAGTTATATCAAAACAAATCTTGTAGTTTATGAACCAGATCATACATGACGTGAGTTAGGAGAGTACATGACTGTCACCAGAGCAAGAAGGGAAACTACTTAAATAGAACAGGAAGAGTAGAGAAGACTGCTTTTGTTCTTGTGAAAAGAGCAGTACTTTAAATCCACCTAACACAGTTCCTCTTCTGAAGCGCAAATGCAATAAAGAACTCTGTTTAAGGCACATAATGGCACTTCAGTTTCTAACTTGATAAGATCAAGTGTGGCCTGAAAAACGGAGACGTCTGGTTACTTGAACAGTATATTCTTCATTCTGATTTTGATGATTATTATGTGTATATGTTTTGTACTACTGTGATTGATAGTTCATCTGTAGATGGAGATATCAGGGAAGACTAGTGAGAGAATTTGTGTGGAATGGAGAAAAAAAGGAATGCACGTTGCTTATGCTGTTCTTGGAATTCCAATGGTAGGATTATGTTTTTGTAGTTACATAGTGGACAAGGGAAGAGCTACGGATGTGATCTGTCTGGACTTCTGTAAAGCCTTTGACACAGTCCCCCACAACATCCTTCTCTCTAAATTGGAGAGATATGGATTTGATGGGTGGACTGTTCGGTGGCTAAGGAATTGGTTGGAAGGGCACAGACAGAGGGTACTGGTCAACGGCTTGATGTCCAAACGGATGCCGCTGACAAGTGGTGTCCCTCAGGGTACTGGGACTGGTGCTGTTTAATATTTTCATCAGTGACTTAGCGGGATTGAATGCACCCTCAGCAAGTTTGCAGATGACACCAAGCTGGGTGGTGCAGTTGACACACCAGAAGGATGGGATGCCATCCAGAGGGACCTGGACAAGCTTGAGAAGTGGGCCTGCATGAACCTCAGGAAGTTCAACAAGGCCACGTGCAAGGTCCTGCATCTGGATCGGGGCAACCCCCAGCCTAGGGGATGAGGGGATTGAGAGCAGCCCCGCCAAGAAGGACCTGGGCATACTGTTGAATGAAAAGCTGTACATGAGCCACCAATGTGCGCTCGCAGCCCAGAAGGTCAGCCGTGCCCTGGGCTGCATCCCCAGCAGCGTGGGCACAGGTCGAGGGAGGGGATTCTGCCCCTCTGCCCCGCTCTGCTGAGACTCCCCCTGAGAGTCCTGCGTCCAGCTCTGGAGCCCCCAGCACAAGAAGGACATGGAGCTGTTGGAGCATGGCCAGAGGAGGATGACAAAAATGATCCGAGGGCTGGAGCCCCTCTGTTATGAGGACAGGCTGAGAGAGCTGGGGCTGTTCAGCCTGGAGAAGAGAAAGCTGCGGGGAGACCTTAGAGCAGCCTTTCAGTACCTGAAGGTGCCTATAGGAAAGCTGGGGAAAGTCTTTTTCGCAGGGCTTGTTGTGACAGGACAAGGAGTAATGGCTTTAAACTAAGGGAGGGTGGATTCAGACTAGATATAAGGAAGAAATTTTTCACCATGAGGGTGGCAAGGTCCTGGCACAGGCTGCCCAAAGAGGTGGTGGAGGCCCCATCCCTGGAAACATTCAAGGCCAGGTTGGACGGGGCTCTGGGCAACCCGGTCTGGTTGAAGATGTCCCTGCTCACTGCAGGGGGATTGGGCTAGATGGCCTCTAAAGGTCTCTTCCAACCCAAAGCATCCTACAATTCTATGATTCTATAGTTATTTAACTTATTTTAGCTTGCTTGTCTGTAGAAAATGTATAGAAATATTCATTTGTACTTTCTTGGTTTTTTTTGTAATTACAAAAGCTGGTATATCCTGCTCAAACCGTGTAGTATTTCTCAATTTGCTGTTTAACTTCTTGAGTTGACTGCCTAAAAAAGGGATGTGGGGCCAAAAGGAGAATTTTGTGAATGAAGAGAGAAAGTTACAAATGGGATGCAGGTACTATGTAAATCTTCCAAATTCCAATTAAATTTAGAATTTAGCAAATGAAAGTCCAGCTAATAGCATCCTGAGAAGAATATATGAGATTGAATAGTTAAGTTGCAAACACTCATGAGTACACATTGCTTTTTAAACTAGATATTTTCCTACCATAAATACCTGAAGAATCAAAAGAGTGGTTAACCAGTAGATTCTGTTCCCACACACAGCCATGTATCAATAAAATCTTATTGTAGACAGATTTGTTACTTTATTACTTTACATTAATGAACAGTGTGTTGTAATAAGCAGTAAACTGAAGAAGAGCTACAGTAAGGGTAGGTAATCACTGCGTTTTACCAAGTCAAAATTAATAGCTAAATATGTCTGATTTTAGGTAGCACTTTAGTTAGCACATACCAGATTGACTTTATATTTTAGTGACAGTTTTCTATTTGCTGAGCATCTTTTTGTTCATTCAGTTTCTAGACTATAAAATCAGTCTTTCTTAATCCCTGTATCATCACAGCAACAATACCATCATTGATAAATATTAAATTTTTTCCCCCCACATTGATAGATATGCAAATACATGTCATCATTTACTCACTGATCCTTCAAAGCAAACACCAGTGAAAAATCAAGCTACACTTCTCTTCATGAAAACACCTCCAGGAAGTCTTCTAGTTTTGGAAAATCACAGAGAGGATCGGGGAACAGGATCCTTTTCAAACTAGGTGTTCATTTGGAAATTAAAATTAAAAAAATATAAGTAAAGTGAATGAATCAGCTCATTTTATTCTGCTGGTATGATCTTCTAGGACTAACATAACATCTGATCATAATATTTGCAATTCATTCTTGTTTGCCATCTTGTTTGTCTAAAGAGTTCTGCTCAAGACCCTGAATTCCTATTAGTGTCCCTGTTTAACCTCTGCTGCTACAAGGGTTCATAAATAGTTCTGCCTTTTGGCATGGAACTGTGCAGAGAGAGAGTCTATAATGACAGCCTTCAGTGATGAGCAAGTACAGGGAAAGTTCAGTAAATAAAGTGCAAGAATGTTGTTCTAGTTTCCAAAAGTGTAGGAGGGAAGGGCTATCTGCAAGGCAGCTGTGCCAGCTTTCAAAAGGTATGTGGAAGAGCAGACATTTACAGCCTCCTTCGAGTCCCAGCAGCCACTGGGTAGCATGGCTTTCAGCAGAACTGGAAGTTTCCATTCTGTGGTTTTAAACATAGGAGTTTCAAATGAAGTCTAGGGTGGCTTTGATCTGGTAGGATTTTATTAAATGGAATCTATTTCTAAATTTTCCTGATACCTTTGTTTATCCACAGTCTTGCCTTCTATTCTTTATAAGAATTATTCTTAAATTACACAGACCTATACAAGAGGAAACTATCTTTAAATTCAAGCAATGGGAGTGCCAAAGGCTAATCTAATTAATAATCTGATTTTTACTCTTGCCCCACCATTTCTTCAACATCCTTTAAAATATTAATTTTATATAAAAACAAAATGTCACACTACTTGCATATGCATATGAATGTAAATTTCATCTTCATGGCATACGGTATTCAGTTAAGACTGGTGTAGTTGACATATGTCTGAGTCTCTTTCTGGTATTAGATATTGAAATTTATTCATTTGCATTTTGCTGTGGATAAGATGACACTGGGCATTTATGGCAGTATAGAGAAAACATTTTTCTTGAACAAATGGTTCCTGTTTGTTTAAACCTTTCAACAGAATTACTGGAAAATGTTTGCTATGCAGAATGAAAGTCCCAGATCTCTACAGTTGGTTACAGATTCAACTTGCAATAAACTGGAGTCCAATCTGACTTACTCTGGTGATTTTCACTGGACTTTTAGTTTTGTAGGTACTGGTCCATAAATTTACAACATCTCAAAGAATGGCAGACTTTACAATGTCTCTTATTCTGCTGTCATTGCATGTTGTTCTGTACTGAGGGAGTTCACTGACATTTTTTTGAAAAGGAGATTGGTAGTCTGCTCATTGTAGCCTTGAATGCTTTGCCTTTGATTTCTGGTTTGCTCCTAGGCCAGTATTCCGTGTGGGAACATCCGCAGTGTCCAGCAGAGCGCCTTGCATAGATCTTTTAATCCTTCATTCTTGATTGAGACAAGCAACACTGGGTCCCAGCACTGAACTGATAGCTTGTTGTACTGCAAAAAGTCTGGATAATGAAGCTTTCCAAAAATTGGACTCACTTCGCTAACGTTGTCATAGTGATATCATTCTACAAATTCCGAAATGCAAGTTTTTAACTTAATATGAATAACTTGACTAGGGAAAGAGGACTTAAAAGTTCTAGATCTGTACGTTCTATTTTCCTAGACATCCATAACAACAATGGACTCTAACTTGAATTTATTTTAGGAAAAATAATGAGAACAAATAACTCTTCAGTGAGACAGTATAATGTGTTTTAAATATGTAGTCTGCAATGATTGGAGAACACCGCTTGTAAAGTTAGATTGAGACACACTGAAGGAAAGTACTGAGTAGTTTTGTAGCTGTGTGACCTACACTCTGGAGTGATAGCGGTCTTCTGCTCCTAGCTTTAGTTCCTCAGAAGGGTAAGACAAATTCAGGTAGGGTAGAGCAGATCTGTTCACATTAAAACTGCGTTGTTCAGCATAGGATTAGTAAGAAGCTTGAACTAATACCATGAGTTTGAAATGTTTTGATCTAGACAGAATCTCTGGGGCCTCAGCGTCCCCAGAATGTGATATACAAAAGGCTTTTCAGGAACTCATTCTGGAAAACTTCAGATTGTACTTCAGGTTGGGAGTAGAGGCCCACATCTGACTTGTTTTTATTCTCTGGCATGTCTAATCATTTTTGGATAAATTTGTTTGCAGTACACAGAGTGCTTTATAACTGAGTAGGGGAAAGGTTGTTTTCCTCTGAAAGCTACAGAATTTATACTATTTGTCAAAATACTGATTGTTCATCTGATGATCATGCGTATACCTGCTGAACATATATTCACCTAAGATCTGCTTTTTTGGGTCCGTAGCATTTTGAAATGAAGGTTTATTTGAGTTTGTTGTGGAAAGAACGGATGATGCATAAGCGACAGTGGGTATTTGGGGTTCATTCATTGAAAATTATTCCATCTACTACTGTGAACAGGTTCCTCATCCAAGCATGTGCATTGTCTTCTTTTATTTCCTCATTAATCAGCTTTGTACTGTGGTCAACAATCCAGCTTTTACTTTTTGCTGATTTATATACTTGGAATGTTAAAAAGAAATACACCCTTTACAATCAAAGACAGAAATCAGCATTGTCAGGATAAATCCACCAGCTCTTTAGCCACCTAGTGTTTATTAAGGATGCAAAGCTAATGAGCGCACCTAATTGGCATGCCACAAATCTCTACTTTTATGTTGGCAAAGCAGTAGGGCTTTTGTTGCTGCAGATAACGTAGCACTGCGGTACAGTCATTGCAATTCAGTTGCAGTAAGAGACTTGATGACAACTTGCTTAGTGTGGTTCTAGTTTTTTACAACTATGTTTAAAGGAAAATGTTTTTCAGATAGCTATTCTCTACACTACATGAAGGATCATACTTCACAAGAGCTTGATTCATAATTAGGCCCCAAAATTAAACAGGAATATTTTAAAAATACATAAACTGAGTGGAACTTACTGGTTGATCACCATTTCAGGAAACTTAGCTACTTCCTTTTCTATCCTAAATGGAAACGGCTGATTTCTTTGAAAAAATCTCTCCCTATAATTGTATATTTTGATTGCTAACAGAAGGCTGAAAATCTGGGCCTGAAATGGTAAAGTACAAAGCACATGGTTTCAGTGATTTTTGGAAGGGTGTTTTTTTAATCTGGTTGTTTGGTTTCGTGTTCTTTGTTCTTCGCTATTTAGAGTTTGCACATATGGTTGCGCTACTGTATGGTACTACAGTGACCCTAGAATAGTTAGCAGTATTCATCCGCAAAGCCTAGGCTGCCGTCCTTACAATACAGGAGGATGTCATTAGGCCAGGGATGTGCTATTGTCTGTGAATCTTTTTGCATACGTGGATTTTCTGCTGATAAATTTAACATGGTCACTAATTAGAATAACACAAGTAAAATGCAGTCTTCCCAAATTGATTGATAATTGTCAGCTTGTGTAGTCACATGCATCTTGATGCTGACTAAGATTAGAGATAGATCTCCCTAATACGTAGTATTTGTATTTGATATCTTATAATCAATCCTAGGACATAATCTTAGAATTAAAACATAATTTCTGTACGAAATATGTTCAAAGCACCCTAACACTGTGACAATGTGACAGCGAACATGGCTCTTTCACTAATAATCTGTTGGCATCAGTTGCTCGTGAAGCAGCTGACCAGTCTTCCAACTTCCGTTTTGCCCCTTAGATTACGGGGAAAAGTGGCGTACACTAAACGAGCTGAACCAGAGTGTAGTTTTGCTGGGAACTGAACCCCATGGATGCGTAGTACAAGCCAGCATCTTGCTTTAAAAATAATGGACTTCAAGGGGCTATGGTGGTTACAGCCACAACAGTATGGCAGGAGAGAGGTTATCGTTAGAGGACATTTTGCCAGCTACTGTTCTGTCATTTCAGAGTCCCAACACATTTTACTAAAAGATTGTTTTATTTTAAAGACAGAGGAAACTTTCTTCTACCAAAAGGACAACATAAATCAGCATGTGTGTATTGGGAGGGAAAAAAAGCCTGTTTTTGGTTTGCCACAAAGTTGTTTGCAATGCGAAACTGCCTGTAATTTCAACATACAAATACAAGCCTGAGTGCTGTGTTTGGGGAAAAGTTATTTTTGACAATTTGATGTCCTTGAGTGATACAGTTTTAACTTCATTATCTTTGTGGAGCCCACATCTTTGTAAGGTACTCTTGCTACCAAAATAGCTGTGGGTGGTATGTTGGTTGCCTAACTGTACTTAGAACACCACGGGCTTTTATTCTTATGTTGGTGGAGAAAATCATGTTATACAGCTCGAGAGTCTTATGCTAGGCTGGGTATCTACCCAGAAGGAAGAAAAATCATTCTAAGAAAATCAATAAGGCTGTAACTGTTCAACCACAGTTATTTCTGGGTGGCAAAGGAACTAGATGTTAAAGTACACTTTTCCAGTCTTGTTTTTTACGTGTAAAATGTTGAATCAAAATGTTGAACAGAGGTTTATTATAGCAAGTTTGGCCTTACCAGTTTAAGAGCTGAAGCAGTGGAATAGACTTCTGAAGAAAAACAGCTGATGTGGCAGTAACAGGTAAATTCAGAATTAGTTCAGAGTTATGATTAAATATAAAGAAAGGAAAGCTTATCAAGGCATTTGAAGGCAGCCATGGCAACCGTGTAACTTCTCTGTCTTGCAATTACAATGTCATTTAAAACATTTTAGATTTTGTTCTCAGTTTAGATGAAAATGGGCTCTAAATATTATTTTTCTTTGCCAGAAAAAATGACATTTTGTCATATGTCCTAACTCTCATTTCCTTGCCTTTATAGGAAGGCAACTGCAAGCATTGTATAAGCATTGTATTTCACTGACTGAATTATTTCCCTACAAGATCTTGCTTATCTCCCATTTTGAAAGGAGAAGCTCTCTTTTTTATCCTTTGGGGCAGAATTTAGAAGAAGTGCATGCCAATTCTTACTCAAAGATTATTTTGCATTTTATTACAGGTTTCATGCATCAGACATCAGTGTAGCTTAAAAATACTTTGCCTGGTAGATTCTTACTTACATGTTTTCAAGCTGTTACAAGGCATATGAAATACAGATCTAATTTAAAGGTTTTTATGCAACCATGCATCACAAATATAATACATAGGTGAATCACAGATATTTATTAACAGATCTAAAAATACATTTAGTAGTTGCCTTGAGAATAAAATATACTGGTTGTCTAGAAAACTTGGGCAATAAAGCTTTCACTGTAGGATCCACTGTGATTAGAAAAGGTTACAGTTAAAAATTATGCTTGCAGTCCACAAATGTGATGTGGCGAGTCCAACTGCACGAATAAATCTGCATTTTTGAGATTTTTGGCTCTTTAATGGAGAAAGACGGTAAAAGAGAAAAAAGACCAATACGTTAAGGAATTTCCATCACTTTATAACTGGGTGGGAGGCATCAATGTGTGCTTATTATGATCCATGTCTGGTGCATTTAATTAATATGTCTGATATTAAGATTTATTTAGGCAGACAAATGTTTAAATATCTAAATTGTGTCCTGCACTGCAGATTTAGATGTACAATGTACAGAGGTATGAACTGCGTGAAGGACAAAATGCAGTAAAACATCTCAGTGTTCGAGGTAGATGCTAGTGGGTTTCTAGCCGATGAATTCTGAGCTTTCAAAGGATATCAGTCTCTCGTTTGCTGGACCCATGTTTCAGTTCTGTGTAGTGCTAGTTCAGTGGTACCCTTGTCTCTCTGCCTTATCTGCATTGTTCAGCATGGTAGTCCTGTCTGGAGTACAAGACAAGCTCGAAAATTATTAAGGACGACTCATGCAAAAGTAAAAACAATTATTAACATATCCTTAAGCCAGCGTTCATTATTATCTTAGTAGTAGTTTTTTTCCGTATTCATGAAATCTAACTGTGCTGCCAAGGACTGTGGGGAAGCTGGTAAATGAAGGCTCTGTGATAGGGTGAAGGCTTACTTTTATTTTTGTGTAAATTCTTCCTTTGATATCTGGATATCTCCTGCAAAAATATGTAGGAATTCTACCAGCAGTTGTATTTTAAAGAAAAAAGTTTTGTAGAATCCTAAAGTTAAGACCAAGACTTGTAAGACGTGATGTAAATAGGTCCAGTGTAATAAAATCCCTCTTAAATAGGAATCATCATCTTTAGAAATAGTTTTATTTCTGTAAGAAGCAAGGAAAAATTTGCTTATTATAGGTTCATTAAACACAAATAGCTTCTGATAGGTTTTCCATTCAATGAAGTGAAAAACTTAGTTTAACGTGTTTATGATGTATATAATATTTTATTTAGTTGATAGTTCTTTTTGTTCACATCCCTTTAACTATAGTATGTGTATGAAAATTTATATTATGGTAATTGATTGAGGCATCAGTTGAAAATAGTGCTTGCTTAGCTTCTGAGCCTTGTGGTTTATTTTATCTGTAAGCAACCCGACATTACTTATGAAAAAATGAAGTCTGGAGAACTACAGCTCAACTTTACAGTCTTACTGATTTTTAATATGAAAAAATCACTGCGTTGCTATCAGTTCCAAGTTCCAAATTTGGTAATTACATTCGATGCTATAAATTGGGAATTAAAATAATGTTTTATAACAGGGATGCATTAGTAGTGAAGCTAAAACACGGTGGTATTATTTTTCAAAAAGCTGTGAAAGGATGATGATACTTATGACTCTTCTGTGGATATTGAACTACATTTTAGCAACAGCTAATATAATAGATATTTAATATGTAATAAAACCTGACAGGATTAATTTAATAGTAAATAGAAACATTACCTATGAACACTGTATGAAATTTGTTCTTCAAGGGCCTTTTTCAGAAGTTGATCTAGCCTATTTAATACTGTTATATCATATATGTATCCTTCAGCCACCTGCGAAAAGCAGACTTGAAGCATAACTTATAAAAGTGAGAGAAGGAGCTGGTATGGAAGTGTTACTCAATTTGAGGAGCTTTTATAATTACTAGTCTGGTCTAGTGCAAGCAATGTTTGCTCACATTTCGTGGTGTGATGTGCCATCTAGTGTTAAATTCCCCAAAAGGAGCAAACCACTGCAACATCCTGACTGTTTACTAATATTTGCCCTCTAGTACCCTGTTCAATAACCCTTGTCGTCTGTGGGTACATATCTATAAAAACCTGTCCTCCCAGCTACAGCCACGCAGTTTGATGTTTATGCCTCAGGTGATGCTGATACCTGCAATGTCCTTTGTAAGGGTGCCTGCTTTATCTTATATTTACAAAGAAGTTACATTACAGAGAGAAACAGTTTTCTAAGGGCTTCTAAATGTGTCTAGCTGGGTAGGGTAGAAATTTAATAACCCCAGAGATTTTGTCAGCAATACTCATAGAATATGTTTTGCAATACAATGGCATATCCTCGTAATAAGCTGACTATGACAACATTGACTTACTCTGCTTCTATCATACAAACAGAGGTGGGATTCCATGCATTCAAGTAGAATGTTGCTTAAAAAGTGTGTTTTCCTGAGGAAAAAAAGGCTTCTGTATTGGGGGGGTGCAGGGATGGTGTCAAAAATTTGAAAAAAATAAGGCTAACAGTGCCACAATGAGCAATTTTCTTTCCTTTCCTTAGCCGAACTACAAAAATATTATTCCAGTGTTTGGAATTAAGCATTCAAAACTCAGGAGCAAATTGTGCAGAGGAGTTGATTTGCTCTGAATAAGGCCACAAAAACTAGGGGACATGTTTCTGTCCCCCGGATGAGATGTAAGCAAAAGTAAAATTAAAAAAATATTTCCTAAGTCCTATTTCAGTAAAGGTTCTAAACACATTTATTTGCTTTGCTGAATCAGAGCCATAAAGTGTCTTTTTCATTGGATGCTATGCTATGTATCCTCACAGTGTTCAGTAAATAGCCATACATTACAGATTTTTTCACTAATCCACACCATAGATTTAACTAAAAAAATTGTAATTTGGTGAGCATCCATTTCAAGTTACATATGAATTTCAATTCTAACAAACAAGGTTAAGGAGTTGAACAGATTTCATGCTGATATATTCAAAAGAGATGGGTTGAGTCACACCCCCATATTGAAGTTCTGCAGTAGTCTGAAGATTCTTCTTAAAACTAGAGAAAAACTGGTAATACCTCCCCACTTAACATCCATCTTAAAAGTGTTCATGCCTTGAAAAGACCCGAACCTTCCTTCTAAAAGCCAACATTTTTGTCTTAAGGCAGTGCCAGGGTGTAAGTGGTGTTAAACTAGAGCTTTTAGGTTGAAAACTTGTTAATTCATGTCAGCTTCTGAAATAAAAGTGTTTAAATGCATAAATTAAAGAGTTTTCAAAAGTTGTTATTTTAAGAAAATGAACCAGAGCCTTGATAATTTAAAAGGAGTGTCTTATTGCTTAGTAAGCCTCATCTTCAAAACAGAAAGAAAAAAATAGTTGTACAGCTTCTCAAAGAGTCTGAATTCATTACAGGAATGGATGTTTGCTATTTGGAGAGGTGGTTGGGTGTGTCAGGCTGCTGTTGGCATCTATGAGGGTGGTGAGGCCCTGGCCCAGGCTGCCCAGAGCAGCTGTGGCTGCCCCCTCCCTGGCAGGGCTCAAGGCCAGGTTGGATGGGGCTGGGAGCACCCTGCTCTGGTGGAAGGGGTCCCTGCCTATGGCAGCACGGGGCTCTCATCACCCTGCTCTGGTGGAAGGGGTCCCTGCCCATGGCAGGACAGGGCTCTGATCACCCTGCTCTGGTGGAAGGGGTCCCCGCCCATGGCAGGACGGGGCTCTGATCACCCTGCTCTGGTGGAAGGGGTCCCCGCCCATGGCAGGACGGGGCTCTGATCACCCTGCTCTGGTGGAAGGGGTCCCAGCCCATGGCAGGACAGGGCTCTGAGCACCCTGGTCTGGTGGAAGGGGTCCCTGCCCATGGCAGGACGGGGCTCTGAGCACCCTGGTCTGGTGGAAGGGGTCCCAGCCCATGGCAGGACGGGGCTGGGAGCACCCTGGAATGGTGAAAGGGGTCCCTGCCCGTGGCACGGGGATGGGAATGAGAAGATCTGTAATGTCCCTTCCAACCCAAACCATTCTATGTTTCTATGGTCTTAGAACATACTTAGAAGCTATTTTGGTGTTCAAATCCTTTTACAAAGTTGTTGTTATTAATACCTGGTACTTTTTTGTCCTCCTCACACAATAACTCATGTAAGGATATGTCAATCTTTTTGATCAAAACAAGGAGAGAAATGAAGAAACTCACGCTATCCAAGCTCTTTGTGTTTCTGATATTTGTTTTCTGTATTATGGCAATTTTCTAAATTAGCCTCATTTTTTCATCAGTTTCAGGCGAAGCAGTGTGGAAGTGTCTTATTTTGTGGTCTGGTAGCCATCTAATCTGAAATGGAAACTACGTAAAGTACTTGTCAGACAAATGCAACTTTCTCTTGATTCTAGTTGAAGGAGGGAAATTGCTTTTATAGAGAGTAATCTCACTATGATGGGAAACCTTAGAACCACTGTATTTACAAGTTAGCAGCAGCTGAAGCAAGCAATAATAATATTATATCAAGAAATAATAATAAATGGAAAAGGTTAAATAGTGTCTTACAAAAATGCAATAAATTATTTCATTTGAAAGTTAATGTCAGTTGAAATACAATAGAAAACTGCAAATCTTGCTTTTTTAATTAATTGAATGCATTAAGCAAAAGCAGAGCAACTCATAAACCTCTTCTAGTTGTACATGTTTAAGCCAATTGCACCACCAGTCTTGTTGCATGTTACATTTTGTAAAAACTCAAGTCTTCTGGGCTTCTGTAAACTGTGCTGTACCCATTAGTGGCCTTTGTCCAGAGCTGGGTGTGAATCTGTGCACATCCGTTTTCACTGATCCAGTTTAGGTCTGTCCTAATGACAGGCCAAATGTAGCCCTGACCAAGCTCATCGGAAGTCATAGACTTTACCTCCTTCGAATGAAATGAAGATGACTCTGCCTTGACAAGGAAGATAGTGTTTCACTTGCACGGCGCACCAGCCCAGGCAGGGACGGAGAACGGATCGATGCATTAGAGTGCCTGTAAGCCGCAGAAAGGTGAGTTTTGCTATCGTGTAAATTGCAGGGACAAATTTCCAGAAGCTAGAGCAAAGCCATGAAGTGAATAACACAATTCGCTGTCACTCAGCCAGGCCGGTGTTATACACCTTTTCAGTGGATATTCATACAGACATGCAACTCGTACTCACAGTTTTTAGATATACATGAAGTATGCACGTGAATTTAGGGTTATCTGACTAGAATTCCGATTCACTGTAGTTTAAAAATGTTTCCTTGCAAAATTAGTTTTTATGGGAATTAGAGCAATAGTAAGAGTGTGAAAGAGCAAATTGTTCTGTTCTGCCTGTAGATCATTAGCAAATCTGTCTGCAGAATTCTAATTTCACAATATTTATTGACAGCGGTGGTGTAAGTATTGTGTGTAGCAGAAGGAGCTCAGCTTGACTGTTCAGATCCCAGATGGAACTTGAGCTGCTGGCACTTTAAAAATTCTATATTTGACTTACAAATTCCTGCAAATGTTGATGCAGAGAAATAATCACGGAACAAGAAGAAATCAGAAAGCTGGAAAAGCAGAACTCAGATGAGTGTATGACCTTCCACTTCAGGTGACGTTTCCTTGCCGCTGCTGATGTCTGACCAGCAGCTTGAAGTGTCAGAGAACAGTGTGGCTTCTGTACCTGAGGACAGGATGCTGTTCATGCAAGTTATTAATTTATGGAGTTCTTCAATGCATATGAAGTCTTATTAAGACATGGAATACCATTTTTTTATGTCAAGACCTACGAAAATCTTTAATAAAATTTTCATGGACATAGAAGCAGAAGGAATTGATGAAACAGATTTCTGGCATGCTGCTGCACTGGCACTGTCTTTAGCTGTTCGTAACCCCTGGCTGTCTGTGTAACTTTAGTTTCAAAGCTTTGGGGGGGTGTACGCTTTTGAAACACTGTACATGATGTAAAGGTTGTATCATATCAGTTTACAGAAACCGTCATATCTGCTGCTATACACAGTAGGAAAAAAATAAACTGCAAAACAGGTGTATTGAGGGATTTTGAAAGAGCAGATGAAAATACCTTAGTGTGCGGTAGTTCATTTACTGCATAGAACAAAAAGCAGTGGTGGTGTCTGTTTAGAAAAATAATACAGAAAGTTGAATACAGCTTTGTAACTTGATTCTAAGAATGCTAAAGCCGTGTCTACACTCTTCAGTAAATGCATGTTTAGGGGTTTGGGATAATATCCAGGGCAAATTTTTGCATCGATTTTCACTTGACATGCAGATTAAACGGACAGAACTAGTTTACAAGCAATGTAAATGTATCCCAAACCAAACCTGGCTTAGGTTGTCATCTCTGAATACTTAGCTTCACTTGCTCTGTAGATCACTTCCAGTTATTTCCGTGTAATTCTACATGCCATCTGCTCTTCTTGCTGAAGTGGTGACTGCAGTGGTGTGGTCTCCTGGGCGGGCACCTCCGCTCTGCCAGGCGTGCTGCACCCGAGGGGCTGAGACCGAGCCGGGCAGAGCTGAGCTGGCTCTTACGGGCGGGCTTTGCTGGAGGATTGCCAGAGGCCTCTTGCAGACAGAGAGGTGATTCTCTCTCTTATTTTGCCTTTTAAGGAAATGGGAGGGAAAAATACACATTCAGTATTGTTGAATGGAAGAAATGCTACTCCAAGTATTATTCCTGTGGCTGTGCATGTATTTAGGCTTTCCTGTTGGAGGAAATGTGTGTAGTGCTTTGTGTTTTGTCAGGGGGTAACGCTATGAGAGAAGGTAGGCTGCAAAGCACACAACAGAGGGTTGAAAAGACCGGGAAAAAATTTACACGGTAAGAAAGAGAGAGAAAGAAATAAAGAGAAAGAGGTATACAATGGACAGGAAGAATGAACGTTCTAAATACATTTAGGGGTTAACAAAACAAAAGGAGAGGACCTGAGAACAGGGCAGGAAATTTCAGGCGAAAGGTAAAGAATAGGAAGGTGAAGGAAAAGAGTTCTTACACACCTGGAAGGCTGCATCTGGAAGCAGGTAGTGCTTTGTAGAATCCTGAAAAAAAAAACTGTGTAATGCAAAATTAGCAGTGGCACCTCACTGTAGGTAAGGGCATAGAAGACTTGAAGTTAGACTTATGCGTTGGCGTCTTTGCTATCCACCCTGACACAGCATGTACAAAAACCATCCAAAAATGTGCTGCCTGTCGTGTGGCGTTGCTTAGCGATCTCCTGCTTTTGTTGAGAACCTGTTCCCATAGCAACATTGCTATCTCATGACAGCCTGGGTACGTAAGTATAGCAAATCAAAGTTACATTTCTGTGTGTGCACATAGCTTTTTTGTCTGAGTCAGCACACACACGTATTGTGTGGGTGTTTGGATGGCTTGCTTTATGTATCTTTTGGAGCCCAGGACGCTTGGTTGGGATCTTTTCTCATCCAGAAATAAATGTGTACTATAACTTCATGAAGAAATAAATTTAAATAATACCAGAGACCCAAGGCTGCAAGACCTAAAACTATAGCTTAATTTCAAAATTAGCTGTATATTTTGAAAGGTTTCAAAACATGTTTTTGAAGAGAAGAAGTATTCTGTGGAAGTAGATTCTGTATTGCAAACCTGAAATTATGTGTATTTTAAAGATTTACATTGAACTTGCATATAGAGAAGTTACACCTTGAGTTGCAAACGTTGTGGTAACCCAGTTTCAGCTTTGTGCAGTTCTACATATTGGATTGCTTTAATGGAGAATGTTTTTTCTAAATAATCTAACTGGGGTTCCCTCTATGGTGGGTATAGAAACCATGGGCATTTTACCTAGCTGAGAGAGTTAAACTGGCTATTTTAAAAGGTAATTACAGTGACTGTGTTCTGGAGTGAGGATTCTAATGAGAGGTTTTGGTGTTACTGAGAATGCAAAGTGTATTCAACAATTCCTGGTCCAAACATTAGGGTGCAAAACCGGTAAGTGAGAAAGTGATAAAATAAAACACACAGTAAGCTTAGAGGGCAAAAATAAATTTTATACCAGCTTTCTTCTTTCATGTGTTAGTAGGAAATGTAATGGTAGTGTGCGGTAGTAGGAGCTGTATTGTGCTGCAGCCATCCCATGCTTGAATTCACTGGAGCACAGTGCAGCTGTAGTTCCACATCTCTCTTCAGCTCTTTCAGAAAGCTGCTGAGTGTTTTCATGGCAGTGCAGCAGCTGCCCGGGAAGCGCTCGTCCCTGCTAAGTCTCAGTTTTACCATGTGGAGTGGGCGGTTGAGTTTCTGCAGCTGAAGCAAAATAAGTGCATTATTCTCACACAGGCGAATTTAGTGGAGTAATTAACTAATTGTGAATGTGCCTTTTAGGTGACCTTACGTAACAGTTCTGGATACTTTAAATGTTTTATGCTTCATACAGTCCTTCGAAGTACACTATGTATTACATTTGTAGAAGGATAGGGTAAAATTACAAAATCACAGTATATATAAACTTATTAAGGCTTAAGACCTTCTGCACCTAATCAGTGCCGAGTGTTAGGATTGATAGCAGTCATGCTAATACATATTTAGCAGATTAAGGGGCTCTCTGATGAGTACCCCTCTTACTCTTTTTCCTCATCATGAGTATCATTTAAGGAACTGCACTGTCATAAAGAAAACCAGCAAGAACAGGAAACAATTGTCCTTTGCTTCAGGCTTTAGATGATGTGCTAACCTCCCGCTGGTGCGTAGAAGGCAACAGTGACAGATCCTTGTCACGTATCTGCTGAAGAGCAGACAACTTCTGTGTACTTTTGTAGCAGTCACAGTATGAGCTGGGTGTAAGGCTTTTTCTTTCTTTGTAACTAAACATTATAACGGACTCTTAACAGAACTGGAACCTCTATTGATAGAGACTTGTAAAAGCTAAATTCCCTAAGTGGCTGCTGCAGATAGTTCAGGTGCTTGCGATGTGGCTTCACTGCCCGGAGGATGTAGCTGAGTATTTCCCGTCACGTTCCTGGTTTTCTGTGATTCTGACATGTTTGCTGGGGTGCAGTTTTAGACTGTACCCAAACACTGCGGTTTGGGGCCAGTCACACCAGCTGCTGATGTGATACTACTCTGTAATTAAGTGCTTTTCTTTGAAGGTAGGGAGATAATAACTTTTTAATGAATTTCATTTTTCTAGAAAGAATTATTACTTGATCCAAGAGAACTATGTGGTGGTGGTGTTTTTTTCTAGCTGTATATATAAATTCATTTTTTTTAGCCATATAGAAAGAAAGAGAAAACATGAGATGGAATGTAGCAGAAATGTGAATAAAGGAAGAGGAACCTGGTTGGTGTGTTGCTAAACCTTTTCAAGGTAATTTGTCAACATTCCTGAAAAATACATAACTGTCAACTATGGAGTGAGGCTCCTTCTTTAACAGCTGATTTCCAAGCTGACGGAATACAGAATCACAGAATCACAGAATAGCAGGGGTTGGAAGGGACCTCTGTGGGTCATCTAGTCCAACCCTCCTGCCGAAGCAGGGTCACCTACAGCAAGCTGCACAGGACCTTGTCCAGGC
>Ga0065711_1036877_pt1 | contig 20471 bp, 11 predicted proteins | sample Hoacrofraction12_FD_59098 | JGI IMG/M metagenome (GOLD analysis project Ga0065711, IMG submission 59098) | Hoatzin crop microbial communities from Cojedes, Venezuela - Epithelial fraction 12 v2 (version 2) | ecosystem: Host-associated > Birds > Digestive system > Esophagus > Crop | place...
GATTATTAACAAATTCTAAGACATAGGATCCGAGGTATGGAAATGACCGCAGTGCCACATGCAAATACAAGCCTAATTTCATGCACAGTGATGTTATCATGTCATAAGTCGATATCATACAGTACAGCAGAATCGTCATCCTGATCTTTTTCCCCGAGGTAGTGAACAGCACGGCAACGAACACATAAAGCAAGTATAGGTTTAAATACCAGAGCCACTTGATCAAAGTCAGAGACCTTTTTTTTCTTACTGGCGACTGTTTAACTAACAAAATAAATGTGTATAAGAAAATCTAAGAAAGCTGTTTTAACACCCTCTGCTCAGCCCTGCCATTATCCCCGCCCCACGTTGGGCACCAAATTTAATGTTATGGTTTGGCTGCGGCCAGCAACAAAAGCGCCACGCGGCCGCCCCTCCCCCCACCGTGGTGCAGAGGAGAATGGAAAGAAACAGGCAGAAACAGGTGGGTCGGGATAAGGGCAGTTTAACAGAACAGCAAACAGAGGGAACAGGAACAACAACGATACAGATAAAGAGAATACACAACACAAACCGCACAACCCAGAGAGCCACTCTCCCAGACCGGACCGGCGCTGCATGCTCCCGAGCCATGAGTGAGTTCCCTCCGCCCAGCGCCCCCCCACCGGAACCCAGCTTGACAGCACAAGGTATGGAATACCCTGCTCTGTTTGGCCAGGTGGGGTCAGCCCACCTGGCTGTGTCCCCTCCTGGCTCCTGGTGAAAATTAACCCTGTCCTGGCTGAACCTAGGACATACATTTAAAAGGCTAGTTGATGATTGGTCAATCCAAATAAATATACAATATGAATGACTTTGATGAGGTTTCCTCATGGAAGATGTGTGTTTCATCAAATCTGAACTATGAAAGTGCCAATTTCACATCCAGAAGTCATTCGTAGTCACTCAGCTGCTCCTGCATCTGATTCCTTATCTCTGCTATTTCCTTCTCCTTCTCAGATGGTATTTTGCGACAGCTTTTCCGTTCCTTGGCCAAGCTGTCCTCAAGCTCTTGCACTCTATCTTGCCATGCTCTAGACTCTTTCTGAAGGCTGGAGAGATGGGAAGACAGATTATCAATTCGTATGCGACTTTCATTCAGTTCTTCTCTCTCATCGAGTTGGCTGCAGAATTGTGCATCTCAGAGGAGAGTCTAGCATTCTCAGTTTTGGCATGGTAAGTCTATTCAAGCTCTTCTTTGTACAGCTTCACTTCAGCATCATGCTGCTCTCTTATTTCATGAAGGCTTGGGTTGGTTTATGCTCATATTTAATTTGACGCCCAGAATCAACCTCAGCTAAGCGAGTTTCATGTTTCCTTTCTGTTTCATTGATTTCCTCCTCATACATATTTTTATGGAATTCCAAGTCCTCAGTGAGACTCTGACAATGGTTTTCAAGATCCAGCTTCAGCAAAGTTTCATTTGCAAGCTGTTCCCTGGCAGCAGCTGAAGAAATTTCAGCTGTAAAATTTGATCTTTTAAGTCTTCAATTTCTATCTCCAGACTTTTCTTATCACCAAGGGCTGTGGCCAGTGCAGCTTCTTTAGAATTGAGGGCTGCTTCAAACTCTCGAAGTTTGACTTGGGCTCCATTAAGATCATATTCTTTTTTTGCATAGCTGCTCAGCAGCTGCTTGTGCTTGGCATGGATCTTGCCCAGCTCGATCTGCATCTTGGCCCGCTCCCGCACCGTCTCGTCCAGCGCCTGCCGGGCGTCAGCCAGCTCGGCCTCGTAGAGTGCCTTCAGGCTGGTGACCTCGTGGCCACGCACCTCCTCCCGCTCGGTGACCTGCAGCTTCAGGGCGCTGTTCTCCGTCTCCAGACTCTGCACCTTGTCAATGTAGACGGCCAGGTAGTCGTTCAACTGCTGCAGCTCCTCCTTCTCCTGCAGCCAGAAGACGCGTGTCGGGCTCAGCGCTGTGGCGGCAGCGGAGCCCTGGCTCTGCGGCCCCAGCAGTGTGACGGCCGCCATGGCGGAGGGGCGAGCACGACCTGCGAGGGAAGTGGAGCGGGAAGGAGGGAGACCGGGAGGCGCTGTGGCCGATCCTTGACTTCAACAAGGCTTTCGACACAGTCTCCCGTAACATCCTCCTAGGGAAGCTCAGGAAGTGTAGGCTGGATGAGTGGTCGGCAAGGTGGATTGAGAACTGGCTGAATGGCAGAACTCAGAGGGTTGTCATCAGCGGCGCTGAGACTAGTTGGAGGCCGGTAACTAGTGGTGTCCCCCAGGAGTCAGTGCTGGCCCAGTCTTGTTTAACTTCTTCATCAATGACCTGGATGAAGAGTTAGAGTGTACCCTCAGCAAGTTTGCTGATGACACCAAACTGGGAGGAGTGGTGGATACACCGTCAGGGTGTACTGCCATTCAGCGTGACCTGGATAGGCTGGAAAGTTGGGCAGAGAGGAAACTGATGAAGTTCAACAAGGGCAAATGCAGTGTCCTGCACCTGGGGAGGAACAACGCCATGCATCAGTACAGGCTCGGGGCGGACCTGCTGGAGAGCAGCTCTGCGGAGAGGGACTTGGGAGTGCTGGTGGACGACAGGTTGACCATGAGCCAGCAGTGTGCCCTGGCTGCCAAGAAAGCTAATGGGATCCTGGGATGCATTAGGAAGAGTGTGGCCAGCAGGACGAGGGATGTTCTCCTTCCCCTCTACACTGCCCTAGTGAGGCCCCATCTAGAGTACTCTGTCCATTTCTGGGCTCCCCAGTTCAAGAAAGATGAGGAGCTACTGGAGAGAGTCCAGCGGAGGGCTACAAGGATGGTGAGAGGACTGGAGTATCTCTCCTGTGAGGAAAGGCTGAGGGAGCTGGGCTTGTTCAGCCTGAAGAAGAGAAGGCTGCGAGGGGACCGTATAAATGCTTACAAATATCTGAAGGGTGGGTGTCAGGAGGATGGGGCCAAACTCTTTTCAGTGGTGCCCAGTGACAGGACAAGGGGCAACAGGCACAAACTGAGGCACAGGAAGTTCCGGATGAACATGAGGAAGAACTTCTTCACTCTGAGAGTGACGGAGCAGTGGAACAGGCTGCCCAGGGAGATTGTGGAGTCTCCTTCTCTGGAGATATTCAAGACCTGCCTGGACGAGGTCCTGTGCAGCCTGCTGTAGGCGACCCTGCTTCGGCAGGAGGGTTGGACTAGATGACCCACAGAGGTCCCTTCCAACCCCGAACATTCTGTGATTATGTGATTCTGTGAAAGTCTGGTAAAAGATTTGGAAGACAAGTGTCCTTGCATTCTTAATGAATGATGACAAAAATAAAGGGGTGAATAAATTTGGAAGTATTTGGTGATGTGTCCTTTGCACCAGTCTTTACCCTTCATAAAATATCTACTGATAGAATTAAGGAGGCAAATAGTGAGGTGTGCATACAGCAACATATTGGAAACGTGCTGGTTATCTTTGGTTATTCAAAATACAACAGCTACCCTTTTTTTGAAGCCAAATATCCACTGACGTGACACTCTTCTTGGACAAGAACATCATGTTTCTGAAGTCTTTCGATAAACATGGAACAATTGCCCTATAATGACAAGAAACGGAGGAAATGTGTTGTACGAGTTCTGTTCATGAGCATTTTGCTAAAATAGCAGCAAATGAGTTTTTCTATGAATGTAGGGATGTGTTTTGCATTTTGGCTCATTTCATTTCACTTATGTCTTCCATCAGCAAATGAAAACATAGAGAAGTATATTTTTTAATTTAGAGTTACATTTTTCTCTTAACAGTGATTCCAACAAATATATTTCAGCATAGGTTGGAATACTGCCATCCATCAGACAACTCATTCAGCTAAAATCACTGGAATCACACAAGCATGGGTGTTAGACAGATGCTATGGGTAGCAACAGAATAGCCAGTGCTACAGATGAGCTGTATAAGAAAACAAAAAAGTAGGTCTAATTTTAAATGTGTTAATCCAGATTCACATATTAGCTTTATCAGTGTCTGTGACAATTTTTTCCACAGTTAGTTAATTAATGACATCAGGAAATCCTGTTAATGAATCCTCTGAGTCTTTGCACACAGGCATAGAAAATATCAAGGAGCGTAGAAAGGTGTTGGAGAGCAGGGGTTCTTACAGACCTTGCAGTTCCTCAAAGCTTTTCAGAACATACCTATCATGGAAAAACAGGCCAGCTACACCCGTGTATTCCCTGTCCAAGAGCTGAGCTAATCTGAATTTACTAGCAGGAGTTTGTACATGAGGGAAATGTGAGAGGAGATAGCCCAATGGTCTGGAGGGGATGGAGGATGCAGGACAACCATGTGTGCAGTGCTTGCCGCGTCCAGGCCCCTCCTGATCCTCCTGACAGTGGAGGGTCTGGCTCTGCGCAGACTCGGGCACCGCGATTCTTCCTGCTGGGATTCTTTGGACTCTCTTTTTCTTGTTGTCCCTGAGGAATCTGGGGAAGTTCTAGCCATTGCTTTCTTCTCCAGGCTGGGGAGACAACGTGATTTGTAGATACTGGATTGATGCCACACTGCAGAGACTGAAAAGCTGCCTCAGCAAAGGAAAGAGGATTACGTGTACACAGCATATACGTATATGCTAAAATACAGCCTGTACAGAAACTTACATAGCATGAAATAGGGAAATAAGTGCAAGAAAATACTAACAAATTTACTGCATAATAGTTACTGAATTTACAAAAAAATTCAGAAAGCCACTTGCAAGGACACACGTGTGTATGTTATAAAATAAAACACATAGCACTCTCTGAACAGTTCAATTCTGTGTAATGTTGACTGAACTTTGCTTGGCCTTCAGCTGCGAAGTAAAACAAGGTAGCATCTTAGAGTTACGTGTCATATTACCTCAGTGCCTCCCTAATCCACAACAGAAACATTAATCACTGTGTCTTTGTCACGGCAGCAAGGCAGTTTGCAGCCTGTCTGTGTACTTGATTTATGAGCAGGTGATGGCCACTGAACTGCAGCAATCCACCAAACAGTGTTCCGTACTTCCTTCCCTCCTACTTCCTTCGGAGTGGAAGTGTTACAGAACACCGACATCATATTCCATCTAATATCTATGAGGTTAGTTTTGTAAGCTCCTTCATTTTCTCCTCTCTTTGGTCTGTTTTCATGTCTCACTCTTTCCTCCTTCGTCACAAAACGCATTGCTGATCTCAGACCCCCAGCTCACCACCATGCTTAAAAGTCTGGGCTTTGCCAGAGCAGGATCAGGACACTGCAGTCTTCCAGCACTATCAAAGTGAGTTCCTGTCAGCTGAGCAAGTAATGGCATGGTCCTCAAGCCTATTTTCCTTCTTCTCTCAGTAGCTTTCCTCTCATCCCGTGAATGCTATGTGAAATTTGGAGTTTCGAGACCTGATGCGTATCCTTTTGGGCATTAGTCCCCAGCATGGCCAAGTTCTACTTCACAGAGCTGCAGTGGAAGGAAAAGGAAGGGGACTAGATTTGCATTTTGTTCTTTTGCAGATGCCTGAGAGGTGGGATACAAAAGAGGCCCCTCCTCAGCTCCCCCTCTGCAAGCACAGCGCGAGTCCTGACCCCAAAGCAGCCAGCTCCTGTCTCCGCGGCGTGCGGAGGGCGGTGCTGGTGCGTACCTGCGGTGGCACAGCGGCTGTGGAAACCTGCATGCTTCATCAACGCGCTCACTCAGCAGGGGTTTTCTGTTGCTGTCTGCTCTCCGGGGGATTTCTGCCCGTTTCTGATGGGTGTATCTGCATCCTCCCTTTCTCAATGTTGTCTCATTCCTTAGGACCCCTCTGTTCTCTGATTCACAACTTTTAAAAGCCAAGGCTGCTTCCAAATTTCTGTTGGTCACAAACCTATGGCAGTGCAGCAGATTGCTACATTCAGTAGCATTTAGGAGGATATTGCTTTGTAAACTGTGCCCCACTACTCACCATTGCCTGTACCAAAGCACTCTTTGTTGGTTAATGGTGTCTAGAAAATAATGGTGAAATGTAAAGCATCTCAAGTTTTGAAGAGTGCATTAAGGAAAAAAAAAAGAAAAAAAGCCAACCACTAGAAAAGTGAGGGGTTTTAGTGCTTTATCTCACCTCTCTTGGTAAGAGAATGAGGGAGGGACATGTTCAGAAATATATGAAGGGTGGCTTGAAGAGAGAGGGCTGCCCTACAGGAACTCCTGGCATCAAAGGGCATACACGAGGCATAATGGGATGAAATTAGGCAGTAAAGTTAACCAGATAAGTAGTCTTTAATCCTGGAAGTACATTCCAAATGTTTATAAATGCAGTAGTGATTGCAAACATTTTTTGGGATGGATTCCTACCAGCAAGATCTGCCAGGTATGGGCTGGCTAGGTGGCTAGGGGAAGGAGGAAGAGGAGGCTGAGCATCACCCTCGCCCTGGCCGGCATGGTGCTGGCTCCCGAGCAGCCTCTGCCACTCCAGAGTGGGTCGAACTGTGTGCTGCACCGTAGGGCATCACTCCCCAGGTCAGTGCTTGAAGTCCTGACCCCTGTGAAGCTGAGCTGAGCCAAAAAGCTGTTACAAGGCTCCACCTCACACTGGCAGAAAAATCCCCCAGGGCAGGACCAGGAGCGGGGTTTGGCCCAGATGCCTCCATGAGGCACTTGACCCACGACGCAGCTGGCTTGGTGGGAGCCTGGCACTGCTGCCACGGGCCCCATGACTCCATGCGCTGAGCACGGCGAGGCAGGTCGCGGGGGCCAGGGTACATTTGTTATTTAGGCTAGAACCACTGTAAGCGATGAGAGCAAATTGCCAGCCCGTGTCTAATGACAGAGAGCTTGGGAGAAAACCTGAGATGAAGCAGAGCAGTGTCAGGCAGCAGGGCTGCGGAGGGTGGTGGTGATGGTTTCCTTCGCCTCTTTCGGTTTGCTGCTATTTAATAAAAAGCCTGTATCCTCATAATGTTTCTTTAAATGAGTGAAAATAAAAAATTATGATAAGCAGAGTCTCCGCATTCACTGTCACCCACAAGGTGGAGCTCTGAGCTCAGGAGCAGGGCCGATTTTCTTTGTGTGTTACAGAAAAATGAAACATTTTTCCTCTCACCCTTCTCTAGTTTTTATCTTTTGCTAATATAATGCAGATTGGTTTTATACATTATTTATGGAGCCCAGAACTGGTATAGGGAATGCTGTCACTCATTTTAATGATTTAGATGTGTTTTTTATTGTTATTATACTGTGTGGACTTTGGAAAACCTTCATTTGGATCCCATTTAGAATACAGGAAGTTCCCCGAAGCTTGGATGTGAACCTTAATTTACTGAAATCCTTGTAAGGCTGAGAATATTTACTGCTGGCATTTATTGCTCCTGTGAGAGTCAGAGCGAGGGTGAGTGGTGGGGGGGAGAGAAAGAGAGGAAAGGAAAGACAACCGCAGCTTCAGCCAAAAAAGCAAAGAACATATGCTGGAGTCGTGCTTGGCTGTGCGAGTGCGGCAGCAGGGTAATCTGCCTCCGAGCCACTCTGCTGGGACGAGGAGGTGCCTTGCTGCCGCGGAGATTTAGGAGAACTCTGACAGGACTCGTCCTTCAGAAATCTGAGTCTGCCTTTCTAAAGCCTCTCTTTATAAAGTGGGTTTTTCACTACTGGTTAGGACACTTGGGATTGATGTAGCCGACAGAGGATTGGGCCCTTTTTCTGCTGCAGCAGAAGTGCCTTTGGACTTCCTACTGTGCTCTGCAGGTGAAAACCATAGGGATTTTAGCAGCGTAGGGTTCCAGCATTTCCAGGAATGCCCAAGGGCTGGCGAAGGTGACCCAGCAGCCAGCAGTGATGGAAGTGGGAAGAGATCTCTTATTTTTCCCCCTCGTTTCTGTTACTTTGTGCCTGTACAATAATAATAAGCCTATACAAGCTTTGGTTCTTAAAACTTGTAGGGAAAAATATTCCTAGGACAGGGGTAGCCTTTGCTCAGGCTACAAGTGCAGGCGATTTCATCGACCTCCAGCCTTTCAGAAAATCAGAGTTCTGCACTTCAGGAAAAAGAACAAGTGCCCCCGTAATTGCCACAGTGTTTTTTACTTTAAAGAAAAGCAGAGCAAGTTTTTTTCAAATAACTTTTTTAGATGATTGCTTTATGCTCTCCTGTTCCTCCAGCTCCCTTTCGTTCAGCTGCTTAACCTACCTTTCAGCCAGTCTCTCTGGTGGCTTGTTTGTTCTGTGCTGCGACAGTTAAAAAGGCTAATAAAGCAGCTGGCAGGAGGATGAATGAAGGGACCATGCCAGCTATTGCCCCTAATGTGGAAAAAAAACAATGGTGAAACTTTCATAAGTCTATGCTGAAATTTCTTCAGAACTTGTATATTAAGGACCAGAGATTGCTTAAATGGAAACACTGTTTTGTGAATCTCTAAAGAAATGCAATATGCTTTCTGAGGAGCAGTTTAATTTAAGAGACTGCCTATTTACATGAAATACCCATGACTGTTTGTTACTGTGATTGCTGAAGCAGCTTTTGATGATATACTGTCATTATTTTGAATTTAGTTAAGCTTTGTTAGTATTTATTGCCGACACTGTGAATGGATCAAGGCGTTGCTCAACAAGGTGTACCAATGTGTGGTGTTTCTCTGGGAGCTCACAGCCAGAGTATGGCCGTACAGGAAAGCAGGATGGGGTGAGCAACTGGGAGGTAGCGAAAGCAGATGAAGTCAGTCATGGAAAACTGTCCCTCTCTTATAGGCTCTATACTGCATGCAAGAGCACAGTGAGTCCCAGATACAAAAGATTTCTGCTAAGGTCTCAAATGTCAAATAAAGCTCAGTTAGAGAACATGACTGAAACAGTAAATACATACGACTGGAAGATCTATGTTTGTGATACACTATCTAGATGCTTACAGTGTAATTATAATCATAGCACCAGATTGTCTCCCGCATAAACACCTAACATCTCTCCAGTAAAGACCTTCTGAAGTTCCTCGAAAGATGTGCAGATGGTTTAGATATGCAATGTCTGCTCCTAGAATTAGGAAACCTGAAATGAAGAGAAGGGATTTGCAATTGCTTGTAGAGCTGGAAGGTTAGTGATCATTCTTTATCGCTCATTGTGTAAGTGGGAGGGCACCCATCTTGAGCAAACCGCTAGACCCAGTTGTTCATTTTTACATTAAGATGTCATTTCACATTAATTTAAAGGACGCCACTGCAAAATGTGGCAGCATAGTTTCATTCTAAATAATCTTGTAATTATTTCCATTTTGAGAAGATATTAAAGCATTGGGATAAAGAGAATGTGGAAATTCGATCATGAGACCTGTTTAGAACAAGTTGGACAAATATCTGTCAGGGATGACACAGGTATAGTTGATTCTCCCTTGAGGCAGAGGAATAGACGAGATGACCTATTTATTCTGTTTTCTAGGACTCGTGTGAGACTAGCTGTAGGTGCTTAAATGCAGAATATATGCTGTGTCAAAATAAAGAAAAAGACCAGCTGCGCTAAAATAAAGTTCAACTTAACCTGAAGCTAAACAAGAAATTTGTAGGAATCATGTAATTATCCAAAATTAAACATATATATCTAAAATTGCAAAGGAAGGTGAAATTATAAGAAAATACATGGAAGACAGCATGAGAAATGCTCAGAAACATCATTTGAGGAACCTCAGCTCTGCTGTATTGCAACATTACCAAACAGAATTATTCCAACGAGGGGCATTTTTGTGTTTCTAGTTCCAGATTCAGATGTTCGCCTAAAAATAGAAATTATCTATTTTTTTTCTCTTTGTGTCATCGTAGTGTTCCCGTTAAGAATGTAGCCAGCAGCTACTTTCGTTAACAGAAGCCTGTGATCTCAGCTGCAGGAAGAACAATGGAAACATGCTGTTCTTCTCAAAATGCCCCTGTGGATATAGGCTTCTTCTGCTCTGCTGTTTCATCATCAACTGTCTTCAGACCAGAACCGCAAGCCTCAAAGCAGCCAGGGAAGAGCAGGGTCAGACTGATTTCTGGGTACCTCCGTCACTTGGTGCAGGTTGGGTATGTGCTGGTGGTGTCTGCAGGTTGAGCTGCAGGGTGACCAGGCTGCCGTTCTGCATTGCTTTAGCCACGCTGGTGCCATGGTCTGGCCCACAGCCTGGAGACCAGATTTCTTGGCATCTTTCCTAGAAGGACACTCATCCCATATCTCATACCATATGCTACAAAGGTAGCTGGGACTGACGAGCAGCCTGAGTTTTGTGTACTGTGGATGCTGGGAGCTCAGCTGTAACAGTCCTGTCTCCGTAAATGTGCCCTGAGAGAGCCAGGTCAGGGAGTATGGTGGGCTATGTTCTGCTCATATGACCACTTATTCAAGCAGAGTATAGATGCAGCATCATATTGGGACTTCACTTCTACTTAGGAGAAAGTAACCATTTTGAAAGACAAGTTTCCCACACTGTCCGTAAGATTTTCTGCAGAAGAACTTCTGAAAATAACAATATTTAGAGGGGAAAATGGTTGTTAATCCTACAACACTGTCTTGAAGTGTAGGACGCAGACTTCCATAGTTTGAACTACTTAGAAGAGTGTAAAGAATCACCTGTTTTACTAAGATCACATAATCAGAGGTACAGAGTGCTACTTTTAATCCAGATGCCCTTTTAAATTAAAATTAACTCCCAAATACTCTGGTTTATTTATAAAACCCTAAAAATGTGCAGATATTCTGTGCTTTCCACGTTAAGAAGTTTGTGACCTCCTGTGATAGTTTGTTTGAAGCCTTCATTGACTGTTTGATGGATATGCTGAAGAAGAAGCAGGAACTTTGAGTTGACACCGTTTTACTGTAGGATATCAAATGCTAGAAAGACATTGTCTCGTTGGCTCCATTTGATGAATTCTTGCAGGCGTAATTCAATCTAATGTGTAACAAGCAGTGTACAGTGACCTGATTATTTATCTTGTCCAATGGAGTCCCTGGACATAAGCATCAAGCTGCCATTGACACTGGTGTGTAACCAGCTCTATATTAAACTGTACAGCTGTGATGTGGAGACTGCAGCAATTATTTACGTAAGAAGCTTAACACACAGTGCTGAGGGTGTTTGACAGACGTGAGAGCCCATAAAGGAGTACCTGCTGCCTCACTAGCCTTTCTGAAGGTGTTTCAATCTAAAATTTTCACAAGACTGCTCTAAAAGGTCATGTTTATATCAGCTTTAGTGTAAATTAATGGAACATGCCCACAATTGGAGAGGTTTTATTCTTAATATTTAATTTTAATATATTGCCTCAGTTCCCCTGATAGGGCTTTTTCAGTATGCTGTTGAGGCAACAATGACATGAGGACACATTTCAGTCATTTATGCCAGCTTCAGCCAGTGATACTGGTGCCAGAAAATAGACAAATCCTGGGGATTCGACATGCCCAGTCCACCTCCTGCCACTGAATCACTGTCACGTCTAGCAAACTTGATTGGTGAAGACCAGCTGTAGAGGAGGATGGTGACCAGCTGCATCTCCGATGTAACTCCGCTTCAGAGTTAACTGAACTATTGACCCAATTCACCTTGGAACCTGTACAGTTACAACAATTAGATAAAACAGTAATTAGTAACGTGTCTTAATTACAACCTATTCTTATCAAGTACAGCTTTTGCACAAGATTTCAATTAATTTTGACTACATGGAGAGCTGAGAGAGTCTGTTGCTTTAAGATTATCCAGGACAAAGAACAGATGCTAAATTTTTTAAATGACCAGTTTAATTTTAGCTCAAATTAACAGGTTTGTTTATTAATGCACAGAACACTTATCCTGTTCTTAAAGGATGAGAAGTTTGGGGAAGGTGTGCTCGTTTTTCATACATAATAAAAATGGTGAATCTCTGCTTTAAAAGAAGAGAGAAGTCTCCATAAACTGTAGGGTTGTGACCGAGCCCTCCATACCAGAATGGAGAGCCTGATAACTTTGTGGTGAGGTGGGGGAAGTGAGACGTCTTCAAAGAGCTTCTCGAAAGTGAGACTTTCTACAAAAGATTTGCTGTGAATCGGACCTGTTGCAGGGTGTCCCTGCAGTTGTGCTTTGCCTCTTCTCCATCATACTTCCTCCGACAGGCAGTTCCACGAGCAGGAGGGGCTGCATATCCGTCCAGTGCCACACTTCACCCCTGCATTACCTCCTCAGATTGCTTTCTGCTTATCCTTTAAGTACTCTGGTCATCATAAACTCGTGTATGATCCCAGGCTATGAAACCATATCACATTTTAGACACAAGAACCAGCTTCGAGAGGCCCCCTATGTTTGCAGAAAATCCAAGCATGAAAAAATGCTGCATATAAACACCTATCAGAGTCTGTGATTCCCGATATACGTGGGAATTAATTGGCTGTGTGAAATTTGAGAATTATACAGGTTCACTGCTAGAACTAAGTCACAATTAGTGCCAAGTGCCTTTACCACTAAAAAAGCCCCATGGATTAGGCCTTTCAGAATAAAGAAAACCTGCTTCTGAACTTTTTGCCGCAGTTGGATACTCCGTCGTAGAATAGTCTACATACTGCCAGTACATTTACAATGTAAACGCTTTCTTTTCAAGGTCAGGGTTTTAAAGCACTAGACTGCTATTGAAACTGCAGGGGCAGAGCCTGAACAATTCTACTGGTTTTCTAAAAATAAGGAGCTTTATAGCTAAACTGCAGGATGTATTTTAAAAGAAAGAGTCTCAACATTTTTCTTTTTACTGTTACTTGTATCCCATCTCTACCGATTTTTACTGCCTTACACAAAGGCACATCCATTGCAAAGCATGGCATAAAATCAACACTCTTCCATTCTAGCAGTTAAGCCCAGTCTTACTATATTTGTGATGTGCCACAATATTCAAATGCATTAACAGAAACCCTGACCCACAAAAGGAAATATAGCTTTACAAATAAAATGACAGAAAGGGAGATTGCCTACTTGGCTAATTCAGACTTCTTAGCTGCAACTACTAATGTTGAATTTTACATTTTAGAATGTCATATTTTCATTTAAATCCTGCATCCCTGAAATACCTCATGAAATCCTGCAAGACTCTGAGGCATGAATGAAGCAATTGCTTCCTTCGTTATAGGTGATTAATTCTAATCAATCAGGGCTTAGTATTCCCAAACCTTTAGAGCTCTCTTGTTTAGCTTTTGTCGCGCTTGAAAATGTTTTTTGACTGAAGGGTGAAAATGTTTTTTCTTGGATAAGATTTGGTGTTAACTGTGATACCTTAAAATACTAAATTCTGGTCAGTTTGTAGCTAGGCATACTGACAGAAAAACAGCGAGGTGTTGGCGCACTTGTAAGGTTACCAAAAGATTGTCCAGTGTTGCAAATAACAGATCATAGCGCTGCTTGTATCCATACTTCCTTGGAGGCTGTGACAAATGGTCATGTGTCTTCAGGTTTCAAGGACAGCTTGGCGTGTACTTGGCTGCTCCTGCTTCAGATTTCAGGGTAAGCTGCACTGGCCATAACCTCGCTGACCGTGTTGCCTGGCACAGCCGCTAAGCACGGTCCCAACGTGAAGCCCCATGAGTGAATGTGAGTGCCGCAAGTTTCCTGGTCCTCACTGAGCATCAGGACTGAGGAGAAGCAGATGACGGTGAAAACCCGCCCGCATGGATAACCGTGACTCACCTTTCGTTTTCTTCTTCAAGATTTTCTCTTTAGCTTTTAGTACCAGATTTAAAGATGAAATACTTAACCTCCTTTTTATACATGCCCGAAGATCTTGTTCTTCAATTCCAAGGAAGTCTAATGCTGATGGTGTGTTATCCATCATTAGCCAACGTGGGTAAAAGGACATTTTGTACACCCAAACTGCTCTTTTTTTCCCTAATTTGGTCATTTGATATTACAATGGAGATACATATGTAGATACTGTATATGAACAGGTATTTTTACGTGGTATCACACCTTTGATAAAATACCTTGTTGAGTAAGTATGAAAAACTAAGAGAATGAAATTGTGTTCTGTTCCAAAATTTATAGTTCTAAACATAAAGCTTTCCTCTCCACTTACCCTAGCTTTTGTCCTGAAAAATAACTTTTTTGAAGTCAGACAAAGTGTGGCAATTTCGTGTCCCCAGTCCAAGTATGTCTCAGCTGAATTTAGGTCCCGGACTATAAAACTTCATTTTTCTTCTCTAAATATTTTCAGCTACATCTACATCTTTCAAGTTTTTGTTTCGTGTTTCTATTAAGATTTGCAAAAAATATTATGAGGAAACTCTTGGAATTCTTTTAGAAATACCAGAATTGTATTTAATGAAATTACCACAGTTTTTAGGACAAGACTCAACTGTTAGTAGTTTTAGGGTGCAAATTGTATTGCAGAGCTATATTCAGTGGATTCTGATTTCATTCCTTCTTGAACCAGGTATCCTAAGAAGCAAATGTTTCCATTCTTTAGCATATAGAAACTTAGATATGGTTTGCTCTTACTGCTGCCCAGTGCCAAAGCCAACATCTCAATCTGTGCAAAGAAACAGGAGGACAGCCCGTGGGTGGGCTCGAGGAATGAAACAGAAGGAGGGAGAGGGAGCGAGTGGGAGAGAGGCTGTGTGTGTGTGTCCAGAGGAGTCAAGTAGTTAGAGCATCCGTTGGGGAGATGAAAGACCAAGACTCATATTCTTCTGCTGTATGATCCCAGAAATTTGCTTAAACTCAGGTCTACCAGAGCCCCAGTGACCAGGTTATTTGGTTACTCTGTCCTTTCCAAATGTCTCTTCTTAGAGACATTCTATTGTGAATAAATAGAAGATATCCCTTGGAGCAGGGATATTCTGTTCACGTTAATTAACCGATATTCTTCGTGTTCTGCCTGTTTTTGTTCCTGTGGTAACTATATGAAGTGGAACAGCACCAGTGGGACAGATGAAAAGTTTCATCCTAAACTGACCAAGGGGATGGAAAATGTTAGTGAAAGTTCTTGCTGTGAACGAGAGCAGAGCATGCTTGCAGGATGTGTCTCACTCCTCGGGATCCTGCTGGAGGAGCATACCTGATCAGAGATACATGCCCAAATCCAGGCGTGCTGGTCGCTTTGGCTCCTGGGGCTTGTCCTCTCCTCTGAACTGCAAATGTATCTGGTAAAGCAGCTGTCTTTTCTGCCAGGAGTGCTCTCTGCTCCCACAGGCCTCTAAATCAGGAATGGAGATGCTATTAGATCGCAATCGTCTATGAGTAAGATATTTCAGTGACTAAGTTGCTTTGAGGATTTATTCATAGCTTTTACTGCAATCAGCGGGAAATGCACATCTAGATTCCTCTGCAAGTCAGCCCTTAGGAGTTTCAATGGGAAAGGAATGTCCGGGCATCAGCTGTGTTATTAAATTTCATCTTTGATGCCTCCAAAGATTTTATAGTTTTGCAAAACATGTAGCAAACATGGAATTTATTGCTTACAGTTCATCCAGGAAATGTGTCGTAGTACAAGATGGACTGAACATACCAGATAGCTGTTTTGGTTTTGGTTTTCAAATGTTAACAAGTATATAGCAATGGTCTGTAAAACTGTTAAATAGATCAACAAATAATTCCAGTGATAACATAGTGCATTTCAATAGTCAGTGAAAACCAGTGCTTTGAAAATGCTGAATTTTGCTTATCTAATGACTAAGTCTGTGTCACTTTACCATAAATACTCAACTTTAGCAATTATCATCAAGGCCTTATTCAACAAGTTTCTAATTTCATCAAGTGTTATTTACTGCAATAGTGAATTGTTGATACAATACCTATTCTTTATTTCTTGATGAGCTTGACCCATAAATTGATTATATAAGTAAAAATGTCTGCAGGGAATTTTTGAGTAAGCCTGAGGAGCAGGAGTGGAAAAAAAAGCAGAATTTGTTACACTATTGGGTTGTAGAACCGGAGGTCCCCTGAGTTTGTTTCCCTGTTTGAGTTATCTGACATCCAGAAAGCTGGCAGCATCCAATCTTTAGGGAGACCCTCAGCTATCTGAGCTCGCTTTCCTTCAAGGACCTTTGCTGTGCTGATTTGTTGTTTACACGGTGAGACCTTCAATGCTGCAGTGCTGAAGGTTGCATCCTCTAACCTTACCACCCTGCTGTCTCAGAGACCCGAGGTACAGGGTTATGAACTGGAAGAGTCAGACACTAAGCACATTGTTACAGTTCGGCTGCGGCCAGCAACAAAAGCGCCACGCGGCCGCCCCTCCCCCCACCGGGGTGTGGAGGAGAATGGGAAGAAACAGGCAGAAACCGGTGGGTCAGGATAAGGGCAGTTTAACAGAACAGCAAACAGAGGGAACAGGAACAACAACGATACAGATAAAGAAAATACACAACACAAACTGCACAACCCAGAAAGCCGCTCTCCCGGACCGGACCGGACCGGCGCTGCACGCTCCCGAGCCGCGAGTGAGTTCCCTCCACCCAGCGCCCCCCCACCGGAACCCAGCATGATGGGACATGGTATGGAATACCCTGCTCTGTTTGGCCAGGTGGGGTCAGCCCGCCCAGCTTTGTCCCTTCCTGGAGTCCGGTGAAAATTAACCCTGTCCTGGCCGAACCCAGGACACACATGTTCGCAGAAGGAACAGAAGAATTCCAGACCTGAGCTGGGAATCACAGGTGGCTTTCCAGGAGACAGTGCCTGGAAAAATAACACATTGCAAAGCACTGATTTTAGAAGTAGTTAACTGAAAGTATTAAGAACAGACTGCTGTAAATCAATTTGTGTAACAAAAATACTGAGTAAAAGAGATGAAAGAGCAGCATAATTTTATAAATGTAACAGAAAGAAGCCTAACACCAAAATTCTTAAAGGACATAAAACCCATTAATAGATAGCTAGCCAGTTGGCGCTAAACCTTGTCTGAGCTTTTGCTGTTAAGGTATGCAAAGTGAGGACCTTTCTGCCCTGCAGACAAGCAGCTTGACAATCACAGAGGTTCAGCTGCAGAGGAGTGCTGCGGTAGGGCACGTAGATCTATATTATCTAATCCTTAATACATTATTGTCCAGATGTTAATACAGGCTGCATTGTTATAAGTAACACAAGTGGATGTATTCCTAGGCAGACTAGATCTAAGTGCATGAATGTGTATTCTTGGATTAGCTAAACCAGCCTGATCTTGTTCTGTGGTCAGTCATATCGCCATCGGTTCGTTCCTTTTCTTCACCTTGATTTTTCTTGTCATCTCTTCCGACCTAACTTTGGCAAACAGGCTTTCCTTCTAAAACACTTTATGAGGAAGTCTTATAAAATGTGCAAACACCTATTAGCATTACTGCATCTCCTCAGGCGTACTCTGTCTCCATTTCTGCCTTATTTTCTATGTCAGGATCAATCTTCTATTTTTTTTAAACTGATGTTTTTATAGCACCTAGTCTAATAGGGTTCTAGTCTCTCAGGTGCAGCTGCACGGCACAGTAACCCAGTAGGATATATGAAGTAGACGAGTGTAATTTAAGGCCCTGGCCAATGAGAAATGAAAAGAGAAGATGAACAAAAGTAGAAAACCACCTCTACCATCTGAGGTAGTCAGAATTTGCTATTAGACCAGGCACCGGGCGTGCAGCGAGCAGGGTGCATACCCATCAGATGTGTTCTTGTTAAGCATGAAATACATCCTGACAGTGGCAGGAAGCTTAGAGCTCTGGGTGGTACCAAAACAGGCACCAGACGAAGCTTGTGTCAGAAGGGGGATGTTCAGTGTGAGCCAAAAGTGTTCCCACAGTGGGAAAATATTTCTAGGAGCAAGTGAAAAAAAATATTTGTAATTTGTTAATTTGGGCATAATGCTCAACAAAACTCACATGTTTCATGTGTCTGTTGCCAGGCTGGAAATTACAGGGTGCAATTACAGCCACCAAAACACAAGAGGTACAGAGATTTCATGCTTTCCTCTCTGCAGCTCACTCAATAGCTTCCACAGGTAAACAACCTGGCACATGGAATACTGAGCCAAAAACCTACACTCTCCTGTTAAGACTCAGTTGTCCAGTGACAACTTTCTACGGCTTCCTTCCCTTTCACAAAAAGCAAATGACTTGCCCATGCAATTCCTCTTCATATCATACTGTGTTATTCCTCATTCCTGCCTAACATTGTCTTCCCTGGATAAATAACATGTAAGAGGTCTGTAAGGCTTATGGAATTTGGTGCAATTTGTCTAGGTTGGTTTGGTTGTTCTCACTCTGGTTTGTCCCATTCGCCGCCACCCTCCCCTCCTTCCCAGCCTCCCTGAGTTTCACAATAAGGCTTTAATGGTTTCGTGCCCTACTAAGCGTGAGTGTTGTGGAATGTGTCTGGGAGCTGTAGTTTACTACCTATATTTTAAACCAAACATAGTAATTTAATAAAAATATTGGGTTCAACTTCTAGATACATAAAGTATTTTGATGTTGTCAATGTGTTACTAAAATCACTTAAACCCACTGGGAATTAATTATGTATGTGGAAAGTAGCAAACTCTAGAGGAACTATTTAATGTTGAGAAAAAATACACCAGCCCAATGGCTAATGCAACAACTTTTGTAGTATAACAGCAATAAATTTTCTGCATGCATGACAAATGCTGATAAAGCTGAAAGTTTTGTGGCTTTTACTGCTGAAAGTTGCTTGATCACCCGTAATGCCACTGCTTCCAGTAAGTGTACTGGGTACTGAATACTTCTGAATAAACAAGTCAATGTGAAAAAATACGTTTTTTATTCCTTGCACGTGTATTTAAACAAGAGTATACACATTCGTGGCAATAATTTTTGCGCGTGAAAGGGCTACATGCTTAGGTCTCTATAATAATAATGGGAGAACTATTATTTGCTGATTTTCAGATAAATGTTTACACTTCATGAAGTATTAATACCTAATGACGTGTTTTATCAAATAATCAAGTTTTGTTTCACAGTGCAAATATTTATACCATTCAATCTGGCTTCATAGTTCTTCCTCATTTCTGTATGTGTATACGTTAGAGTAGTCAGCACCAAGCGACTCAAATTGGCAAGAAAGTATTACCTCACATAAACATTAAAATGATTTAATGATTTATAAAATGGAATCAGAAAGAAAACCCGAAGTGGACTGTTTGTCACTGAGAAAGACTGTAGTTTCTGACACTTTATTTAGTTCATTTATATACCCTGAGCCAGAGCTTTAACTGAAACTAACTTTTGTTGCCTTCATTGGAGCTGGGCTAGGGGGGACAGAGCATGAACCAAATCTTTGATCTTGATTCCAATTTTGGTGCTAGCTGAAACTGAGAGCTGCTTTTTCAAGTGTTCAGCTCCACATGTTGAAGCCGGGGCAGACCTTTAGGAAAGTGGAGATTTCCCTGGAGAGCGCAGGTTTCAGCTCCACTCTGGCCCATTTGTAGAAGCCTTAACAAAGGTCTCACAGTTTACTAACATCATGATTCGTATAAATTTATGTGATTACTGTAGATCTTAAAGAGGTCAAGGGAGGTTTTGAGTTCTTTTCTTTTTTTTTTTCTCTGTAGGTTCTCTTGTTACTGGAAGGTCTTGGCTCTCAAGGGAAGAACAGTAAGCACTAATCCAGAACATGTTCAGGCTGGTCTGCTTTGTTCAAAACTACCCATAGCTGTGTAGGTGCATACCATGTTATGCCATGCAACACCATACAGAAATTTCTGAACTTGTGGTGGGTCTTATTATTGTGTTTGTAATGTGTTATTACTGCTTCGGATCCTGGAGCAGGCTTGGACTGTCACTGCTTTGGGGGTCATTTGCACCGGACTTGACTGAGCTGCACAGACGTGCTGTAGCCTGGGATCAGTCCAAGCCTGGATCAAAGCCTGATCTGATCCTGCCGAGAGGGAACATTTTTCCCATGCCCCGAATCCTTTCTTTAACATTGCCCACTTCACATCACAGCCTGGGTGCTGACCCTTTGGTGACAACCTTTAAAATAAAGGTGTTTTTCTTCCCTCTATGTGGAGTGCTGCTGCTTTCCACTCCTCATTAGATAGTGTTACTGACCCCCACCACACCTTGAATTGCATTCTATCCCAAAGGTCTTCTTCACCCAGGTCAAATCTTAGCTATTCTTCCCAGTCTAGGTCATACCCTAAAACCACCTCAGAGGCAGCTCTGTCTTTTCTGTACTGCCCTTTCAGGCATCGGACTTGTCAAGAGGAGCCTTTTGGGCTTGTCTTTATGGGGCAGTTTGAGGCAGAAGAACACAAAGTCAGGGGCTGAGATTTGTGTTGGTTTTGCTGCCTGAACTTCCCGTGCTCCCACTCTGCGAGCCTGGCTCTGACAAAGTTCTCAAGGGACAAATCCCAAAGGGAAGATCGTTCAGTGGCTGAGAATCTGTCACACTTGTTCAGTTTGATGTGGGAGAAAAGGGGCCATAGTGTTGCAGCGCTGGAGATTGCCAGGCATGGTGTTGACCTCAGTTAGGTTGGTGACAGTACGTGATTTCAAACTGCACACTATCTGCAGCTGAATTTAACTTCACCTGAGTATGTGTCTTGTTTACAACCCTCTTTTGCTCCTTTGTTTGCCTTTTTTTTTTTTTTTTTTTTTTTTTT
>Ga0065711_1008595_pt1 | contig 20470 bp, 15 predicted proteins | sample Hoacrofraction12_FD_59098 | JGI IMG/M metagenome (GOLD analysis project Ga0065711, IMG submission 59098) | Hoatzin crop microbial communities from Cojedes, Venezuela - Epithelial fraction 12 v2 (version 2) | ecosystem: Host-associated > Birds > Digestive system > Esophagus > Crop | place...
AAGCTCAATGCATTCCAGTTGCTCCCTCACATATAGAGCAACTCCCCCACCTCTCCTTGTTGGTCTGTCTTTCCTAAAGAGTCTGTAGCCATCTATGACAGCATGCCAGTCATGCGAGTTGTCCCACCACTTTTCTGTGATGGTTTCACTGCGGATTTAACCCAAACTTGCCTTACGTACACACTGCTGAGATTCAAGCTCATATCCTGGAGCTGGATGGATTTTAATGTAAGACTCACTGTATTGAACAGATGAAAACATGTCCCTCTGCTGTCTCTTAAGATGGCCCCAAAAAGTAGTAAAAGTGAGCTTGAAATGGGAAAAAGAAGGATCTTTAGGTTTATTTTTTCTTCTTGGTACATTAATATGGGAAGCAACTGTAGATATGAAGGTCTGTCATAGCTAACAGCTACTTTAAAATATTCTGTGTATATGTAAACTGAATATGTTTGCAGAAGGGTCCAGCAACAATAGCAAGTGATTAGTTAGGGTGAAAGCAATTACAGTTATATTATGAAATGGCAACAAGTAAAGTTTAAACTTTGAGTGTACTTTAAAAAGAGAATGTAAATGGATGGAAAATGAAGTGAAGTCAGGATAGGATATTTAAAATTATATTCTTTAATAGCTTGCTGTGTTGGTTAACCAGAAACACATCAGCAGTTGGGGCAGTAACTCAGTATTGTATTGTAATCATACAAATAGCATTTAACAAAGACTAAGAATCATGGTTTACTCTCAGATTCAGATACGCTTTTCAATTATATCACTTAGCATGTGAGGTTGTAAAGAACACCCTAACAAGAAATCACTTCATGTCTAAAGATCATGGAATCATAGAATCGTAGAATCCTTTTAGGTTGGAAAAGACCTTTAAGAGCACCTAGTTCAACTGTTAATCTAACACTGCCAAATCCACCACTATGCTATGTCCCTAAGCACCACACCTACATGTCTTTCAAATACCTCCCGGGATGGTGACTCAATCACTTCTTTGGGCAGCTTGTTCCAATGCTTAACAACTCTTTCGGTGAAGAGGTTATTCCTAACATCCAATCTAAACCTCCCCTGATGCAACTTGAGGACATTTCCTCTCATCCTATCGCTTGTTATTTGGGAGAAGAGAAGGACACCCATCTCGCTACAACCTCCTTTCAGGCATTTGTAGAGAGCGACAAGATCTCCCCTCAGCCTCCTCTTCTCCAAACTAAACAGCCCCAGCTCCCTCAGCTGCTCTCCATAAGACGCTCCAGCAACTCAATGTCCTTCTTGCAGTGAGGGGCCCAAAACTGAACACAGTACTCCAGGTGCAGCCTCACCAGTGCTAAGTACAGGGGCACGATCACCTCCCTACTCCTGCTGGCCGCACTATTCCTGATACCAGCCAGGATGCCGCTGGCCTTCTTGGCCACCTGGGCACACTGCTGGCTCATGTTCAGTCAGTTGTCAACCAACACCCCCAGGCCCTTTTCCACCTGGCACCTTTCCAGCCACTCTTCCCCAAGCCTGTAGCTTTGCATGGGGTTGTTGTGACCTAGATGCAGGACCCAGCACTTAGCCTTGCTGAAACTCATACAATTGGCCTCAGCCCATCAATCCAGCCTGTCCAGATCCCTCTGCAGAGCCTTCCTACCTTCAAGCAGATCGACAGTCCTGCCCAGCTTGGTGTCATCTGCAAACTTACTGAGGGAGCACGCGATCCCCTCATCCAGATCATTGATAAAGATAACAGAACTGTCCCCAGTACTGAGCCCTGTGACTGACCACCAGCTGGATTTAACTCCATTCACCACCACTCTTAGGGCCCAGCCATCCAGCCAGTTTTTTACCCAGTGAACAGTACACACATGCAAGTCATGAGCAGCCACTTTCTCGAGGAGGACGCTGTGGGAAACAGTGTCACAGGCTTTACTGAAGTCCAGGTAAATAACATGCACAGCCCTTCCCTCATCTACTCAGTGGGCCATCTTGTCATAGAAGGAGATCAGGTTAGTCAAGCAGGACCTGTCTTTCATAAACCCATGCTGACTGGGCCTGATCCCCTGGTTGTCCTGTATGTGCCGTGTCATGGCACTCCAGATGATCTGCTCCATAATGTTCCCTGGCACCGAGGTCAAACTGACAGGCCTGTAGCTCCCCATAACCTCCTTTTGGCCTTCTTGTAGATGGGCATCACATTTGCTAACCTCCAGTTAACTGTGACCTCCCCAGGTAGCCAGGCCTGTTGATAAATGATTGAAAGTGGCTTGGTGACCACTTTTGCCAGCTCCCTCAGTACCCTTGGGTGGATCCTATCTAGCTCCATAGACTTGTGTAGGTCTAAGTGGTGTAGCAGGTCACTGAACATTCCCCCTTGGATTACAGAGGCTTCATTCTGCTCCCTGTCTTCCAGCTCAATGGGCTGGAGAGCCTGAGAATAACTGGTCTTGCTATTAAAGACTCAGTCAAAGAAGACATTAAGTACCTCATCCTTTTCCTGATCCTTTGTCACTATGTTTCCCTCTGCATCCAGTAAAGGATTGAGATTCTCCTTAAACCTCATTTTGTTGCTAATACATTTACAGAAACATTTTTTGTTGCCTTTTATGGCAATAGCCAGATAAAGTTCTAGCCGGGCTTTGGCCCTTCTAATTTTCTCCCTGCATAACCTCATAACATCCTTGCAGTGCTCCTGAGTTGCCTGCCCCTTCTCCCAAAGTTCATAAACTCTCTTTTTTCCCGAGTTCCAGCCAAAGCTCCCTGTTCAGCCAGGCCGGCCTTCTTCTCCGCTGGCTCATCTTTTGGCGCATGGGGATGGCCTGCTGCTGCGCCTTTAAGACTTCCTCCTTGAAGAGTGTCCAGCCTTCCCGGACTCCTTTGCCCTTCAGGACTGCCTCCCAAGGGACTTTGTCAACCAGGCCCCTAAACAGGCCAAAGTCAGCCCTCTGGAAAGCCATGGCGGCAGTTCTGCTAACCCCCCTCCTTACTTGTCTGAGAATAGAAAACTCTACCATTTTGTGATTGCTCTGCCCAAGACGGCCTCCAGCCATCACACCACCCATGAGTCCTTCCCTGTTCAAAAACAACAGGTCCAGTGGGGTGCCTTCCCTAGTTGGGTCCCTCACCAGCTGTGTCAGGAATTTATCTTCCACACACTCCAGGAACCTCTTGGACTGTTTCCTATCCACTGTATTGCATTTCCAGAACACATCTGGTAGGTTGAAGTCCCCCATGAGAATAAGCACTAAACTTCTCCCAGCTGCTTATAGACTATTATTTCATCTGCTTCTTCATCCTGGCTGGGTGGACTCCCACCATGATATCTGCCTTGGCCTTCACCCTGATTCTCACCCATAAATATTCAACCCTACCATAATAATGAGAAATCATTATATAAAACATTCAAATTCCAGATCAAGAAGAGACAAAACATTCCAATGTTTGAATACAATTACTCACTATTATTCCTGGTGTCCTGAGTCGTGCTAAAATGGAGAGAAACCTTAGCACTTTTTAGACGTATCTGACCCCAACGTGTTACTGCCTGCAGTTCTACATTGTAGTTGCTGTTGGGTTGGAGTCCCTCCAGGACCACATAATTTTGGGCCTATAATAGAGGAAAATAAATATACAAAACCATTATAGTATTACTGAAACACAGGCCCTTATTAAAATCAGGCTTGATATCTTAGGCACAAAACTCTTCTGAAATTCAAAAACTCATGTATAAATTTCAACAGAGCAAAATTTCCTTTCTTTAAAAATATATTTTATTGGCCGCTGCTGTTCTGTGTCATTTTAAAAATACTTCTTGATGTTTTCGTAATTTTGGCAATACCTTGGTAAATACAGACACCTATCGCTCAGGCCAAAACTGAAGGGTTTTTTTTATACATAACAAGATCTTTTCTCAGAAAAGAATTTTTTTAGGCACAGAAATTTAAACTTTATATTTCTCAATTCTGTATTAGCAAAGCAATTGAAAACTTTTTCTAGAGACAGCCAGTCTGAAGACAGCTAAAATCCAACATCCAGTAGATTTGTCAGTATCTTCTTTTTTTTTAACTGTTGAAAACAAAAACCAGAAATACCCCCTCATCAGTAAGGACTCTTTTCCTCCATAGGATAAAAAAAAGAAAAGCAGAAATACAGTTTCCATTGTCACAGAAGTGTCTTAAATGGGGAAACACCAGAGTAGGACTATCATTCTCCAGTCAATAATCCATGAATTAAGGCAAGTCCTATGAGATTGCAAAGAAGACACAAGGGTTCTCAGTATTTTTACTTTTCTTGATTTTTTTTAAGTATTTATAAAAAAATGCCCTTCTAGCCCACACCTCAGATAGAAGACATTACTCCATGTTTTCATTGGAATTCTTTGTGCCTGTGAAGTTTGACAGTCAATCCAGAGAGAAAAAAATAATCAAGTACTGCCATATTTAAAACTTCAGGGATTGTTAAAAGCATTTCATATCAATTACCTATACTTGTTTCATGCTAAGATGAAACAGGACAGATATTTAGAACAGTGACGATAACTTTCGATCAACAGTGTTTATTTCTAAATAGCGTAGAAAAATTATTTGAATATCTACCTGGAACGTTTTCATATGGAAATCATTATAAAATTATTTGGACCAGACTACACCTAAAGGTAAAAACCGGGTAAAAAAAATCTTCAATGATCTTTAAAACATAAGATTTTTCCACATTTTTTTTAAAGGTTTCTGAAGTTTCAATTTGTAGATGGAAGATTTGCTATAATATTCAAAAGACCACTGATTAGCAATAGCCTCAGGAGTGTACTGTGGGGGAAGTCTGAATCTCATTAGCATTGCTATACAGTTTCATGACATGCTGCAGAAGAAAAAGTACAACAAGCCAGGAGTAATAGAAAAGATATTCTAAAAGCTTGCCTTTTCTCTATAATATGCCTTGGCTCTTTTGGATTTCCCCATATTCAAGGTCAGAACTTAGTCCGAATACTGTAACGTTGTATACTGGATATGTTTTAATATAATTATATGTAGGATGTACCCTATGCAAAGTGCCAACACAACATTAGGGACACAGATCACTTTTAAAATTCTCTGCGTTTTGTGATTTAAGGACCAGCTTGTGGAGAGAAAGCTCCCCTGTATGTTTCGGCTGTAGCCTCTGCCATGAAGACCTCTAGCCTATGGCAGCTTTCCTAAGAAACACAAACTTTTCTACCTAGCTCAGTCCAACCCTACTCCTATCTTGCCAAAGTGATTTTTTAAAAGTACCAGGAAGAACTAACTTTCTTTTCCACGCATATTTACTTTTTTTTTTTTAAAGGATTTAACAAAAGCAGAAAAAAAGAACCAAGTTGTTTCAGTCCCTGAAATTACTCCATATCGTCTACATTCGCAGGGAAGTTTCCTTGTCCTGCCTGCCCAGCACAGAGCTGGTGGTGGTGGCTCTGCAGCCTCCGGCGCCTGACCACCCGTCAGTTACCATGAGAAGGGATGGGTCCAGCATGTTCCCACTGTGGCATCTCTGCTGTGTCCAGTTTTCTGTAGATGAACTCAGCACACAGCCTTCACTGCCTTTATTTCTCTCAGGGTTTGGTAACTGAGGGACAGAGAGGGAACTATAACCCTCTGGCTGTCATTCATCACAGTGCAAGTGGGCAGCCAGAGTCAAAACACAGCATTAACACAGACATGGGACCGAATTCTCACAATGCCTTTATTAAAAGCATTGAGAATTAAGTTCAGCCTGTTATCTGTAATTGATCTCTATTTCTATTAATTACTTCAAAATACTATGCAATATGCTTAAGGATATTACAACAGATAGTTTTCCAGTAAAGCAATATTTGACACATCACTTAAGAAACTCATAGGAACTTGCTGTTATGGAAATATGTCAGATGTTTGGTACAGCAGCTTATTTAAAGAGTTTTGCATTTTTCTTTTTCCTTGGACCTATATAGACTATTTAATGGTTACTCTGTATGACAGTGTCACAAGTTTTATTTGCACATTGAAAGAACAATGTGACAGGTGATGTTAGGCTTTTCAAATAAAACAAGCACTGCATCTTTAAGAAATACTAATAAAATAAGCCTGAATTTAGAGGACAAACAGCATTTAACTTTCTATTCTTCTCTTCTGCAAAATTGTAGTGTTTACCTGCATTTTGAGGCAGAAGTCTACTTCTTTCCCTGAGTTGGTGACACTACAAATTAAGACCATTACTTTGCCAGCCTACTGAAATCGTTGCAATTTATCACGTATTTTATACTTGCACTCTGTCTTGTGACAGAAATAAGCCATATTTCTGTCCCATTTACTATTTTATTTCTTACCCCATCGGTAATCTTCCTTCTCTTTTTTTTAGCTGGGATTATATATTTACTATATGTCCAGCTCCAGAAGATTTTGTAGTGGTGCACTGGGATATCAGGCTCTTCTGGAAGATCCCAAGTAATCATTACATTTACACTCCTGTCGTTGTTTGCACTGATATTGGCAATTCTGATATTAGATGGAGCTGGTGGAGCAGATGGATCTGGAATTTAAAACAAATAAAAAGATTCTAAAGTAAAGATCATCTTCAGTACGGTAAAGATCATCTTACGTATTTGCCAGGCATATATGAGCTGGATTAAACACTCTCAACACACTGAAGAAAATTCAGGCAAAAATTTTCCGTAAGTGGTACAGCTTCTTGTAAACTCTTGAAATTCAAGCTCTAGTGAAATAAAAATTATGTGTTAGCACATTATTCTGTGTTATTGGTAGTTCACAAACATTATGAAGCAAAATGTACTAGACTATCAGTTTTACTTCTGTCATTCACTACTTTAAACACATAGTGAGTGTAAAACACTCGTGTTCTACTAATGGCGTTGTACAGTTGTAAAAAAATTGTATGGTGAAAACACTGAATATTTTTGCAGTGCTGCCAGACAATTCTCAGATGATAAAATTATGTTTCTACATGTTGAATCTTTCTTCAGAATTCTTGTATTGTTATCCACCACCATAGGACAAAAACGCTTCCTTGGAACAAACATAATTAAGATGTAGTGAAATATGATGCTGCCATAGAAGTCTATAGGGTTTTTTCAGAACAACAAAAAGCAATGAGCTCCCCCTGTGATTTATTTTCTTATTCTGGTTTAATTTCTGGTCAATATCAACTGAGATATTGTTTCTTCAGTTGTCTCTGTGCTGACCCTGGAGTCATGAAGGATACCTGGCAGTCACAGGTTCCAATATTGAACCTTTTCCAACATTGAATGTTAGGACCTTCTTGTGGACCTACTATATAATGTCCTGGATCTGAGTAATGTGAATCAATGGAAATTTTGCAACTGAGCTTCTGAAAGTCCAATTTGCTATTTAATAACTCCTACATTTTAATCCTACTTTTTAACTCCTACTTTTTTTTAAATGTGCGTGGTAGCCAAACATTGGTGACAAAATATAAGGAAACTGCAAAAACAGGTTTAAAATAAAAGTAAACAGTGTGACAAAAAAAACCAACAACTTAGAAGTATATCATGCAGAATAAAGGAAATTCATAGGACTTCAGGCATGTTACGAGCCAGGAAAAGACAATCTGATCAAAAAATACCATTTTCACATAACTCTTCAACAAAATGAGACACCACTAATTTGACAGAAATAAAACTGGAGGTGTGCAGAGGGGACACCAGGCATTCATTTACTACGTGGTTCACCTGCATCTTTTTATAATGGTAAATGAGCTGTTAAATGAACTTTCCAGGCATACTAAATTCATCAGATAATCCCTATGACAAACGGCCTCACTGAAAAATTCCATCATTCAGGTCATGCAAACTGACACATTCAGAATTAATAAAGACAGCATTTCCTTATTAAAGATCAGCAGATGTGAAATAATGGCTTATCCCGGTTCTTTAACAGGACTCTTGGTTAAACAACAATGGATGCCACTGTTTCCTCACACATATAATTCAATCTAAGTTTTGGCCGTAAAAGTTACAAAGCATATGTGAGTGNAAGAATTCTGGAAATTTAACTTNATTTTCATAGTAATGAGAATTCCTTATTTCTTCTCACTNATTTTTTTAACCGTCTTGCAAGCCAGTTCCCTTTATTTTTTTCCAGCTCTGGAGAAGCACTGTTCTTACACTTACTTCCCTCCCTGTGAAGTAGCCAACAGCTCCATCTTGAAGTATACAAAGCTATTTAAATTGGAGAGGATAAATTTAAGAGGTTAATTTAGTGACATGGTTTGTACTGTTCTCTAACAAAACTTTTCATTTACTTCTATCATTTAATAAAATAAGTAGGCACAAAAGGAAATCTAGGTACCATAAACAGAATCATGATTCATAAATCAAAAATCTTTATTAAGTATTCATCATATCTGATTTAAAATGTTAGGCATTTTTTATGTTATATGACAATGTACTACAGCAATAAAACATTTATAACCTGAAGTGCAACATGATCATATTACTGTAGGTGAATTATTCAGGTTATCTCCCAGAAGTACTACGCATCATGTATTATGTATACATAACATATGGGATAGAATTGAAGTGTTTCACAGAATACATCTTCACAAATGGTCAGATACAAGCAAAACCAATTCTAACCATAAAACATGTTTGTCTTTATTCTGCATCTATAAAAGATTCTGAGAGTCATTAAAAAAAAAATCTAAAATTTGAATGAAATAGCTCTTCTGGACAAAGTGCATTACATGCTTAAAAGTATTGTAAAGTTCTAGTCACCAATTTTTTGCAGGTCTAAAAGCAAATGACCGAATTTATGTTCTTCCTTTTCATATGTTTCTGCCCTCATAGGAATGTAAGACAGTGTGCAATTTTCCTCGTAAAAAGCAAGCGATTGACCAGAAAGCAGCTTTTATATGTCTCAGAATCACAGGAATTATTTTTTTTAAGGTAACTTCCAACATCCCAGTTTTTCCCAGTAGCATAAGCAGAGAAAGAAAACAGTAAGGAAGAACTATGTGCACAGTGAAACCAATAGATCGTTTATTCTGACTTTGACAGCACCGGCATTTCACCTTGTACTTTTTATAACTTATAATAATTGTATTGAAAACTTTACTTTATCAGTAGCATTTCTTCTGTGTTCATTAGCAACAGTCCAGTCAACAGACAAAATGCTGCTCCGTATTTAAAAGAAAACCTAGTAGTGTTTCTCCTTTGCTATGGTAGAATGCAAACACTGTATTAAAAACCATTGGCTAATTACACTTAAGGAACAAAAGAACATGCTCTTAAAAGGAATACACATGTGAAATAATACAGCAATAGCAGAAACATCTTCCTGAGTGCCACCTTTCTTCAAAGTGTCCCTTTTGCAAGCCTCGCAAATGTCATCCACAGAAACGCCTTTGAACAGGAGGAAGAGTGGTGGTGGTAGTAGTAGAAGACAGAAAGGAAGGAGATCTGTGGTTGACAGACATGAAGAGGCGAGATGTTTGAAAGGGCCACATTTTCTAGGAGAGCTTTTTTAAAACTAGTAGACTAAGTTGGAGACAATGATAACCTAGAAGGACATAAGATGTTAGACATGAACAAAACTTAATTTATTACAGTTTTGCATTTAAAAATCTGAAAAAAACCTGTCTCATTGTAGACACACAACAGTAAAACATTTCTCAGATTTAGGGTGTGTTACCTGAAATATGAAGCCACTTAGTGAGCATTTTATACCAGCTGATGATCCATTCCATATTAAGTATTTCAATATCGCTATGTAACTCATTAATCTATTTCTATATATTTCTGTGACACTCATCACTATTACAACTGACAGAACTATCATTTTGTAAGCCAAGAAACCAGGAATATTAATATTTTCTTTCATTTGAAAGGATTGAGTTTCATCAGCAAAACAGGTGAGAAGGAATAGCAACAAGGCAAGATATTGCGATCTCTATTATTAACAGGAAAAACCCCCAAACAAACAAACAACCCCCGCAACCTCTCCAAAGCCCCCCCTCAAAAAAACCAAACCCCCTCTAAAATGCTAAAAGCATGCTCCTCCATAATGCACACCTGCCATTTAGCAGATAACAGATTAGTTGTTTGTTTCTGCTTTTTTTAACCCTTCACTATTCCATTACTGCATGGAAAAGTCATGCTTCTACAAGGTGCTCTGTTACGCTTATGCCTATGCAGACATTAAAAGCAGTATAAAACTTGTGCTGAAACACTTCAAGGTCTAATAACTGGTACTGGATTATAAAGCTTACATACATAAGGTGTTTGTTAGCCTGACTATGAAGCTAAACTAGCATTCTGATGACTATAAAGCTAACAGCCATTCCACTGATAGTCTTCATATATCTGTGACCCCTTTGACTGACTGCCGACATGTATAATTCAGATAAATGAACATTAAATTACTGGAATGGAAACTACTGCCAGCTTTCCAAATGTAAAGTTCTGAAATATTATATGCACGAATCTAGCTGAGTGTTAAATCAAATTCTTTGGTTTGCAGAAAAAGTGATGCCAGTTGTAGTTTTCCTTTGCGGTTTATACTACAACTCAAATAAAATAACAGCCATTATATTTATACTAGAATTCGGCACAGACAGCTGTCCCCAAATCCAAAAAATTCTGGTCTCAGCAGCCTGACAAGTAAATCACTTCTCACTGCTAGAAACGATAGCTTCATTAGGTCAAGGCTGAAGCTGCTGTTCCAGCACAGTGACTAAGTACTGCATTTGTCTGGATTGTATCTGGCTTGAGTACACCCAAAGGACTTAAATTCTTGTCTTGCTGGCTACTTAGCCACCACAAGCAAAATTCAGTCTCCAGTCCCGAAAAGGGAGGATCACTTGCTTAAAGAAAAAAAAAAACAACAAAACACTTAGTTCATCACCATTTCAAAATGTACATCTTCCCAAACTCATATTTTTAAACACAGTGATTGACAATTTATATTTTACAAAATCCTTTCAATCAACAGAATCTGGAAGCGCTTTGCAACCTTAACAAAACAGTATGAGAAAGCTATACACAAGAATCACATCATACGCTGCTGCAATGCATGCACTTTAGCTCTAAATGTGGCAACTGTAATGAAAATAGTAAATGATTTGGAATCTGTGTCAGAGAAGAAAATAATTACTTTGGAACCGGAATTCTCATTCTGAGCTGTAAAAGTGATAGCAAGTTTGACTCCAATTTAAACCCTTTTTATAGAGCTTTTTATTCTGAGTTAAAATGGATCTCCCATTGCTATCTTTTAAACATTAGACCTTCCAACTCTAAAAATCTGCTGAAGCTGCTCTGGAGGCAAGTTTCCAACCATTAAACAATTTCAAGGCATAAGCGGGGGACTGGCTTTGCCCAGTGGAAATGGCACACATAAACCAGCTGTGCAACAGTATAAAAAAATCATTGGTCCCGAAGGAGCAACAGAAAGAATTTTATTGCTGGGAGTGGGTGTCTGTTCTGGTTTTACTAACACTCAGTAATTTATGCATGAAATCACATCCAGCGTGGTACTTATGTGCTGTGAAAACAATGTTGTCTGCTTCCTTTTGCTTGACAATTTATCCCGTGTATGCTAGCAACCGCCTTCATGTTGAAGATAAAAACTTTCAGCAGAGGTGACGGCTTGGGCTCATTGTGTTCATCTCATTGCCTCTTTTTGCCTTGGAACATGGCACAGTATCTAACTACAGACCAGCAAGATAATATACTATATGCAAATTCCTAACACTGATCCCTCTAGTTCACTGCAGTCTCTGTTACTAAGAGTTCATTCTCATCATAAATCATAAATAGCTAGAAAAAAATAGCCTAAAAACTGTTACCCAAATGCAACAAATTAAAAGTTGTATTACTAGTACAGAGCAGCCTCTGAACAGTTGCGTTAGGCTATTCAGTGCCCGCTTAATGGGAGAAAAGCACAGGTAGCTTTTCATCCAAGAAGACTCATTTATGGGTTGTAGGAACAGTCCTCTACTGTTTCCAGAGAAAATGAAGCAGCTTAGAGAGAGGTAGTCAAAATATGAAGAGGAATATATTTGTTCCTTTGGGGATCAAAAATGTTCTGCCAGGCATCTGTTAGCTTTATTTATTGCTGTTATTGCAAATTGTTGCCACTCAGCTGAAGATGAAAAGGAAAGCACACACTATCTAAAAACCCTGAAAAGTGAAGTGGAAACCACTGTCAAAATAGCAGAAAGTTTTGATCCATTTTAGCTGACAGTACCAATCTGAAAATCCATGTGCAGAGCTCTATTTCCAGGAAAGAACCCACTCTCCTAGGTGCAGTATTCACTTGACCTTCTAGCCACTGTGCTCCAAACAAATAGATGTCATCTAACCTGTGTTTCCTGTAATTTTGGAATTGCATTTGGGCAAAATGAAGCATCACTTCATTCCCTGTGAAGGGCCACGCCAGAAAGGCACATGCAAATCCTTCATTTCCCTTATAAAACAGATATAAAACAGTATAAAAAAGTTCTCTCTGCTTAAGCTCCCAATATTTCATAAATTCTCTCAGCTGTGTCACTTTATTATTTACAGATTAATGCCATAAATGAACACACGGGGCAGTGTAAAACAGCTAATAAACCTTCACCTCAAACATTTGCAGTATAAAAGCATCAAAAGCTGCAGCAGATAAAACCTCAAACAACTAGATGAAGAATGGTAAGCTGGAATGCTTAAATATTTTTCTGTTTTTGACTTTTTCATGGAAAGTAAACTTATGTGGATAATAAGAAGCTCTGTTTAGTGACAGAGAAGTTAATGGAAATTACATACCTCAGAAGACTTCACATTATTTTAAATAAAACAAAATCTTAATTTGCTATGTCTACTCAGAGATCATATTTTTCACATTTGCAAAATACACAGAACAGTATAAAACATATTGTGGTAACCGGACAAAAAGTCTCTCTCCAAGTAGTAATTACAGCACTAATGCTTTTGAATGTTAAAATATTTAGTGACAGAGACTTTGTGGTGCCATACTCCTCCCTAGATTCAGATTATATATCATGTTTGTCCTCCTTAAGAGACAAAACAAACCAAAATAATTTGCTATTCAATAAAATAATTTGCTATTCATTAAAACTTATGAGCAATTGGTAAAAGTTCAGCATCTTGCATGAGAAAATGTCGGGAACTGCTGTCATGTTCCCTGATCAAAGGGTTTATTTTTGAAGAAAACTTCTGTTAAGTCTGACAAAGATAATAATCTTCTCTTGGTCTTGGCACAACAGCACAAGAACTGATGTGAATTTCTGTCCACACTTCACACAACCGTAGCACAGACAGTCAGCAACCTGCCAAAAGTGATGTGCCAAAGTCCGCTTTCCTTTTCCAAACTGGAGGTTAAATGTGCCTGCAGGAGCTCAGCAGGGGTCAGTAGATACTGGCACTCAAAAAAGTGAGGCACATCTGAGCAGCAGTTTTTTGCCTCTCTGCCAGGCAGGGGCCACCACTTCCCACTGAGCTCCAAAGCAGTAATGGAGCGTCTCTCTGACAGTATAACCATTACCGCTGTGAGCGCCTGCTCAGGGACAGGGAGGCTAAGCGATACCGACTGAAGCATACCAGTATCACTCCCAACCTACACCTAGAAGTGTCTTCATGTGAGCCACCTAGCACGTCTACACCTTTCATCTGGCGAACATGGTATCTTTATAACAACCACTGACAACAGCAAAGCCTCTAAAATAGTCAAATAAGCTGCCAGAGTAGGACGATTTTGGCTACAGAGCTGATAGAGAAGCGAACTCCATGCTGTTTGTCTGGCAATTCACGATTCTCTGCCAAGGGCTGGAGTTTAGATTTGAAAATTGTTTTTTCTGAGAGTTATAGAAGCCTTTCGAAAAACGCTGGCTACATTCTTTCTGCCATTAGCAAGATTCTTTTGGTTTATTAGGTAAGAGCATGCAGAGGTACTACTAACTCCCACTGTCCTTGGCACAAAGTCCTAAAAGTGCTCCCCACTTCCACCAGACAGCTGTGAGCAGTACTCAGGGAGAGCAAGTGCTTCATACGTAGCTGCAGAGACCACAGAAAAAGAGGACTCTGGTATCTAGCATGTAATCATTTCAAAACCACAAGCTCCTGAAACACAAATCACTGCCAGCTGGGAGAATGTTCTGAAGAAGTCTCCCTATGTGCTTATCCTGCTCTTACACTGTTCTCCAGAAACCCACTTTTGGCTGGGGTCAGATACTGGGCCGAAGAGACCTTCAGTATGACTTCCCACGGATATTCTTAAATTCATTACCAATGTAGATATTTTGAACAACATACTGCTGTGGCTAGCACACTCAGTAGGGGACATATTTTTTGGGAAGTAATACAAATATTCCCTGAAAATGTCACACTTAAGCCAAAACCTCAATGTTATCATGATATACCTTTACGTAACCGCATTTATAGTGGTTCCAAGCAGAATAGTTGGAAAATCTTTACAAACTCAGTAATACAACTGACAATGACCTGAGTTTAGAAGAAAGCTGGTGCCAGATTCAGCAACAAAGTGCTGTTATCTGCTGAAGTGTTGCTCACAAAGAAAAGCAAAGAGAAAGCTACTGCTGCTGCTGAGTCCTTGTAGTAAGCTCAACACAGCTTGAAGGAACTCTATTTGTGATGACTGAAATGGTATGCTACTTAAGCACAATAAATTCTTAAAATAATACTTCTTTTATACTTGAAAAGGTTTGTGGTCACAGCAGTAATGGGATAGCTATGCCAGCCAAACTTCCTACCACAAATGTGGTTACAGCACCAAAAAATTATTAAGTCTAATGTACACTTACTTAGTAATTAAACCATCCGTACCAGCAAAAGCACTTGATGCCTTTATGACTGCATCTGCATTAAGATTTTTTTCTAGGACTGACTATGGCCAAACAGCAAGATGAAAGTTAGCACAGGAACCCACAGATGGCAACTGTCTGTACTGCAAGATAATTCTATCTGCAGAGAGGAGGAAATGGCGTTCCTCGAAGTATGCATTATACAAGTGTAAAGATTCTGTCACTACTGAAACAAAGACAAGTCTTTCTATTAGAAACTCTACCTCTATCAGTAGAGCGAAGAGTACTGGATCTCATTCCTTGGCGCTGAAGTCAACAAGCACTGTCTGGCTATGCCCACCTTATCGACTGCCTTTAAGAGAGGGTGAGCGCGTCCAGACCACCTGTCTGTCAGAAGTAGCTTCTGGCCCCCGCTAACTCCTATACTACGCCCGAGAGTCACTGGAAAAATTCTGCTTCACATGGGTCAAAGGTGCATCAGGGACAATGCCCGCAGCTTCACAGGATGGGAGATCCGTGTCCAGCTCCCATCCCCCCAGTACCATTTACGGGTATAGAAACAATTTTCAAAGTTATTTTATTACCCAAACCCTTGCAAAACCAGAAATGGCAACAAAAATCCCTACAATACTTTGTGGATTTTCGGGCATGCCTTTCTAATGAACAGAAACATGCTACTTAACATTTATACCCTTTTTATTCTTAAGTCCTTACAATTAGTGCTAGCAAGGGGAAAGTTATATTAAGAGAGCCCACAGTTCCATCAAAACAAATTTTTAGATACAATTATTTAAATGCAATTATTTGGATACAGGCAGCAAAATATTTCAATACTCTGTTAAACATACGGCAGCAACGTATTTCTCATAACTAAAAGGAAAAACAAGAGAAACTTGTTGGAATAACACATTGCAACCACAGTTCCTTCACGTTTCGTGGTCAGGGTCATGTTGCTTGATACCAACCATGCAGAAAATGTTTAAAAGGAGGTTTATTCTTCGAGGCCCCTTACTGATAAAAGAATAATGGCATCTTTAACCTTTGATTCCTTCACCAACTTCAAACAAATCTCACATCATTTGTACAGCCTGTGGCCAAACTATCAATAAACTCACCTGTTAAAAACCTTCTTTCACAAAAGTCGGCAGATCAGGTTGCGCTCCACATGTGAGCGAGCAGAAGGTGAGCACCAGACGTCGCGAATGACAACTAACCTTTTGAGGACCGGAAGTGCTTGCTGGGTGCCGTGAAGCCTCTCGTCCCATGCACGTTCACAGCCGCCACGCGGAACTGGTACCACCTGCTTGCTCGAATGTCTGGCAGCCGAACCCGCTCGTCTGTAGTCTGGTGGGGAAAATGTCGCGTTTACACTCGTTGTTCTGACACGGCTAGTTGTGCTACCATCTCCCACACAGTACCGGTTAGTCAGGTTGAAGGGCAGGGGACACACTCCTTTCATACACACCAGTGTCAGCTGCCTGTACGCAACCACCGCACCTGACTCAGAGCATCACTCAGCACTGCAAAGCGTCTACAGCTGTGAACAAAATCATGCAGCCACCCAAGTTTACACTGCATCGCAGGTCTCTTCTGGAAAAAGCAACCTTTAGGAAACTAGTGAAGTGTTAAATTCACAAAAACAGCTTTCCAGTCATCACAACCTTCACCAGTGTATACGGCCCAGCTGTTCAGTTGTTGACATTTCAGGGAACTCATTGCTCCGGGTCACAGGACTGATTTCTCTGATTCTCAATTCTCAGAGAATCAGGGGTCCAAAATGGCTTCACGAAATCCAGCACTGTGAGAAGCCACCTTTTCTGGTTCACAGGAAACAAAACCATCAAGTAATGAATGTAAGCCTTCTTCAGATCTTTGGCACCAATGTCAAAAAGATACCAACAGGCTTAACTCTTCCCTGCAGACTTTTCTCAGGTCATAGGAGATGACCTCTCGTCCAACAACACCCACTGAGACTGCTAGTGTCATGAGTTCATTTTCCAGCTTCTGTGGGGAGTGCCTTAATTGCTGAAGTACGGCATAAGCATAGGTGCACTCTGAACTCTTTCAGTAGGAGGTGCTTTACACACTCTAATTCCGAGCCCTCCTTTCCTCTACCTTTTTTTCTCCCCTCCTTTAAACTTTTAAAGAGCTATGTTCTGCACAGTTTCTTATTTTTCTTATGGTACAAAGACCAAAACTGAACACAGCCTCCTGGTCACCACTGAATCACTGCCAAGTAAAGAAGATGTAGCATTTTTCTAGAACTCATCAGAAACTCATCCACTTGCTGTGGGTTCTACTTTTGCAATTAGCTCTCAATTATCCAGTTTTCAATTTATCTTAGGATGTCATGTTTATTGCATTTTAATTTAATTCTTTAATCAAAACAGCACATGAACCTGAACCAAATGTCCTGTGTATGTCTAAATATACTATACAATCATTACTGATTATGATTACTGACCAAACGTGCAAGCTCATTAAAAAAATGTAGTGACAGCAATTTATTTTTACAAGTTCTGTTTTCTACAAATTCAAAAACCCAACTTCTCTGTATGGGATTCAGCAATACTTGCAATGATGCCAAGTAGTTCCCAAAAAAGGCACAGCATAATTTCTGCTTTTTGCTCCCTTTCCAAACTGTGTAAGAAAGTAGCAGCTGCTGACATAACTCAGATAGCCAGAACTTGAGGAAGGTGCTTCAGCTCTCCAGCAATGGTATTTTTCGAGCCTGACAAATAAAATTCCTAGGTGTTATCCTGCACTTAATCTCTTCATTTGGTGAAGCAAAATTTAGGGCAACAGGTATTTCATTTGTGTGCACATGAAAAGGAAAGAGAGCCTTTTTAAACTGCACTATGGACTGCTCTCAGACTGTATGTGTTACAGACTTTGGGCCCCTCACATATTGCAGCTACTCAGAGTCATCTTCCCTTTAGATCACGGTATTGTCGTTTTAGCTTAAGCAGGGGTAACAGTCCTGATGCTTTCATTCTCTCCCTCATCATCTTTCCTTTTTCTAGCTTTTATGTCACCTGTAAAGTGAATCATCTCATCCAAAGATAAAGAAACCTGACAGGGCTGTATCCGCTACTCTATCGAAGGACAGCAGACCTCCCCTACTTCGTGTGAATGCAATCCCACACAAGGTAGGCACTCTCTAAGAACGATTACCAAAGCAAGCCTCTCCTGGGAGATGGAGAAATAAACCTTTAGTGTATGGGACTGGTAGCTAGCTCCAGCAGGGATTTCTCACTGTCGAGAGCCGAAAAATTTTTGGTGACCCTCAGAATCAGAAGCTTATGTGTCTCAGAAACATTAAGTTTCAAAAAAAGAGTAGTTGTCCACAGAGTTTAGACAATTTCAAGGTGAAGCACTAAGGTTTGTCACAATCAACCTAGCAGCAAACACTGCCCCTTCTTTGTTTTAATAAAAGAATAAACTAATATGTAAACATAATTATTCTCTGCCCATATGTATACTTACATATTTTTATATATACACACACACCCACTTATCTGACATACGTTCACACAACACAGACATGCGTTCTTTCTAAAGATAACTGACTTGGCGTATTTGAATTAACTTCATTAATTAACTTAATATGATTAACTATCTAAGTATCCAATGTAAATAGCAATACTATTGTTTTCAGAAAGCATTAGCACCAAACAGAATTGTAAGTCTGTTCATAAGATATACAGTATTCTCATGGGATAGTTCAGCAGGTCCTGTGCAGTTGGTTAAACCATAAAAACCAGTAGTGTAAAAAACATAACTACTTAGGACACTGTACACCATAGCTAACTGGGCTAATAACTTTGTTCTCATAGTTTTTATAGTAACCAATGCAAACTAGTCAAATTATTAGTTATGTCCAGTTTTCCCAAAAAAGTGCAGTAAAAAACTAAAGAAAACTTCTTCTTCCTGAAGTTGAAAATAACTAAGATTCTTTTCAGTTTGCTTTCTTTATATACTTTGAGAGATAAATACTGTATTTATAGATTGAGCCTTCCTTCTTAAAAAGAAAACATAAAAAAACCCAACCTGATGACATAATACAATACAAAGAAAACAAACTTTTTCAGAATTATTTTTTCAATACCAAGTAAAAATTTATGAGAAATTACTTACAAATTAACTCATATTAAAGCAATAGAAAACAGCAATTTTTTTGAAAAGTAAATCCTTTAAAATAAAGTTATTTAAAATTAAAACCCCATTTCTTCTTGCACAGACAACAAACCCCAGAACATTGGGTGAAGAACTCTGACAAAATATTGTTAAATTTCGTATAAGAAGATGCAAACAACAACTTTGCATGATTACACTACATATGGGCATAGGAATAGGGAAATTCAGATCCTGGCCCACAGCCTTTTTGATCTTTGTCTGCTTTTGACGTGCTCTCTTGCTCAAGTCGCACACAGAGTAATGAAAGAACCAGCATCACCTCCCCTGGACTGAGACGCCCCAGGAGTTCCCAGCCAAATGGCTGAGCTCTACTCAGCCTTTACTGCTAATTGAGGTCTCATACCCCAGTGTTTTGGAATCATAAAAGAACAAATCTCAGTCATATGGACAAGAAAAGGCCGGAGGCTGTACACAGTCACCTTACTCAAAATGGATAACCATCCTCGTTGCTGATATTGCAGAGTAAATTCTGTTGCATGCAGCCATCCTTAACAAATCTGACTGCCTGGTGGGATGTCTTAAACTATGAACACCATGGAGGTACATTACTCTGTAGAGACAGAAATTCTGATTACTAGCACCCCTCAAGAGTGCCCAGCCTGCATGTCCCATAAGGTATACACAGTTCACAAAGCCAGTCAGTCATCCTGAAGCTTGTTCTGAACTGACATCCCCACTGGGGTCCATCACACAATCAAACGCGCGTCTCCTGTGATGCAGAAGGGACAGCGAAGTTCTCAGAAAGATGTCATTTGGAGTAGGCTTCTCCTGCCACAGTGATTAACTCAGGCCCTTCTGCCTGCATGTAACAGACCGCCAGGAAAGGCAGCTGTCAGGATTCTTATCACTCTTGCACAGGAACACATTTCTGAAACCCTCTTCCCTGCACATCCACTGCAAGAAGGCAGAGGTTCGTATATGGTCCACTACAGTATATAGCACATGCTTCCAGAAATGCATGTGAGGTCTGTTTCTGGGATGAGAAAAAGCACAGCAGTGTGCTACCTCTGCAGTCTGGATCCACCAGCCAGAAGAGCAGGGATTCTGCAGTCTAGCACATACACATGGCACGGTAACAGTGAGGAGTAATTCAGATCTGGCTTTTTTGCTATGTGGTATTCTTCCTGTTCATTAAAGGCAGGAGATTGTTTACTGAGTATAGAGAATGCAGATTGAAGACCTGCACCTCAGCCGAGAGATAATCCATAAACAACTTTATCAGGTTTGAAGCTGTGCACATTCCCTTGGACTTGCACATGCAGGGTTTCGTGCCAGGCTCTGCTGCAGGTGACTTTCTGAGTGAGACTCTAACATAGTGAGAGCCCCCTGTAGCACCACACTGAAGCTAATCAACCACAGAATCACAGAATGTTCGGGGTTGGAAGGCACCTCTGGGGATCATCTGGTCCAACCCCCCTGCCAAAGCAGGGTCACCTACAGTAGGCTGCACAGGACCTTGTCCAGGCAGGTCTTGAATATCTCCAGAGAAGGAGAC
>Ga0065711_1036873_pt1 | contig 20470 bp, 13 predicted proteins | sample Hoacrofraction12_FD_59098 | JGI IMG/M metagenome (GOLD analysis project Ga0065711, IMG submission 59098) | Hoatzin crop microbial communities from Cojedes, Venezuela - Epithelial fraction 12 v2 (version 2) | ecosystem: Host-associated > Birds > Digestive system > Esophagus > Crop | place...
CGCCTGGACAAGGTCCTGTGCAGCCTGCTGTAGGTGACCCTGCTTCGGCAGGAGGGTTGGACTAGATGACCCACAGAGGTCCCTTCCAACCCCTACTATTCTGTGATTCTGTGATTCTGTGATTCCTCGAGAAGAGCATTTGTATTACAGTAAAGGAAATAAACTGCATGAGAAGTCCCAGTTCAGTCACCACCCCTTCCACTGTTGAGTTGTCTGCCTCAGTTTTTCATCTCAATGTTCATTTAAGGATTAGAAGCACTTTTCAGAGGGTTTTTTTATCACCTCATATTAAAAAATATCCAGTTTATTTTGGTTTCCTATGTGCCTGTGTGGGTTCTTCATGGATCACAGCCTTATTATACACTGCACAGACATTAAATACCAAAAAAATTATCTGGGAGACTCTTGAGATGCTGTTATAGCACAAATCACGTTCTAAGCTTTTGTCACTTTTTTCTAACAATGAACACTGAAATTGTTTATAATTATCACATGTCAATTCAGCAACATGTTTTCACTATAGGAGAAAAGGAAAAAATAAAAGGTATCTACCCTTTTTGCTTGTAGTTCATCATTTCATTCTGTTTTTAATAGTTTAGTTCTTAAATTCACAGGTACAAGTAGACAATGCCTCGACTTTAAGTTGATGGTTTCTTGTTCACTGTTTCACAGAATCACAGAATCACAGAATCACAGAATGGTAGGGGTTGGAAGGGACCTCTGTGGGTCATCGAGTCCAACCCTCCTGCCGAAGCAGGGTCACCTACAGTAGGTTGTAGAGGACCTTGTCCAGGCAGGTCTTGAAAATCTCCAGAGAAGGAGACTCCACAACCTCCCTGGGCAGCCTGTTCCAGTGCTCCGTCACCCTCAAAGTGAAGAAATTCTTCCTCATGTTCAGACGGAACTTCCTGTGCTTCAGTTTGTGCCCATTGCCCCTTGTCCGCTCACTGGACACCACTGAAAAGAGCTTGGCCCCATCCTCCTGACACCCACCCTTCAGATATTTGTAAGCATTTATAAGGTCCCCTCGCACCTGTTTCTAGGTGACTGTTCTGAAGTTTTGGGTGCCATTTCATTTCATAAGTCAACTCATGTATTTACACAGCAATCCAGATAAATTACTCAAATACCAAATACACAAACTAATTTAATTATCACCAGCCCATTTTCAGAACTAGAGCTTTTAGTAATGATATCTCACATGAAATTTTAAGGAGTCAAGAATATTGTCAATTATCTTCCCTTTCACTCAAAAGTATAATTTCAATCCTCTTTCAAATACTAAGGTGAAAAAAAACACAGCACTCTTGGTTTGGGTTTGTTTTTTCTTTTATGTATCTCATGCTATTTCTAGTTATGGCAAATATGCCATAATCCTTTAGAGAGAATGGAATTTAATGTTATATAGTTCAAGAATTTCAGTCCAATAAGGTTATTATTTCACAGTTATAAAACTGTGCATACCTCACCACTGAAAATAACTGCCATTAAGAATGTCAACAACTGTATCATCTGACTGAACATTCTTTGCTACACAGAAGACAGCTGTGAGTACAGTCAGAAAATGCTTATTTTTCTCTGGTTTCCAAAAGAAAGCCTTTTGAGATCATAATGTCTGTCTTTCCATCTTCAGCTCAAAACTTCATCCTACTCAATTTTTCATCCCATCTCATCAATTCAAAGGCAGAATATATTCTCGAAAAGAATTTTGTTGCCACAAGTTTTCATGAAGATTCTGTGAATTAGAAGGGAGAGATCAAATTGATGTTTTCACAGAGAAAGACAGACCGAACAGTTTGGTATTGCATACACCGTTTGGCATCAGCTCACTGGTCAAACAGTGTGAACCCAGTTGCCAGTCATTTAACATGTACATAGCTCACAATTAGCTGCTGTGTGTGCTACCTCTCGCCCACAAATCTTAGCATTACTGCAGGGAGGATGGAAAGAATTCAGATCTATAAAAAGAGGCCATCATCAATTGCACTGTTCTTGAAACAAACTTGTTCAGTGGTTACACCTACACTTTAAAAAAAAAGACCTAATATGTCTTTTTTATGGCAGACTTCCTCTGCCAGAACTATAGATTTATTATAATATCAAAAAATAAAAAATAATTTACTGATACCTTGATATTTTTATGCTGCAGTCAAGAATGTGCTGATACAGATAAAAGTGTCAATTACACTGTAATGGAATAAGGTAATAAATGCAACACATTATACTGGATGCAGAGGTGGTTGATAATTATTCGCCATCATGTTGTATAAGTTTCCAAATCAGTGATTTTTAGTTGGATATGTAAGCGATTCAGCATTCATATTCAGGTACCATGAAATCCCTGTAGCCCTCAAAATTCAAAGAGCCTCATTTTTTCAATCATACTGTTATTTATATTGTTTGGAAGTTATTTTGTAGTAGCTAGGGGAAATACTTAAATTCCACCCTTTCTCAAAATATTAGGAAGCACATGCTTTCTGACCATCTTTGAATTTCCCAGTTCATCACACTGGTTGCTGTAATTCTCAAAGACAAACTCTTCCCATTTATTTGATAGCAAACAAAGTCAGTTGATTCCATTGCGGGATATGCAAAGAAGGATCTGATTCTAGGCATATTACCCTGGTAAAATTATCTCAGAAAAAAAGGATAGAAGTAGGAAAACAACTATATAAACATCATTGCACAAGTTAATTTCCTAGAACAGTGAAGTTGTGTTTGCAGACATTCATATACCGGGGGAGTACTTGTCTTCTATCTTTTCTCAGCAAGTATGCACTGACATAACTTGTGTAACGTGTGAAAAGAAAACCAAAATGATGGAAAACTTGATTTTTTCATAATGCCTCCCCGCATTAACTGCTGGTAGTAGAGACAAGGAAAATGCAGTCCAACTGAATAGGAAAAGACGACGAATTTTGACTTTCCCTTGGTATCCAACCAAACGTTTTACAGGCCAACTTGAGTGATGTGCCTTACATCAGATGCTTTATATGACCAGTAAGTAAACTCTGGTCTTCATTCTTTCCACAGAATCACTGAGGTTGGAACAGGCCTCTGGAGATTATCTAAGTCTTACTTCACTACTCAGGGCAGGGTCAACTACAGCTGACCACTCAGGACCATGGCCAGTCAGTTTTCATCTATCTCCAGAGCTGGAGACTCCATCGCCTCTCTCATCAACCTATTCCAGTGTTTGATCATCCTCAGAGATAAAAAGTAGTTTCTTCAATTTAAACGGGATTTCCCATGTTTCAATTTGTGTCTATTTCTTCTTCTCCTGTCCCTCAGCACCAGTGAGAAGAGTCGGGTCTGTCTACTACTCCCCTTTAGGTATTTATACATATTGATAAGACCTCTCTCAATCCTTCTGTTCTCCAGGCTGTATAGCCTCATTTTCTCAGCTTCTCTTCATTTCGCAGATGCTCCAAGCCCCTAATCATCTCAGTGACCCTTCACTGAACTGGTTTTGGGATGTCCATGTCTCTTGTACTTGACAGTCTGGAACTGAACACAGAACTTCATGTGCAATCTCAGCAGTCGTGAGTAGATGGCAAGAATCACCTCCCTTCACCTGCTTATAACAATCTTCCTCATGCAACCCAGGGTGCTGTTGACCTTATTTCTTGTAAGGGTGCATTGCTGGTTCGTGGTCCACTCATCATTCAAGATGACACACAGGTCTTTTTCTGCAAAGCTTCTTTCCAGACTGTCAGCCACCATTTTGCATTGCTGCATGAGGTTGTTCCCAGGTGCAGGACTTTGAACTTTTCCTGTCTTGAACTTCATGAGGTTCCCACCAGCCCGTTTCTCCAGCCTATCAAAGTCCCTCTGAATGGCAGCACAATCAACTAGTGTATCAGCCACTCACCTCTTGGGGAGGAGTGCGCTCCCCTGGGGTACACGACTGGAGTACAAATTGTGCCACTGATCTCTTTCCTCAGAGCCCAGCAGTTCAGCCAGTTTTCAACTGCCTCATTGTCTGCTTATCTAGGTCATACATACTTCATCAGTTTGTTATTGAGAGTGTTATGGGAGACAGTGTTGAAAGCCTTGATGAAGGCACAAAACATCCACTAATCCCCCAAGACAGTGACCTCATTGTAGGAGGTTATCAGGTTGGTCAAGCCTAATATCCTATTTGTAAATCTAAACCAACTATTCCAAGTCACCTTCTTGCATTTGTGTTTGGAAATGGTTTCCAGGATTATTTGCTCCATCACCTTCCCAGGGATTCCAGTGAGGCTGCCCAGCATGTAGTTCCCCTGATCTCCAGGAAAGGTATCAAGTACTTTGACATTTTCCATGTCTTTTGTCACCAGGAACTCTTGCCCCTTTGGCAGCATATTCACATTTTTCTAGTTTTCCTTTAACTTCTAGCTGCCTTTCATATTCCTTCCCAGTTTCAATCTCAGCTGGACTTTGGCTTTCCTTAACTCGGTCCCACACATTCAGATACACATTCGTCCTGGGTCATCTAACTGTACTTCCACCACTTGTATGGTTCATTTTTACTACTGAGTTTTGTCAGAAGCTCCTTGCTCAATCACGCAGGCCTCCTGACACCTTTGCTTGACTTCCTACACATTGGCAAGGATTATTCTTGAGATCAGAGAAAGTATTCCTTGAAAATCACCAGCTCTCCTGGACCATATCTTATGGCTCCCAAGGAAGTCCCTTAACAGGCCAAAGTCTGTTCTCCTAAAGCCCAGGGTTATGATCCTGCTGTTTGCCTTGATCCCTACTCTCAGGATCCTGAACTCCACCATCTCGTAGTCGCTGTACCCAGGACTGGTCTGAGACTTCACATCCTCTTCCCAGCCCCCTTGTTTTAGCTCACACAAGATCTGTGTTCAACTATCACTCAGCAAATGTTAATAGGTTTTCTATCCACAATACTATCCATCTCAGAAACAGCTCATCATTTAAATGGCATTGCTCCTAAAGTGATTTGTGTGTGTTCTGTGACAACATTAAGGAAACCAAACCAGAAAGACAATAAAGGCTCTTTGTCTCATTTTTATGTTGAGACTACGTAGCCTCCAGAAGTCAAACTACAGGTGATATGGTTACTAATTTTGTAACGTATGCTTTTAATCAAGAATTTTACCACCACCCTTCAATTTAGTAACCTATGACTTTTGCCTAAGTTTATATTTCTGTTAAAAGAAAACTTAGTTTATACATATTCAAGAAGATAAACTTCCTGATAATGCTTTGCAATACAATGATGTTATTTCTCAAATAGCTCATAGTGCAGGTCATTGTGCATGCATGTGCGCATTCAGCGAATAAATATAGTGCATATTTGTGGGCTTCCTTTTTGTCATACCTTACAAACCAATCACCCCAGTGAATATGTGGATCCATCATTTAATTTTTTCTTTAAAAATACTTCACTGGAGTATAAAATAGAATAAAATTAGTCTGTAATTAATATGCAAGCAGGTTTTTTCACCTACAATGAATTTTGATTACATGCAGTTGAAGTATGGCGTAAAAAATTACCTGAACATTAGAAATTCATAAAATATTATCGCTAGTCATTTGCATACTCCTATGACGTTTCATGAAAGACTGGCTGCAAGAGGCACAAACAACAGGTAGTTTCCCCACAAAAACATGCAGAAGTAATAGTTCCAGAAACTCTTATTGTAATATGAATTCTAAAAGTTAGATAACACATTTCCTTGACTTAGTAAATCTGAATATTACTGCAGTTATTTAATATTCAGCCCTAAATCTTCAAAAATTTACCTGTTCTGCAAAGATGGGCTGACATACTAGATGTAGAATATCGAAACTCTTTAAAGGCCCCAAACTGAATAAAAACTAGCTTCCTTATTAAAGCTTTATTCTTGCTTCTACTATATTCTGTAGCAGTAGGTGTACACAGTCACTGTACTTCATGCCAGGTGACACACAGACCTCAAGATGACTTTAGCAGAAGCAAAATAGACAGTTGCCTAGAGCACAAACTGCTGACTACTTAAAATTCAAAGCCTTAAGTAAAATAAAGTGTCTCAGAAATGCGGTTGCGGTTTAGAAACGCAGAGTCCAGCCTGCACTTGCATAGTGACAAATTTGTTCCCTTCTTCCCTCAGTGCTTCAGCACACTGAGTCCACACATCGCGATGTACTAGAGGTGAGCAGCCACAGCACGATTCCTGCACTCTCTGCCCTAGTTTGTGCCCATCTCCAATCAGGAGACTTATTCAAAAGGCCACCTCAGCAAAGGAAGAGAGCTGAGGCTACAACATCAGTGTACTTGCCTTTTCTTCCTTTTATGCCAGCAGCAATACTACTTTATGTTGCTGCACTTGGAAACATGTATTCAGTAGTACTATTTTGATCATAGTGGAGCAAGTCATGAACAGAGACAGATACACACTGGGAGAGGGGGAGGGGGGGTCAGAATCACCCATTGTTGGTGCTGCAATGCTTGTCTCAATCCCACAACCATATAGAAAAGATATTTTTACAACTGCTTACACAACATGGAGTTCTACCACCACAAAGAACAAAAAAATAAAACAGATTTTGCAGTCTTCATCTGTATGACAGAAAAAATTCTTTCTGTTTCTAACATTAGGAAGTATAGACCTTTCTAATATGTCCTGTAGATATTTCCTTTCATGTTACTTTTCATTCTGAAAGCTTTCTTATCTACATACATTGGAAAAAAATATATATATATATATATATTTTGTCTTCTATGTCACATTTACTTACAGCAAACCATATAGATGTAGTGTACAAGGTATATACAGAGCACACAGGCTGGTTCACACTTCAGTTGGTTCATTCCTGCCACACAGATGTTAAAAAATTGATAATTTGTAATTTGTATGTATTAAGCACTAACATTGCAGACACATAGCTTTAAATACTGGGGCTTCTTGGAGTTCCTATTGCTAATATATAAGACACTACAGGTGATTGGATGATTGAATGATCAAAAACAAGCCTCCGTCTTCTCTCTTGGTCCTTTTTTTGCCTCTCAAATACATCAGCATATCTAGAAATGGAAGCAAGAATCAAAATGACAGGACTAGAAGAAAGTTCCAAACTTTAGCCTTGCTTTTTATCCTCTGCAAGTAAAATTCATGTAAGAACACTGGAAGAACTGGTTTATTTTGTCTCAGATAGCCATGAATAAATATTTTTTTATAGTACTTCACTTTAGTCTTTTACATTAGTATCGAAGACTACAAATATCAAAGGTGACAGAAATAGTATGTTTACAGAATAACGAAAGTATGATCAGTATGAAAAATCTATTCTCCATGTCCCTAAATATTTCAGAATAAAAGCAGACTATGAAAGCCACTTTAACACAGGCCCTTCTCTGCCTGAACAAGTAAAACAAGCCTGAAACAACCTGTAATGGATGGTTTGCCAGAGTCAAAAGTCACATCTGAACTTCAGATCGTAGTTTCTGTTTCAAGTCTGCAATCCCTCTTATACCTGAGTGAGCTCTAAGTGGGCAAAATGAAATCTTCTTCTTCCATATGTATCAGTTGAGGTCATCTCTTATCCCTGCCAACCACAGCTCGCTTTTTGAAGTTCATTAAACTTTAATTAACTGGCATGCCATAAAATGCCTAGGTTTTTCAAAGTATTCCCAGATAAAGACCACATCAGGCTAACCTGCTATGATCAGACGAAGCCTTCTGTAATATATTTCCACATACTGCATCACTATACTTCATTTTGGTTAACATTGATAAACATAAAGATAGCCAAACACAAATCCAAGCTCTTGCTGCCAGCCTTTCTGTTAATTAAGTGCTCAAATTAAGAGTGAAACATATTCGACATTTCGACCCCTTGCTATCAAACTTCCCTTCCTTCCCCCTTCATAAAAAAAAATAATAAAATTAAAATTTTACAAAACTTAATAAAAAGGAGGGGAACTGTAATATTTTATAATTCCTTTTTATATCCTGCTGACTCTCGTCGATTGATTGCTGTTTTTGACTGGGCATCTAATGGTTCCCTAGCAACAGGTTAATTGATTGCAGCTGTAAATCCACCTCGCTCAGCTCTCTCCACCTATTCCCCACTTATGAGTGCATATACACACATCTGCCAGGTAAAAGACAACAGACAGAAATCTAAAGAACAAAGAAAAATAGGGAAAGGTTTCAAATTTCAGAAAAAAATAAAGCAATGTCAAGATTAAAAATTAATTAAAAATCTATTTCAGTATACTTTTAGTCATGTTCTTTTAATGCAGGGATCAATAAATCTTTTCATTCACTATCTTATTAATTAAAATGGATTCATTCCAATTTTATATATGAAATTTTACCTACCTGGCAAAGTTGAAAACCATAATGAAAAAAAGAAATTTGCAGATAGAAGGCTGAATGTGGTTCATAAAGTAGGTCCAAGGGCTACACTCCACTCTTACATCTGTAATTTCTGCACTATTAGACAATTATTAAGTAAGAATTGGGAATTTTTGATCCATTTCTTTTAGAACTAGCTATATTTTATACGTAATATCAAAGGGACATATTTTCAGTACCAAAATAGGAAAAATGGCTCATGTAGTTTTACAAGCCCTAAATCCAGTGGTGCAGGGCTGAAAACCCCCACTGAACTCTAGTTCATAAATTCTTTAACACCGCAGTTTCTGACTTACACACTTGAAAGGCCTAGGAGAAAAAATCATCAGGTGGGCGTTTTAAGTAAACTGTGAGACCTTAGGGTCTTGTTAAAGAAGAACAGTAAGTATAAATTTGAGAGCAAGAAGGAGTGTCTCTAGAATTATCAGTGAAGAAGAAAACAGCTCTAAGAAAGGAAACTTTGAATATCACTTCTCTTCTTCCAGAAGCACTGAATCTCTGCAGCAATAGGACTGGGAAATTTGTGATTTCTCCTATCTAGATAAAAAGAGTGAATTGTCATTTTGCTAGTCTTGAATAGGTGAGATCAAATCATGGTATTCTCTTACATGGTCATTTTTAATCTGAATACAGGGTGTTCCACTCTTCCTTTCTTCTTCCAGTAGCAGAGGTACCTTCTTTTCTCATGTTGTTATTGGAAATATGCAAACCCACATCTTCCACAAGAATACCAGAGCCATCATGGTATCCTGACTTGGGTAGAATCAGGAAGTTTTTATCTTTTCTACTCAACCTGTTCAAACTTCACTAGTCTGCAGCAGAGCTCAGAGATTCCCTGAGCCAGCAAGAACAGGTGTGGTTCTGTGCTGAAAGGGTTCTGTAGAGATGAACAGAAATAGGAGAGGTGTGTTCTGTTTTCTTCCAGTTACTTCAATGTTTTATCAAACCATTTTTTCATGTAAAATGTGTAAACAGGCCTGGGAACATGGAAATCACCCCTCTTCACTTATATCCATAGCTACTAGGCTCCAAGTCAGGCAGTGCATACTGAACGTCTGCTTACCTAATCATCTACATCACCAGTTACTACATTTCTTTCTGAAGCACCTAGCTATGTGTAGCAAACTTAGAAATCTTAACTCTGCAGTGAAGAATCCATTTTGAAAATTCTGGCTTCGTGGGATTTAACATTTATGTGCCTATTATATCTGCCCTTAAAATACTAAGTTCTGAAATACTCTGAGCTGCAAGAAATTTGCAGCTTTGTAAAGTTAATTTCTAAAATCCATAGTAATATTTTTAATTAACTGAAGAACTACTAGTCCAGGGCATTTGTTCTGAAAGCCAGTTCAGTCGCCACATGAAAAATATTTAACTTAAGATATTTTTCCACCTGTGAGAAACATATAGAAAATGTGAACATGACAGCTTGATAATGCTAAGCGTCTGAAGATAATTCAGTAATGTTTTCATTCTACTTTCAGGCACATTTGTATAAATCTCTGTCTCCTACTTGCAATGTCCTATCGCATTCTTTCCCTATTGTTATTAACTAAACAGATAGCATTTTAAATAATGTCAGTGATATTCACTGGATGTGACATAAAAGTGACTCGGATACTTGTTCTCTTCTTTTTTAAAAAAAAAAGTCTATTTCCTGTGGGAAGCTGATAGCATGATCTCTGAAGTAAACCTTAGCAGCATGAATCATAAAGTTATTTTCAGACATTTATTTTAGCAGCTTGGCAGAGAAGAGCATACTGAAATCATGTCGTAGCAAACAAATATATACCACAGATTAGAGATGTATGAAAATAGTAAATAGATGGTCAAGAATGTATTTGATGTACATTGCAAGTGTATAATTGAGGCATGAAAGACAAATTTAGGATATAGACATTACAGAAGTAACTAAAAAGTAACATATATAGGTTGCCTGGCTTAAATTAAAACATAGAAGATATATATGACGGAGAAAGAATAACCAGACATCACTTTCTATTTCACTTAGCAACATGGATTGTTTATCTTTTAAATGATCCTCATTACAAAAGACATACATTTGGTTCTAATACTGATGTTGCACACAAAGCAACTCCTTTTAGTCGCTTTCAATTATGTAAACTGAAAATGAAGAATCATTATATTGAAGACTTACTGACAGTTAGAGGTGGACTTTCTAGTATATTGTGTTTTGCAGTTTTTCGCCCAAAATTTGAGTCTTAGGATAAATATTTATGTTCCATATTTTGACATTTGGCAGCTTGAGATGTATTTTCCCAAAGGTGTATTTGGTCTTGTAAGAGAATTTGGAGGAGAATGTTTGTTGATAAGAACATTTCATACATGGAAAAAGGAGCTGCATTAATTTCTCTGAGAAAGGAAGAATTTTCCCTCTGATACATGTAGTATCTGAAGACTTTTCAACCGACCATCTAGTCTAGCCCCAAGCATCAGGAGAGACATCGATGAACATACAATGCTTCTGATAATTATTTATCCCTGAAATGGTCACAGATGCCAAGCACCGCTTTTTTCACACACAGCAAAGAGAAATTTGTGTCTTCACCCTGCACCTATCCTTCCCTGTTTCCTCAAGAGCTTCATACAATCAATCTGGGTGTCCTTAAGTCCAAGAGTTTTTCAATCTGTATAGCTGCATATCCATCTATCTCCTATTTTGTGTCAGTGAATTTAATTTATCTTTCCTAAATATATGATTGTAGTTGTCACAATCAAATTTCAGTTACTTGATTCTGGACCATTTATCATTTAATCAATTTCCTTTTTAATTTTAAGCCTTTTCTTCAAAGCGTTTACAACTCTTTCCAATATGATGTTATCTACAGATTGTATGAGGGAAGTCTAGTACATACCTTGGATTTCTCATGAAAATGTTAATGTATGTCAGGCTCGAGACAAAATCCTCGGGGTTGCACTTTCAAACATCCTCCAGCCATGAAGGATATTTAAATTAAGGAAAACAGGAGCATCCTTCCTCCTAGGTAAGTACCCTAATCACTGTGTTATTATGCAAGTCATGAATCATTACATATTCTGTCTCACTAGTCCAATAAATCTTGTAACTATTTCATGCAAAGCAGAAAATTGCCAACAGAAAATATTAAGCATGAGCCACACAGTGATAGCTATGACTATTGAACATAGTTTTAGAGAATCTGTGTATTTGGTAGCAGAAATTGTTAATTCCTGATGATTTGGAATGCTTGTAAACCTGCCATGTAACTATTTCAATACTTTTAAACCAAGCTGCTGCTAGAACTTTCACTGATGCAATGATATTTTCCTGATTATTGTCATCTTCTGTTTCCATTTGTGTTAGAATTTCAAGCCAAATGGTCCATCTGGCATTCTCTTTCGCTTGTCATTTTATGAGGTATAAAAATAAAGTATATTTTAAAATTCTAAATCATCAGTTTTGTTTTCTCACATAAGAACTGAACATAAGAACTCAAAGGCTTTTACAGAATACTTTATGAAAAAAACCCCACTCTTTAATGAAGTCTGAGATCTGCGTCTGTACTCTATTTCAGTATCTCACTGACTTCCTACAGATGATAATAGCCTGGGAGGAGCAGTGTACCAGGCTAGAACATAAATGGATATTTCACAAAATAATCTCTTGAAATTTTCAAATAGTACAGGGGATTTAGCTACATGTCTTCCATTGGAATGAACATGTATATTGTGTGTAGAAGAGGAGAAGATTTAGAAACAGACAAAATGCTTAAGTCTTTCTCTGTATGATCTTCTGTTTGCATTCTGATGGTTTAAAAAAAAAGATAATAACTGCAGAATGTGTTCAACAGACTGGTGAACACCTCCATGAGTACAATCAACATAAGCTGAGAGGGACTCACTTTACTTCATGAATACATTTACATTATGTCATGTAAAATTACTGAGCAGCTGTGAGAGAAAAAAGAAAACATGATCAGTATTCCTGCAGAGGGACTTGCTGAGGACCAATCATCAAATACACATGGCAAATAGAAATGGCAGTCTGAAAAGTTGATGAGCAATCAAGTCCAGACAAGAGTGAGACATTGTGACCTTACATTCAGCATGAGTAGTAAATTAACATATCTGTGCAGTGTACTAGGAAATTAAGAGGACAATAAGGACAAAGTATATTTAAACCCAGCCACGGGCTGCACAAATCTGAAATATCTAATCTAGTCTAATTACAGTCTATTTTACATCCCACATCCCAAACCTTGGCCACCTAATCTTTTCACCAGCAACCAGCAGTTCACAGCTAGATTTGAAGACTTGACCTACATGATTAAGCAAAGTGTATTTTGTATTTATGGGACACGGCCTAGTCATGAAGCAGGGTAATCTGAAGACAGACAAGTGACTCAGAAAATGGCCTCAATTAACTTGTCTTCATCCATGATGCAACGTTCATTATTTTTCTCAGCAGAAGTCACTCCCGTCTGACCTGCAAGAGATTCCAGTTAGGCATGTCAAAGTACAAAATGCAGAAGAGAAAGTTATTCACGTAAACTGATTTCTGTGCTCCAGGCATGCTGCTCTGCTGGGAGGACAAACTGGAAGAAGTCCATTAAAGGAGTGCTATACCTGAGTGGGGTCTCAGAAACATGTTGAAACTCTGCCACCGATTAAGAGACATTTGAGGTGATCTTCCTTGTTTCAGAGGAAGTTTAACACCTCCTGAAATTATATTAATTTATCCCACACAGATAGATGTTATCACTAGGGCTCATGAAATAACATTCGAAGAGCAAGCTTTTTGCCTTTGCAACTAGCACACTGCCCCAGGTATTAACTAAAGAAGATAGAACAATCCTTGTAAATACTTCCTTCAGAGGTCTTTATCCACTTTATCTAAAGAGGTTTTTATCTACTAGTTTAAATAGCATGGTGGTCTGGATTAGACTACTAGTGCATTTGATATGCATTTCAAGAACTGAAAGTTAATATTTCCCAGAGGAAAACTCTATAATTTTGCTTGCCCAGGTGTGTTGCTTTATTCCTTAGAGGAGGTCAGGAGAGAAACTTCTTTTGAAAACAGAATATTATATTAGTAGATTCAGTAGATCTTCTCCTCTTCCTCTGGAAATACATACGCAAGTCTTCTCATGGACACATTTTTAATTTCGTAAGAATTTTTTTACTGAGGAAAAGACATTATCTGCAGTCTTTAGGTAAATGCAAAGAAATTTTGAAATCTTATAAAATAGAGCTGTAAATTCCATCAAAATCATCAAAAATGTATATGTGATGGTAACATTTATTATTGTTAGCATTGCTCAGCAATATGATATAAAATTATAGACATTTACCCAGCAGAAAGACTATTATGTTTTTTCAAGCATAGATAATTGCAGACTTCCAAAACAAAATGGAATATAAGGGGAAAAGATACAGCATGCATTTGTCTAGATTGCTGTATGTTCTAGACAGGTCCACATATGCACTGGCTGATCAGTGCTGCCGATTACGCAGATGTAAAGTGTGTCTGACAGGCTTAGGATGTTTCATACTCATGGCCCATATGCTACATCATACATTCTTACATATGTGTCTGGGAACACTTGAACTAGTGGGAACACTAACCCCTTCTCTGCCAAAATGATATTAAGAGCCAGCAACAAATTACCTAGTTTGTGGTTTATTAGAAAAGTCTTATCAGCCTATTCAGATAGTTTAGAGACTTCATGCTGTGCATATTAAACAAAGGTAAAAGGTGAGTAGGATGTCAAAAAAGGTAATGGGAAGGAAATGCTCCTACAAAGATGAGATCTTGCCAAAGTCTTTGCTCAGATATCAGCACAGGCTAATCAAGATAGCGCCGTTTACTTTAGTAGACCTACACCAGTTCATATTAGTGAACTTCTGTCCTCGTGTTACTGTTTTTGACTTGTAATAATTTGCATCTACATCTCTTTTATTTGTCCATAATGTTACTTTTTTCACGTATTCTTAAGAATAAGGAACGAATGCACAACAGCCTTGATGTTTCTGCTCAGGATGCAGGTGCTTAATTTATTGTGTGCTAACAGGTAATATTTGCTCATATTTTCACAGAGTGCAGAGGAAAAGAAAAAGCTATTAGAGGTTATGCAAGGATTTACATGATTAAAGCCCTAGATAGGAATAATCTCCTGTAGCAATAACCAAAGACCTCTCAAACACTTTCTTCTGCACAGTTTACAATAAATATAGAAGTTGCAAACATTATAACTTGTCTCCAGAACTGAAAGCTATAGCCATAAGATATCCATGGCTTTCATTTCCTTTTGCATGCTTCCAGTTACATTTGATTTACGCTATTATGAAATATATTTCACTAGGAGCAGATTTCATCCACCCGTCCACTGCTCATTAGTACATAGTGCATGCAGTTCACGGAGTTCAAGGTTTTCCACAAAGAGCCATGAAAAAATTATGAAAATTATGCTGATGCCAAGTGTAGGAGTATTATGGGTACTTACTTTCATTCTCAAGTCACACTATAGAAATACAATTTAATGCTTTTAATAGCAGCATCATTTTAGTGATAAGGTCAACAAATAGATAAATTTTACAGAGGGAGGAAATTTCTTCTACTAGGTTAACTATGTCAGCTGAAGAAACAAAATCAAATCAACCTTTGAGCATGCCAGCTCTTCCTCTAGTCTGCTTAAAACATACTACATTTCACATATACTTCTTCAGAATTTTATTAAGTGTTAGGGCAAGCGAGTAGACTCTGTCACACAGGGGCTAGAATCTAGTCCTCATATTTCACAGAAATCTCAGAGTAAGAACTGAATACTAGAATTTCTGTTTTCCATTACTGCGCTACTGCAGAAAGACACAAAAATGAATGGAGAGGAAAAGAACTTCATTCATTTTTGCTGTGCTTTGGTTTTGTTCTCTCACACCTTGCTGTGCTTCACTGCTTTAATAAAAGGGCAAACAGAAGTACCGCTACACACACGCACACACCTTTTCACCATTTATTGTGACTGTGTACATCATTCTCAGGCTCAATGCTAAGCAGGATGATCCTTGCTTTCACAATATAAGGAATATAATGAAAGAGCTTTTAGGATAATGAACTGTCCTCTACCAGAAAAATGGTTCATTCTTTTAGATGCATTACCTTCCACACCAGTATCTAATCATCAAAATTGTTCGAGTGGATGGAAGTCAAATTGCACGGATAAGAGGTCTTTTTATGTGTATACCTGGCAAACAAATACTCTGTTATGGATTTTTAATCACTCTATGATCATATGACTATAGTACATCCCTGGAATAGTATTCTAGGGATGCATTATAGTTTAAGTGTTCTATCCAAAATGTTACGCAAATGGCTTATTAACCTTTTTTTTCCCTAGTAGTAAATTCCATTTTATCTGATTGGAAATATATAGATAGCATACAGCTCTCAATAACTGATTTGATTTCTAAGCTATTAGTCATATAAGCTGTAATAAATTATTGCTTGTGACAGAAGGTGCATTTTCTATGGCCTGTGAATCTGCTGGAAAAAGCAAATACACCATTACTTCAGCCACAAATCAAACACTGAAACAGAAAGTTAGTAACTTTCTTCAGAGCTAGAAAAAAGCCATGGTTACCTCAGGAGCTGCCTAAAACCTAGGAGCTTGAAGTTACAGCAACTAAACAATACTGATTTGGATTAAAAAATGCAAATTTATAGAAAATTATTTTATTCGGAGAGAAAACCTGGTATTTTAAATTGAAATTTAAAAGTTCCATTTCAGCATTTACAAAATGAACAACTTTGATCTCCCTTAGTTATTCAGACATATTCAACAAAGTCTGCACAAGTGTTCAGCTCCTTCTGAAATATGCCATACATTAGAAAGATACGGTCTGCTGGTTTGAATGTAGTCTTTGGTTTGACCTAGAGTTCCCACTAAAACATCAGTGTCACTATCAATAACATCAAATTGTCCTTTACTGAGTCACATAAAAATGTACCACTGAAAGTTTCTTTCTAAGATCCTTGAGAGGCTATAGCTACCTGAACTGCCGTCTCCTTTGTTGAAAAAGGAGAGGTACATTTGCTGTATGGCATCTTTTCCCAAACTGCATGCTGCTGAAATTCTCGCAACTGGTGCAAGAACAAAAGACAGCTTTTGCCAGTTCCTGCCTGCACTTAAAAAATTAAGTCATTGCTGTTATATATAGGATAGAAAGTCCAGAAGAAACATTGTCTGAAAGATAAATAGCAAAGAAATAAAAATATGAAGCAATGTTTCCAGGATAAACATACTGCAACTTAGTTTCAAACCTAAATTATAACCTTTCATTTATAACTGTCTTAGCTCATACTTTTTTCCTCAAATGTTCTTGCTTTACAAGCTGCCAAATCATTTACATGGATCTGATGGATCTGAGCAGTAGTATTTTAATGATGTTTGTATCTGGAAGACCAAAGAGTTGTTGCTACGAGCTAGTTTTCCATTTGATTATTAACAGCAAAAATTAATCCTCTGTGCACATCTCACATTGCAGTTTTTCTCCAAGAAAATCTGACACTATAGAAGTTTAAAACTGTAAGTGACATCCAAAGTGTATAAATCAAACATGGAAGTTCAAAGTATAGTCAGGAACTAAAAAAAACAAGAACAGTAAAAGGTTATAGAATAATCATGTTAGCTATTTTACTGCTGTTAGTAACACTTCTATTTAGAAAGGAATCTGAGTTCTTTTTGGTTTGTGGGGTTTTTTTCCATTTCCTTTTCCTAAGGGAAAATATCATTTTTTGCTGAAAAAAGAATTCACACTTGAAAATTTTCGATTTAAAACTACATGTGAACCAAAAAAGGTCCTTTTACAATTTCCAGCTACAACTCAAAAAATTTCCAAAAAATTGGAACATTTATGATAAAATTTCTTTTCTATGTTAACATTTAATCACTAATCTATTGTTCTGGCAACATATTTTCTCAATTGGTAAAATTTAGCTATTTTTACTTCCACAAAAGATTTTGCGACTTCATCTAGGGCATTAATAAAAATGGCTTCTGTTTGTGATTGATTGCCACAAGACAATCTTAAAGTACTTGGCACCACACACTCTGAAAATAAACACACTGTAAAACACTGCTGAAATAAACACTGAAATAAACAGCTTGATTGAAGCCTTTCATTTTTTAAAGTTCAACCACAATTGGAAGGCAGTAGCAGTCTCTGACTACTGGCAGGACAATTTCAAGCCTTTGCTTGTTACCTAATAACTTTTATAGAATTCTGAAGCTGCATAATAATTCCTATTGCTACTTTTTAAAATAAGTGTATTAAATTTCAATCATCTCACTTACTTTTCTCAGCATTTATATTTTCAAAATACGGATCACTTAATGCTTGTTTCAAGTAGCTCGTCTCATTTGCTGTAAAGCAGGAGTCACTTCTCTTTTGTTATTATTTTTAATGTTTTCTCATCCCCAGCACAGTCTCTGAACACATTTTTAGATATGGTAACTCAGAGCAGTGACAGACACTTCCACAGCTGTCCAATGAGAGTAGATACAAGGTTTGTCTACATTTGAGAGCAAAAAGATTAAGTCACTTTGAAGTAAAGCTACTTGTTCCTCATGAGTGCCTCCAGACTTCAATGCAATTTAGCTTGTATGCATTGACTTCACACCTCGGAAGTCTGTGTACAGACCTAATCTCAGACAGGAATAACCATAAAATCTTAAACAACCATTTCTGAGAACAGTGGCAGTTTATGAAGCCCTTTTCCCAAAGGATTTATGTCTCACTGGTACTCCTGGGTGGATTTTTTGATGCCAGATAATCTACCCTATTGCATTCACATCCTCGCAAGGACATTACTAAGCACCATTTTCTATTAAGCCACTAGTTCTCACAAAACATATAGGAACTCGCTGTCTTTTCAACTATTTGATGTATTTGTCTGAAATTGTGCACAAGGCTAAAATCTTTATTAAAGAGAAGATGTAAACACAAGCCTGTAAGTGTAGGTACAGAAAAAACACAAGCTGTTAGTTTACTCCCTTAAGAAAACAGGCTGAAAATGAGAGGAATATCTCGAAACTGTACCATGGACGAACACAAGAGACCTTTCTCTTCACTGCTAGAGTCGTCATACAACCAGCCTCTTATTTACTTCTCTTTAAAACTGACAAAATATTTCCTTCATCGTACTCTTGGTATGTCCCAAATACACAGCTCATAAACTTTTCAGGGCATGGGTTATTTTTTACAATAAAAATCATAGTTTGGATCCCCATGGTTTCAGCAACTACAATATAAATCATTAGTATCCATAAGAAAACTTTGCATACCATAATCAGCTAAAATAAGGAATTAAATGTCTACTCTAGGTGTATTTCATTGGAAAAAAAAGACAAGCCAACACAAGCAAACAAGGAAAATAACACATTGCTGGGGGAGAAAAATAATGCATGCACAGAAATGGATCTGGAACAAGTAATTATATAGAGAGCTTCATAAATCATTAGTATGTGGGCGAGCATTTGACTTTTTTACCTCTCCAGCCCCCAAATGGGAAGAAGTAATCAAGAATAGACATAGAAATTAGCTATGCATCGGTTTCCACACAGAGTAAGAGTCTAACAATTCTGGAAATAATTAGAATCATCAAGAAATAGGATACAGCAGACAAAGATATTTTCTATTTTTGTGCTGTAGAGACTGGGTTTTTAGGCTGCATAGAGGGGTTTCACTAGTGACAGTTTTCTGTCAGATCATATCTGGGCAAGATCTCAGAACTGAACTAAATCAGTATGGAGGAGTGGAAAATGTTATAAATGTAGGCTTTAAAGACCACTTAAAAATGAAAAGGTGAGCTTCTTATTATGTCCCAAACCTTCATCACTTTCATACAAGTAAATCTGTTTTAACTTCGCTACCAGCAAATTTTTCTAAGGTTTAACACAATGCAAAATGGGTTATGTGAAGGTTGTATGGGAACAGTAGATATTATCAGCTTTAGAAGCTGCAACTCTTACGGATTGTCACAGAATCATAAAATCATAGAGTCGTTTGGGTTGGATGAGACCTGCAAAGGTCATTTAGTCCAAGCCCCCTGCAACAAGCAGGGACATCTTCAACAAGATCAGGTTGCTCAGAGCCCCATCCAACCTGACCTTGAATGATTCCATGCGGACTCCACTAACTCTCTGGGCAACCTGTTCCAATGTTTTACCCTCATCATAAAAAATTTCTTCCTTATATGTAGTCTGAATCTACCCTCTTTTAGTTTAAAACCATCATCCCTTGTCCTATCACTACAAGGCTTCGCAAAAAGTCTTTCTGCACCTTTCTTACAAGCCCCTAAAATTTTGAACGGCTGCAATAAAGTCTCCCCAGAGCCTTCTCTTCTCCAGGCTGAACAGCCTTAACTCTCTCAGCACTTCCTCATAGGAGAGGTGCTCCAGCCTTCAGATTATCTTTGTCGCCCTTCTCTGGACCCGATCCAACAGCTCCATGTACTTGTTGTGCTGCGGGGTCCAGAGTGGAGTAGAGTGGCAGAATCACCTCCCTCGACCTGCTGGCCATGCTTCTCTTGATGCAGCCCATGATACAGTTGGCCTTCTGGGCTGTGAGCACACGTTGGTGGCTTATGTCCAGCTTTTATCCACTAGTAACCACAAGTCCTTCTCCTCAGGGCTGCTCTCAATCCCTTCATCCCCCAGCCTGTATTAATAGTGGGGGTTGCCCCAACCCATGTGCAAGACCTTGCACTTGGCCTTCTTCAACCTCAGGAGGTTCACACAGACCCGTTTCTCGAGTTTGTCCAGTTGGTCCCTCTACTCAGTTTGGTGTCATCTGCAAACTTGCTGAGGGTGCACATGATATCGCAGTCTAGGTCATTGACGAAGATACTGGTCCCAATATGGACCCCTGAGGGACACCACTTTTACCAATCTCCATCTGGACATTGAGCCGTTGACCACTACCCTCTGGATGTGACCATCCAAACAATTCCTCATCAATCAAATTTATATCTCTCCAATTTAGAGAGAAGGGTGTTGTGGGGGACTGGCTCAAAGGCCTTACAGAAGTCCAGACACATGACATTCATAGCTCTTTCCTTGTCCACTGATGTGGACTCCATC
>Ga0065711_1036878_pt1 | contig 20470 bp, 11 predicted proteins | sample Hoacrofraction12_FD_59098 | JGI IMG/M metagenome (GOLD analysis project Ga0065711, IMG submission 59098) | Hoatzin crop microbial communities from Cojedes, Venezuela - Epithelial fraction 12 v2 (version 2) | ecosystem: Host-associated > Birds > Digestive system > Esophagus > Crop | place...
CTCTGAGGGTGACGGAGCACTGGAACAGGCTGCCCAGGGAAGTTGTGGAGTCTCCTTCTCTGGAGATATTCAAGACCCGCCTGGACGCGGTCCTGTGCAGCCTGCTGTAGGTGACCCTGCTTTGGCAGGGAGATTGGACTGGATGACCCACAGAGGTCCCTTCCAACCCTTACCATTCTGTGATTCTGTTACCAGGACAGGAATTGTGCTGTGGATTCAGGCCAGCTGCATGAGATTTCTCTTTATGAAGTAGAATTCAAAAGCTTGTAACCGCTCATTTATGTTTCCAGCAAGACTAGGCACCAGGTACATACATTTTCATAATATTTTCATCAAAGTCTTCTAGCCTGAATTTTTTTATATGAGCCGATCGGAACAATGTTTCGTTTATTTAGTAGGATTTTGTACGGTGAGCTCACGGCAGGATTGACCGGCTTCCAATCTTCACAAGGCTGCTGTACCAGCTTGCAAGGGTTTTCTGTATTTTCATTTTCAGAAACTGAGAGGCTGAGGTTAAAATTCATCAGAATCCAGCTGGCTTCAGATCGGCTCTGTAAATGGTTCCAAATTTCATGGGCCCAAGAGAAACAATGCTGTGCAAGTAACACACTGCTGCTTATTGTACTCGCTCTTTCTCGGTATGAGTTATGATTTCCCAAAAGACTTTGAAGCTACCCTGTCTTGCAGGGTGCTATGGGTACTCTGTTACTTACACACCATAACATCCAAAAATTGTTATGCTCTATATTGGTTGATCTTTGTGACTTCTGCTTTGCAATGCTGAGATATGGACTTCTGCACTCAAGTATCAGGCACTAAACTTTTTCCTACCCAAAACTGCATGTGGTAAAATGCCACTGTGCAGCTGGATACACAGACTAGTTGTGAGTTTTTCGAGCATGTATGCACCAGGATGCCTTAACATCTGTCATTTCTGGTACAGAAGAATGAGCCTTACTTATAGTCTGGCCATCCAAAAGAATTCGAAGGGGAAGGAAACCAAAAATTAGAAGAACTTGCTGGAGTCTGCATGTCAAATCTGGATTTTTGTAATACCCACATCCCATTTGTCTCAGCAGATGGACTTAAATCCTCTTTAGACCTCTGGAGGCCAAGAGGTAGACTCCATACCATTGAGGCACAGCTTCACCATCATCACCTAATAAAGAATATGCGTCATACCAAGCCATTTATTCTGTGTACAGGCACAAGAGCTATTTCATTATAAAGCAGTGGAAAAGGTTTACTGTTATAGCCATTAGTGGCTGCACACAAGAAACTGAAAAATTCTAAAGGATTAAAGATATTTATGGGGTTCCCATCAATCACTGGAAAGTGCAGTAGCTGCCCCTTTCCATCAGCACTGGACATCTGCTGGGCTTCAAACAGAATATAGATCAAACATCGCCTTCCATCTTTCATTCTGAGTATTCATCATAATTTTTAGAAAGCACTTGATCATATTTAGTCTTTGTCAGATTGAAGACCTTATTATATTGTAATGCAGGTTTTAGATTCTATAAAATAAAAACACATAAAAAAAGAGATAGGCCTCATTGAAATGGATGGTTTTTTGTGTATCAATTTATTTATCAGCAATCGAATAAACCCCTTCCAGTTTGTGACTGTGCTCTTTGTATTGGTTTATGGCTGTATGATTTGTGACCCTGTAGAAGTGTTGTGACTCTGACAAATGATATTTTGACCTGCCCGCTAATTTTGTGCATATAATCAAATGTAACTGCCTGGATCTGTTGTCTTAATCAGCTTGGGCAAGACCCTTCTTTTCTCCTTTTTTGTTTTCAGGATTGGTTTAAACATCTGACACTGAGGATATAACTGCTATCCGTAACCTAAAATTGTTATAATAAACAGTTAAGTGCCATTACATCTCCTGAAACTAAATCTAACTATCCTCCCTTCCCAAAGGCACATGCAGACAGGGCATATGCAGACAGATAGACTGAGTAACTGTTTTCTGAATAGCTGTAGTAGCAACAAGAACAACAATTGAAATAAAAAATCCACTTGAAAGAAGTCAGTAAGGGGTCACCCGGTACCTTCTGGACAAGTGCTGAGAATATGCCACTGAGAAGATTGTAGAAAGGGAGATTTTTAGCCTAAACTTTAACTGAAAAATGATTTAAAGTTTGAGGGAAAGAGTATCTTATGCTGTTTGAGTCTTCCAGGGTTCGAGGAGATGGAATTCCAGTAGTCATTGTAAATCAACAAGGGCCTGAATGAAAGACATTTTACTTCATCATCAGTTTGTTTTCCTAATAGAAATAATACACAGGGCCTCAAAGTGTGGATAATTAGGTTAAGAAAGAGTGACGTCACCAAATAAGAAATACACAGAGAAAGACTCTAATAGATATAAACACATATTTAGCAAATCTGCTAAATTATAAGAGCTGGGCTTTTAATGGAAAACAGAAGCAAGAAGAAAAATCCAGGCCATCATTCTTCTGATTTTAAACATCTTTAGTTAGCATGCCTTCTGGTTTGCTGCTTGACATTACAGTATTACAGCACTGCATTGACCAAAAAGAACTATTAAAGAGTCTGACCCTATACAGGAATTCTATGACACTTTTTTTTTCTGAAAAATTAGACCCACAAAACCAGGGTTTAGTTGTTGCGTTGTCCTGTAGGCAACTAATAATCATGGGAACAGTTTTTGCCTGTAAAACCCGCTGTACACCTAAAGCTGGAGGTGTACATTACTGCATGCATCACAAACCTGCTGTCAGGCATGTAAGCTCCAGTGACTCCCCCAAATCAGACACCTCCCTGCCTACCTGTCCTAACAGTATGGCAAACTGCTCCAGACTCCCACAAAAATGGCCAAGCAGGAGACTTTTCAGGAGACATGTCTGTAAGGTGGGTGACCAATTTTCAAATTTAATCTCCTCCTGATATAGAGTAGGCTCCTGAATGCTCCTTTGCTGGAACCTAATTATCCCCATCATGTTGCTGAGTGGCCGGATTTGATTTTGATTTTGGTGGCTCTTGTTTAATTTGTTCCATTTAGCAGTTACATAGCGCTAGAATACCCAAGTATATTAGACTGTAAGTTAGTGGCTAAAATGGAGGAACCGTGCTTAGAGCCTCGCTTTAAGCTTTTGCCCAAACTGCCTCTGCAGTTTTTCAATTTTCTACCTGGTCAGCTTTAAAAAACTGTCACAAAAGGCTTCTGGCAAGGACGACAATGAAATAAAGAGATGATGGGTGTTGGTATTTGTGCTGCTCTGGGTGTGGTAGAAAACCTTTATCCAAAACAAAATTATTCAAACATTGCAAGATCTTTTGACCGATGGATTCCTTCAGCTGAAATTGTCTTGGCCACATCCACTGTTAAGGACTTTGTGGACTGTTTTGTTCTCAAAGAGAGTTTTGATTTTAATTTAGAAATAGAACTTAACCAAAACAAAGCAATGGGATATAGTTTTCCTATGGGCAGATTTACCAGGGTAAAACGATGTGTAAAGATCCCAGAACATCTATCAGAAATCATTTAAGTGCCTGGACACTTTCCACGTACCAGGTAACATTTTCAAGCATTTCCTTTTATGAACAGGCATCACTATGCAATCTCTAGCACAGTTTGCGCAACATGCTGTCATTCAAGAGCTGGTTATCTTTAAATGCTGTAGCATCACAGAGAAAATTTCATATCCATTGCTTTTGGTAATTCACCAACAAAGTTCGCAAAAATCATGGTTTCCCCGATGTCTCTCTAAAAAGCTTGAAAAATATTTAAAAGAACAGGACTTAACAAAGAAAGATACTTGTAACGCTCCATGGCTCCTGGCCTTTGGAAAAAGGAGCCATACCTGTTATCATGTATTATCCATCACTATGATGAAAAGCAAAATTGGCAGAAATGTTCTACCATCTTCACCAGCTATTTCATAAAAGTGACTGAAAAAGTAGTCACAAAAGTCTGTAAAAGTAAATAGTCAAATGTAAATTGGGTCATAAACACACCTGAAATACATTAAATAAAGTCATGCAATGATTTCTAGAACAATTCTTTGAACATAACTTTCTATACTTAAGTTATGAACAGTTGGCATGAAGATTTAACTTTTATGTTCTTAATTTTAAAAATTTCATTTTAAAATGTGAATACAACAGGGACAGAACTTTATTTTTATTATCATTGTATTACTTTGAAAAAGTCATTCTTGTGTATTTACCATGGTTGAAAACAATTATTTCTACTAAGAGAAGCGTCTGAAAAAGGTTTCCATTTCTAACCCTCTCTAAAAGGATTTGAGCTTGATTGTCCTTGATTAGTTCCCCCTACCTGTACATTACAGCAAGTCGGGATGGCATTCTCTCAGTCACTTCTGTTTCACAAAATAATCAAGTATGCTTTGAGCCAGGAAGACATGTAGCAATGTTTTTGTAACCCAGTGATGAGGGCATTTCTGGTAAAATGAAATCACATTGAGAACTGATATTTACATTCAATGTATCTGAAATAAAGAACTAAATGAGGAAGGTATACGGTACCATATATTTTCTGGTTGATTTAGTCTCCTGTTTTTGCTCTCTCTCAAGATCACAGCCATATGCCTCTCTCTTTTTTTTTTTTGGTTGGTTTGGGAGGGTAGGGGACTTACAATCATGATGGGTTTTTCTGCCTGAATATACACAGGCAGCTCCAACAAATTCAAGCCTTAAGTGCAGAATCACTTCGTTCAAAGTCGCTTTGCTGCTGATTGATTTGGAATAGGACTGAGAACTTTGGTGGTGGTTTTTATTGTCTCCAGATATTTGCTCCATAGAATAATTTATCTAAATTAAATGTTGCTCTTGTGCTCAGTGTTGCTACAGAGACAGGGTTGGAGCATTTTGTCCCAAACCAACTTTTACTCCAAGATGAGTGGATTTTGTTGTGATAAGTTTTGAACAAAACTAGTACTGAACTGCACGTATTTTTCTTATGTTTTTTATATGAAATGTGGCTGAAAATTTGTTTATAAAAGTATATATATGAATCACTTGAGCTGCATGTATGAGGGAGCATACCAAAGTCTGACTCCCTTCCTGCCAGTTAGAGCATTTAAAACTGCAGTGCCTTATGAGTTTAACAGTTTAATTGTAATGGTGTATTCCTGTCCAGTTTGACCCTGTGAGAGTCGTTAATTCCTTGTTTACTCTCTGGAAAAAAAATGGCTTGACTTAGCCATATCAGCCCTTCTAAAGTTAGGTGGGAATATTAGTCTTTTGCAGTTTCGCTGTTAAAAGTACATCTTTATTGACATACGAATTACAGCAAGGAGTCAAAATAAAAAGGAAGAAAAATGTTGTGAAAAGATAACTTAGGGAGAAGTATGTCCCTGGAACAAGATCTTTCCAGTGAAAATGTTCAACAATTTTTGATTTGGCTGTTGTTGGGGTTTTTTTCCCCCAGAGAGTAAATTCCATCTGCCCAAGCATCCTGATTGCCTGTCTGAGATGGCTGGCACAGAAACAGTATCACAGAGGTGCTATGAAGTTTAGGCAGTAAGTACCATTGTTCTTCTTCTGAACATCTAAATCTAAGCGTAGGGAATCTTTGAGCAGCAAGAATAAGTGAAGGACGTAAGGTGTGCCCTGCTGGGTCAGATCAATGGTTCATCTAGCCCAGTGCCCTGTCTCCAATGCCAGCCATTTTCTGCTGTTTCTTTCCCTTGCAGACTGAGCTGCAGCCCGGCAGAGGCCAGCCAGGGCAGAAGGAGAAGCCCTGCCCCACTGCCTGTGTCCATGGCAGGGCCTGCTGGCCACAGGGGCGCAGAAGTGGAAATCCCTACTGCCTCGCTGGGGGCTGAGGAGAAGGATCAAACATTTACCATCTGAACTGCTGCAACCACTGTCACTACTGCCAGGAATGAGATCTCCTGCTACACCCAGACCTCTTGGTTTATCCCACCTTGAAAGGGAAGGGACAGAGAAAAGTCCTTCCTGTTGGCTTCTGTTCTCTTCACCCCTTGCTTCACCTGTCTCCTTTGCTCCTCCTGAGTATCTAGCTAAGTTTTGTTTGTTTGTTTGTGGAGGGGTTTAAGGCAAATTTTTACTCTCACTGATCATGTTGTCTTGCCCCAACCTGAGACCCACACAGACACCATGGAGAGGATGGGGGTCTCAGCTGTGGTAGTAATTCTCTCAGATGTATAAGATGGTCTTTTTTGTGTTGGAGAATAACACCCTGACAGCATTGGAGAGGCAAATCTCACTGTATAGTATCACCATCCTTTTAAGTCTCTATGCTCATAAGTAGTCTTCATCCCCCTTCTGCCTTTCCTCTTCTCCCTCCCCAATGCTGCCCTTCTTGCCTTTTCTAGCCTCACTAGGCCAGCTTCCCCCCCCAGCCCTCTCCCACCAGGCTGCAAATACCTTGCTTTCTACCACAGACTCTCCTTTTGCCAGCAAAACATCACTCAAGTATCAGTGGCAGCACACAGTGTGATGGAGAGGAACAGAAATGTTCTTCGTCACCCTTCTTTGTCAAGGTGAGATCCCTCTACCCAGTGAACCGCTCTGCAAGAGCAGCTGGGTGTTTTTCCTGCTGGCTGAGGAGTCCCTCAGGAGGGACAGCCAGGCCTTTGGTGCAGTGAGGAGCAGCGCTGGTGCCCCGGGCAGTGGGTAGCACTGATTACATCGTTGCTGTTGGCACACTTCAGCTGCGTGTCACCCTTCCCTTGTAACACTACATAACAGAATCAAGGAATCGTAGAATCACACAATGGTAAGGGTTGGGACGGACCTTAAAGATCATCTGGTTCCAACACCCCTGCCATCAGCAGGGACATCTTTCGCTAGACCAGGTTGCTCAGAGCTCCATCCAACCTGGCCTTGAACACTGCCAGGGAGGGGGCAGTCACAGCTTCTCTGGGCAACCTGTTCCACTGCCTCACCACCCTCACGGTGAAGAATTTCTTCCCAATATCTAATCTAAATCTGCCCTCTTTTAGTTTAAAGCCGTTCTCCCTTGTCCTATCACTACACAACCTTGTGAAAAGTCCCTCTCCATCCTTCCTGTAGCCCCCCTTCAGGTACTGGAAGGCTGCTATAAGGTGACCCCAGAGCCTTCTCTCCTCCAGGCTGAACAGCCCCAACTCCCTCAGCCTTTCCTCATGGGAGAGGTACTCCAGCCCTACAACCACCTACACCCTGCCTACTACACCCGGTAAAGCAGACTGGAGATGACAAAGCCACACAGGGTCCCTGAACAGCAAACTAGAAGCAACCATGTGTCTGGCTTGGAAGAGCATGATTTCCAGGAGGTACACTATTTCTTTCCTTCCCCTGCCTTCTGATCCTTTCTTTTTACACATTTATACATCCAAACATCAGTTTAGATCCCCTCACCAGTGATCTCAGGGAGAGGGATGAAACCAGCAAGTTTAAAACTTGGGCCTGGCACGTTCCTCACTCAGGTGAGAAAAGTCTTGAAACACCTGAAAAGGTAAGTTGTGGGCCTGTAGCTGTGGCCCAGAGATGCCCCAGGAGGCAGAGCTGGCTACAGAGGCACAGCGAGCTGCAGGGAGCAGCTCCTCTGCTGTTCCTCCATCTATGGAGCTTGTAGCTGAGGAGGCCTCAGAGGTGGTTCCCTCACCATTGCGTCATCAGCACCTCCACTCACCACTGAGGCACTGACCCACCAGCTACCGGGCATTTCTATTCTCTGGCAGGGAGGGACTCAGCCTCTTTAGGGAGGCTGGGGCTGTGTAGAAGACACAGGAGGAAGACAGCTCTTTCCAGTGGGCCTCTATCTTTGCACTGTCACATCTTCACCTAGAGCATGGAGGTCATGACAGTAACTGGATGCGATGTCAGAATGGGGACCCAGCATCCCTACCCCTAACTCTCCAACCCCTGTGCTGTTTTAGCAACACAGGTGTCTGTGCTGAGTTATTTTGGCCATTGAACAAACTGGGAGGCCCACTGACTGAAAAAAGATACTGTGGGTACCTAGAAGCCACCAACTTTATATTCCAGACATAGTATGTGAAATGTGCATTTTGCTGACTGGAAGGAAAGCAGAGGTCCATCAGTATCAGACTTGATATCCTATTAATGTCTGCCTACTTTATCCTTCACAATTGCAGTAAGGCAAATGGTGACAGACTGTAACTTCAAGTGAAACCATCAGATTTCAACAGCACTACCACCCTGCAAAACTAGAAGGTCCTGTCTCTGAGAAAAACAGCAGCTGAGAAGTGCTGTGAGTTACATAGCCCTGGTACGACCAGTGCTCTGAGGTACCTTGAACTAATAGCAATGCAGAGCTCCAAATCCTGTAGGTTTAGAGCTCTTGTAAGTGAGCTGGGAGGGATGCATACCTGGTTATGGATAGGAGAAATATGGCAAGTAGCAGTGCCCTGACCCCAGAGCTAGAACTGATGCAAGGCATACAAGTTTGGCTTTCTTGCTGACAGACATGCTTGGGTCTGGTTTGTTCCTGTACTGTACATATTTGTTGGTTTTTTAAATCAAACACATATGAAAAAGGACTTATGGATCTGCTTCTACACAGGCTGTTCTTCTTCTTTACTCGTAGTTTCCTGCAGCATAATCAGAGGACTTCAGATGTCTTGACTGGCCTAGAGCAATCTACCTCTAAGAAACCCATTTTGACCCTGGGGCAGCCTCTGCTATGATTGTGCCCATCTTGGACACAACATCTGCTTCCCAGATCATTCTGTATCTTTAAAGCTGTGTGCCATGATGAGCAATCATCTGCATCAGTATCTGTAGCATCTCACACGATCTGTGCCACCCTAGTAAGCAGCTCCATGGCAGAGCATCTTTCTCCTAAAGATCTGGCACATCCAGCACTTCTGCCTAGGCGCAGAGGTTCAATATCAGATCCTGCAGTGAAATACAGAATGACGTACAACTCTCAGGCATTGCTTCAGCAGAGTCACGTCTTTTTAATGTGGACAAAACCAAACAGAGGTATCATAATTCTACTTATCATAGGCAGCATTTCCTTAGAGAAAGCACTGACGCTTTCAAGGGGTTTTGGGAGCAGAAGCCCCCAGGAGCACCAGCAGCCAGAGGAACGAAGGAGGTACTGGAGATCATGCCTGTAGTACAGCTAGTACATCTAGAGCACAGAATAATTTTAGGTAATATGGAATAACTACTTGCACAGTTAATCCACTTTATGAGTTGGTGCTGGAAGTCCTTTAGTATCTCATGATACCACAGCCTAAAGTTCAGGTAAAACTACCATTATACACATCCTGATAGTGCAAATGGAACACTCTGAGACAAAACTGTTCAAGGATCAGCAAGAATATTTAATTCTGATTTTATGTTGGCATGACTAAGCATGCTAATTCTTCTATTATAGGCTTTTAGTAATGCTTTTTTATTCTATATGAATTACTCTTAACTTGCTGTGCAAAACAAGTTCTTTATAAATTATACCAGCATGGACAGTTATGAACCACTTACTAAGAATTAATTTATGTTGTCATATATATCACCTCATCTTTCAATAGCAACTCATTCTAGATGGCAAAAATCAACACACTGTTTAAAACAAAGATGTAAAGATTACTAATTTTTATTATTACTAGATTTCCTATAAATTTCCAGATAAATGTAATTAAATGTATGATTCCATAAGCACATGAAAGGAAGGAATGGTTTAAAAATTGATTCATAAAAGAATATTTAATTAGAATTACAAAGGACAATGAAAGCAATGAACTTTGCCGGTTGGAATATGGCTCTTTCGTAAGTACATCTTTGAAGAAGCTGTTCATTAGCATATTTCTGTATTTTGCCCAGGAGCACTTCAGCCAGACTTATTGGAGTTTCATTAATATTTTAAAATTTTTGGCAAAAACGTAACTTTAATTATAGGGTTGGATTATTTGAAAATTAAAATACTGCCTTTAGCTGTACTAAAGGAGCACTCAGAAGAGACCTTGCGAGAATCTTATTTCTCCTTAAATCCCACAAGATGGAATCAATTTCTATTTTAATTAATAGCTTATTTGCCAGTCATTTACAATTCAGTGCGTAGCCTTGACTGTTAGCACCTCTAAATACTCAGTCCTCACACTGGGTAAATTATTTTCCAGTATCAGGAAAAGGTCTGTGACACAGTATCTTTATTTGAGGCAATGATGGCTTTGGGAATCGATCCATGTGGCACATTTGGTTGTACCAAGGAATCACAGAATCACAGAATGGTAGGGGTTGGAAGGGACCTCTGTGGGTCATCTAGTCCAACCCCCCTGCCAAAGCAGGGTCACCTAGAGCAGGCTGCACAGGAACTCGTTCAAGCAGGTTTTGAATATCTCCAGAGCAGGAGACTCCACAACCCCTCTGGGCAGCCTATTCCAGTGCCCTGTCACCCTCAAAGATGTTCTTCCTCATGTTCAGCTGGAACTTCCTGTGCTTCAGTTTGTGCCCATTGCCCGTTGTCCTGTCGCTGGGCACCACTGGAAAGAGTCTGGCCCCATCCTCCTGACACCCACCCTTGAGATATTTGTAGGCATTTATAAGGTCCCCTCTCAGCCTTCTCTTCTTCAGGCCAAACAAGCCCAGAAGGAGACGGATGTGATGGTGGAAGAGTAAGACTGTTGCAGGGATACCGTGATGTGGGTGGGCTGCCACCCTCACCACCAGCAGCAGACCCCAGCTCTGCGCCTGCAGTTCAGGCGGTGTTGGAGGAACCGTTCTTCCCTCATTTCTTCTTTAAACTGAACGGTGTCAAATGTTGATTAAATGAAATTAGCCAAGCACCAAATTCTTTGCTCTACTTCCTTCTGTCCAAGTCCCACGCTTCCCCCCTTCTGCCACACTTCTGCTGTGTCCTTCCACCAACAAGCAGCCAGACCCCATACTCCCTCTCTCTCACAGCATGACCCAGCCCTTTATCTTCTGCCTCTTCCACTTTGTTATTGCATGTACTTGCCTGCCTCGTATCGGGACCTCTGACTCGTCTTCAGGAGCAATCTCTTTACAGTTCTCTAACTTCCTACTTCACCTCTCAGAATAGCTGGGCACATATTTCTAAGTAGATATACCATTTATTGACCACCTTTTTGCTTGTGTAGCGTGGGTTATGCATTAAAAAATCCTGCATTTGGCAGCATTAGGGGCATGAGCATAAAGGTGGCTGAAAAATATAAAGGGATGTTTATTGAAGAATTCCTTTTTCCTAGGACTCTTCCATTTCATCAGTCTTCCATACCCTGCTGTTCTTCCCAACCCTGTCTTTCCTCTGACCCACAGCTAAAACAGAGCAGTTCTGCCGAGGACTGGGGAATATGCTGCATCCACATCTGCTGCAGTGGATGGCAAAAGCACACAGCTCCAGCTCCAGCTAAAGGAGGGTATGTGAGGATTTGAGTTGCTGCTTTGAAGGAATTGCACCTTTAAAAGAGTGCAGGTTGTACACATCAAAACACTGATCTATTCTCTGAATGCTTATGTTATAAAACATAATTAATTGCTTACAGAATGTGGGGCCCCAGAAAAGGAAGTTCAGGCAAGCAATATAGTAAACGTTTTGCAAAGAAGCTTTCAGGTTTGCAAAGTCTATTGGCACTTTCCATAGCAGCGTCGCCAGCGTCAGCCAGGTAGGTGCCACTGAAAACACCACCAGGGTAAATACTGAAAGGTCAGCTTCGCTTTTATGCCAGTTGTGTGTGCCTGTTCTTCAGCCTTCTCACTCTAAACAGACTGATATCTGTATGTGTGCAAGTATTAAAACATACATTCTTACACTGGTGCCAGTGTCTGTTTTTCTTAAAGAAGCAATATTTATATATGCAAACAAGACAGTTACAGAGAGTATGGACTGTAATATTTTTATACCATGGTTCCTTCTTACCTTGAAAAACATATGAAAAGGGACAGGTCTTTCCTGATATGGATGAGAGCTTTGGGATCTTGGCATCTTTGCAGTAGTTTGGTACCTGCCCAATCTAAGGATAAACTTTGTGAGCCATGTGATCTTTTGTGACTGGTCCTCCTGAGGATGCTACAAAATTTAGTGCAGCCAAGTGGAAGCAACAACGTTTACTCAAAGTTTGCTTCCTTTGGAAAAGAAATATGATGTGGCTTCATTTTCATTAGTTTGTACCATGCAAGAAATACACTGACTACAGAGGAGGTGTGAAATTTTCAAAACGCAGTAGGGCTGCTGGAATCACATTCTGGATCTTGCTGGGGACAGGGAGTTAGAAGACTTCCTTATCATTTTAGGCACAGATCAGAGAGGGTGCCAAGGAGTCTGTGCCTGGCACACTATGATTGCGCATTTGAGATGTGTACCTGGTAGGGTCAGTGAGCTGGCCACTTGTGCTACATGGGAAAGGTATCACTGTCTGCTTCCATTATCGCTGACAAATTAGACCCATAACTTCCCCACATGTGACTGCATGCCTAGAAAGGGGAGATTTTGATTCCTTCATTTCCTCTGTGTGAATCTTACTGATTAAGTAATGGAGGAAAAAAGGCCTATGCCTTAATAGTGCTGGTAGTCTGTAGGTCCTTTGCAGTCAGCAAATCAAAATACTGCTGTGTTTCTGTTCTCTGCTATTGCTTGTCAGAGTTGTAATGGAATAGCATATAATTTCTGATCTCTGGTCTAGCATTAGGAAACTGAAGTTTTAATATTTGAGTATTTGGGGGTTTGTAATATATTCTGTATAAAAGTACAGCAGATTTTCTTTTTTAAAATCTCACCAAAACTCTTTGAAGAATGGTGAAATAGTAAAATGCTGCCACTTATGTGCAAAGTTGTCAGGGTGCATAGTAGGGTGGTTTTATTAAAACGTTCTTATGCCTGGGGTAAATGCTGCTTAGAAAATTTTCAGAGGTTGAAAGTTTTTCTGGAAGATTGTGAAACCTGATCCTTGTGGTTTCGGTGAAAACTTGTGGATGACATTCTTTAGGTATTGTGGCTTTTTTCTCCTAAATATTCCATATCACAGGAATTTACAACTCCATTACTATGTACGAATGATAGCATACCACATACTCAAAATAATATTATCATAATAAAAAGCCACACAGCATTAATGTGGTGACCGACCTGACACTGGCAAATTCTAACTCTATGCACTTTCACCCCTCAGCCAGTTTTCCCATTCACAATCACTTTCTGACATCAGGACCACCCACTCACTGACATACGATAAGGTTTTGAAAAATGACCTGTCAGCAAGACTCACAACTATACTTAACTAATCATGATAAAAATAACTGAAATTTCTAAGGTTCCCAAAATACACATTAGAAAAAACGCTCTGAGGGAGATATATAATGCATTATTTCCAGATGTATAATAAATAACATGTTTCTTTAAAAAATGCTAAGAAAGCAGGTTTTTCCAACTTTTAAGACAGTTTAAGGGACAAAGGCACGTAAAGGAAACAACGTTAAGTGCAGGAAAGATGGTTTGGCATTGGTAATGTCTATAGAGATTGCTATAAGGAAACTAAAGGTCAAAGTCCTTCTAATTTTAAAGGGGTTTTTTTAATAAGAATCTTTAACTATAATGTATATATTTCCTTGTGTAGAAGAGTGATTTAAAACATCAAAGTGAAAATATTTCCATTATATTTCACAATCCAACTGCTTATCCAAATACTGTACCTCACCAGGCTGCTGCTCTCAGTACAGTCTTCATCAGTTCTTAGAGATATCTCCATGCCTACTCCCAGCCTTCCCTTCCATGTGAGATGCTACTCCCAAATCTATTTGGGAAGCCTTTATTCTTTCTTGGACTGCAGAAATTCTTCAAACCAGGCTCTGAACCTCTGGTGATTCAATGTTTCCCTAATCTCATGGTACATTTGGTAGCACAAGCCAAGGCAAGGTGCACACGTCTCCTGTCTAAGTGGAAAGTATCCAGTTGTCCCGGGGAACCGTCAAGAAGGCCAGCTGGCAGTTCAGATCTCATGAAGAACCATCTATTCTTGATAGAGCCTAAAAAAATGCCTAACCAGGACTGACATATTTTGAAGCATTTCCAGAAGACTTGTATAAATAACCCATGAACTGTTACATACCATCTACTGAATACAAGGAATCAGCTAAGTTTAACTGGAATGTGTTGAAATTTTGTTTGTGCAGTATTTAATACTATACCCTATACTTTGTGCGCTTACCACCATCCTTATCAAATCCAGGATTTTTCTCCAGTTAGCCCTTTAAAAATATTTTCCACAATTTGCTCACCACAATATTGTTTCAGCCATTTGTTGCCTGATAGAACGAATTTTCCCAGTCTCTTTCATTTCACAGCTTTTCTTTCCTGTTTTGACCCTGAACTCTTCTTCCTGCTGCCTTTCTTATGCTCATTGTCCTTTTCCTTTTATTCTTGGAACAAGGCAGGGATATGTTTCACTGTCTCTTTTTCTTCAACTCCTCATCAATTGTTTTCACTTTCCTTGCCTTTATTTTATCATCTTCTCTCCACCGTTTCTCCCTCCTACTCCACCAGCCTTACATGGTAGTTCAGACTAATACCATTACATTAGACTTAGGAAAACATGTCCTCTCCAGCTATAAATGACAAATGCAGCAAAGGCAGAAGACAGCCAGGTCACATAACACAGATAGGATTTATTCTAAAAGATTGATTGTTAGATTGTGAGTGCCTGTATTTTCATTTTTTGCTATCTACTTTTATCTTTATCCTTAAAGGTGCAATGCAGTACGATATCAATTAAATATCACTGCTACAAAATAGTTTCTAAAACAGAAGTAGAAGCTGCATCGCACGTAGGGAGGGTATGGAGCTTCTGATGACTAATACTGTGTCACTCAAGTACGATGACTTTCTGATGTCTCTTTATCTCCTTGATTGAGACCCATCTCTTCAGTCTGTCACTTGGCTACAGAATACAGTATGGATCCTGACTTTGATGTTCTTGATTTTTGTTTTTGGTTATTAGACATAATGGAACACCAGTGAGTGAAGAACAGCAAGCACCATTTCAGATTTCTGTGAGGAACTGAAAAATGTAGTCTGCCTTGGTTTTTTCAGATGTTTTCTGTTCATTCTCTGAAAGCATCTTCAGAGATCTTACACAGAGTAACAAACTGGTATGCTTGGTGTAATATTTCTAGTGCTTTGAGTTCCAGGTGTGCCATTTAATTGTAACTATTTCAAAGATGATTTGTCTTTGAAGAAAATCCATAGATTTGTTACTAAGCTCTGAAAATGAGATGGATGGAAAGGAAATTCTTTTGTAAGCCTTGAAATACACTAAATGAAATGTTGATGTGGCACAGGTAAATTCATGAGCTGATGAGAAAAAGCTGATGAAAACAACACATAACAAAGTAAATGATATTATCACAGAATCACAGAATCACAGAATGGTAGGGGTTGGAAGGAACCTGTGTGGGTCATCTAGTCCAGCCCTCCTGCCGAAGCAGGGTCATGTACAGCAGGCTGAGCCAAGATCTCCTGGTGAGGAAACCCTGATTTCAAGGCACCTTGCTTTTTTTCCCCATTAATACAAAATCTGTAATTTTATTTAATTAATGAGATAATCCTCCTTACTTAAAAGACTGTCTTAGATCTATGCAGATATAGTTTCAGAGAGATACTTGCTTTTTGAGAATGAATTGTAGTTATCAGAAAACTATTAATAGAAGCTGGATTTATAAATTGCCATTTTTTAAGCAATCTAACACAGAACTCTGATTTGCACCATCATCTTTTTTTCATACCTGCAAGAAGAGTATTTTCCTTCAGGTCAGATCTGTACTATAGTTGTAATTCTTTGTAGTTTAAAATAAGCAAAACACTCTAGTCTCTGTCTGTCACTGATCCTTTCTGGAGTGCTGAATCAGGCACCTCATTTACATTTATTAGTTAGTGCTACTTCTCTGCCTTTTTATTCTGCCTTTCCCTCTTCTTTTATATGACTTTTTAATTCAAGCTTATTCTGTCCTTTCATTACTTATTAGTGCTTTCATTGGGGAAGCATGGTTTTCACTCTCCTCACAAAAGCAAAGTCATTTTATTTCGATAACCTCATTTAGACTTAGTTATCAGTAATAAAATAACTAATCCATTTGTTAATTATGAGAATAGAAATGACAATTTCAGAACACACATTCCTAACATAATGTCAAATGGTCATATCTCGAATGTCACTTCTGCTTCATGACCAAATGTGCTGACTATTAGTAATGTGAGAGCATCTGAGAACACTTGAGATAGGTAGCTAAGTAAGGATGATCTGACTGTTTTATCAGTTATGAAAAATATGTGCATTATGAAGATGACTTCGAACATCAAAGTTAACCTCCTTATCTTGGCCAGCCTTCTAAAGAAGTCTACATTGACTGTACAGGAGCTCAGACTCCCAATTTAGAAGCCTGAAGTGAGCCAGTGCAAAAAACCTCTTTTCTATGTCTCTGCAAATGGCCCGATCTCATTAAATGAAGTATTGACACAGATGGTTTGACTGTAGCTCTTGTTTTAGCCACATTCCTATGGACTAGTTGTCTGGTCATACTTCCAAACTTCTGTTACCTGCAAATCTCCATCTACATTTTGTCCTGACTGCTACATTTCTTGTAAATTTGCCTTCATTGAGTAATGGTTTAAAGTTAACATCGGCATTTTTTGTGCTTTGTCTCAGTTCCTCATCTTCTTTACATTACCAGTGGACTAATTTCTAGCACTTCCAATCCTACTGTTATAATCAACACTAGGTTGTAACATTTACAATTTCCTTCAGAAAATATTTAATGCATAAAATATGTAAGCACCTCATTCCATGTACTTGCTTCAGTTTTCTGTTAGCTTCCTGTATGCACTGAGCAATTCAAGCAACTCAATTTCTTCCAGCATTGACAAAGACTTAGCTGACTTCTATTTCTTCATAATGCCATAATGCAGAAGAGTACAGGTGACGAATGGCTACTTTTTTGCTTGGCTTGAATCATATGGCCTAGATCAAGGTTATAGGAAATTTTAGTAGTCTGACATCTGTCACTTAGCTACAGATAAGCTAGGATTCTAATGACTGCCAGGCTCACCATGGCTTGCTGGCACATCAGTCTAAAATGAAAGGGCACACACAAGATAATTTGCAAGTAAGAACCTCTTGTTTTCAGAGACACTGCACCATAACCCTGAGGGGCTATGTGTGGAAGGGGCATCTTACTTTTGCCACCCAGAGACTGAGCTTAAGTACCATCAGCAGCTTTACAGCTGTAATCCAAACCAAAACAGTCTGTAGAGTGAAGTATAAAAGTAGCTAACATCAGTAAAAAGTTTCTGAGTATAGTTGAGGTATGCAAGTGGATGGGTATACAAGAGGAAATGAATTGCAAAACAAAAGATTTCAGTGCTTGCATGAAGTGAAAGATGAATTTTTTCAGAAAGGTTATTGGAGCTATGAACTGTCCTTTCCATCTGATTCAATGCTCTGTTTCAAGCTTCGACTCTTCCATATAGCTTACTGGCTCTTGACTAATTATGGGTTAATATGTTAAGCAGCAGTTGCACAGAATTGCCTTCCGTATATTGGATTTTACATGCTAGCCTTTGGCTGCTGTCCCCACCACAACATCAGGCTGCTTGTAGAAGTGGTAAAAAAGACACACTGGGCAGTGAAGACAAGCAGTAGTCACCACTGCAGCCACAGCCCCACAGTGGTGCAACCACAGAACTAGCATTCATAAAATAAGGAACTACATACAAGAAGCTGCCTACGCTGAAAAAATAGACTTTTCAGATGTTAGAAGAGCACATTTTCACCAGAGTTCCACAGGAGGCAGCGGTGATATCACAGTGGCTAGAATACTGTGGTAATATGACATTTTACAGCTTACGGCATATGGCATTATAAAACAACCTTTCAATTATTGGCTTTAGCTCAAAAAAATGTGTAGAAAAGTGAATACTGGGACAGCAAATCTCATTTAATTGCTATATCTTAGAAAAACAAAGTTTTCCAGAGAAGCAGCTGCTCTTTACTTATTGATACTGTGGTGCTCTTCACTTTCCCAGAGGCGCTGTGTAGAAGACTGCACACGCTGGGTCGTGTATCAGTGCAATCAGGTGAACACAGGATCCCCCAAGTCCTTTGGCTTGTGTAGTGATGATGTAGCATCGTGTCATCTCTTGTACTGAGGCACAGTCTCTCGGTTGGGATTAGGGGTAGATGACAGAGCCAGCCAGGCAGCCACATGGGATGTGGTACTGAGGAGCATGAGAGAGGAATTCCCTATTCCTTACTGACACGGAACAAAGTCCGATGTGGTACAGACTTGGCAGAAAACAAGCGGAAGAAAATCAGAAAACTGTTTCTCACACAGAAAATCTTGCGGTTGCTAAAGAGCCTTTCCTCAATCTCTTTTCCTGTCTAATGCAGCATTTGTGAATTTCATAGTCTGACTCAAAGGTTCACGATGTTTTTGAGTTTGTGTTATTAAGTGCTGGTACTGGTAAATAGTAACTATTCACGTATGACTCCCCTTTTCTCACTTTTTTCTCCCTTGCACCATGCAGTAGATAACTGTACTCTGCATGAATGGATGTTCTTCAGTGTTTGTGATTTTGTCCATTAACACAGTGTGGTATGCTTTTCAGGAAGGGATATAAGCCACATTTTTAAGCACAAAATCTCATTTTCAAAGTCATTTTTTTCGTATGCCCAAAATTTACCCTACAGTCATCATGAATGCCAGTAAGAAAACAGGACATTTCTTACTGACTTCTTTCCCTCTCTAGTATATATATGCCTATGTAGAGAACTTCTGAGCAAGAGAAAAGAGCAAAGAGCCATGAACAAAGGGCCCACTAGCTTGGTGAAGATTTTGATCCTTGTTTCTATTCTGTTGTTTTACTTTGTGGTTATAAAAATTACCTCTTGCTAAGAACAGTTTCCTATATTATTTTGCTGTTTCTGTTACTTAATCTGCTATTTTACAAGTCATTTAACCTGAATTTTAAGAGCTGTTGTGTGGTTATAATGGGAATATGGAGGCTACCGCAGTAAAAAAACCATACACAGCAGTTACATTTTACGTGTTCACATCAGCATCTGTCACTGATGAAACACAAAGCACAGTTTTAACCTTTTGTGATTTTGGAAGGGGTAAATGCATTGCAACAAAATAATATTCCTATTTATTAATTTCTTAATAAAACTGCAAGTACAAATACAAAATTACATTAGTTTTGAAAATGTTTTCAACTTTTCTTTAGCAGAACTATCTAACAAGGGATTTACTGATATTCTTTAAACAAATATCCTCATTTGCTGATGTAGCTACGATTTTTTCAGCTTAGTCCAAACTAATTAATTTTTAATGTGTTCTTGCATTCATAAAGATGAACTCTCTCTAATTCTATATATATTTTTTTCTCAACCTTCGAAGTGTTTTCTCAACCTTTTAAAGGCTTTCGACACGGTCTCCCATAACATCCTCCTAGGGAATCTCAGGAAGTGTGGGCTGGATGAGTGGTCAGTGAGGTGGATTGAGAACTGGCTGAATGGCAGAACTCAGAGGGCTGTCATCAGCGGCGCTGAGTCTAGTTGGAGGCCGGTAACTAGTGGTGACCCACAGTGGTCAGTACTCGGCCCAGTATTCTTCAATTTACTCATCAATGACCTGCATGAAGAGTTAGAGTGTACCCTCAGCAAGTTTGCTGACAACAGAAAACTGGGAGGAGTGGTAGATACATCAGAAGGCTGTGCTGCCATTCAGCGAGACCTGGACAGTCTGGAAAGTTGGGCAGAGAGGAACCTGATAAGGTTCAACAAGGGCAAGTGCAGGGTCCTGCACCTGGGGAGGACCAACCCCATGCATCAGTACAGGCTTGGGGCAGACCTGCTGGAGAGCAGCTCTGCAGAGAGGGACCTGGGTTTCCTGGTGGACGACAGGTTGACCATGAGCCAGCAGTGTGCCCTTGTTGCCAAGAAAGCTAATGGGATCCTGGGATGCATTAGGAGGAGTGTGGCCAGTAGGTCAAGGGAGGTTCTCCTTCCCCTCTACACTGCCTTGGTGAGGCCCCATCTGGAGTACTGTGTCCAGTTCTGGGCTCCCCAGTTCAAGAAAGATGAGGAGCTACTGGAGAGAGTCCAGCGGAGGGCTACAAAGATGATGAGGGGACTGGAGCATCTCTCCTGTGAGGAAAGGCTGAGGGAGCTGGGGTTGTTTAGCCTGAAGAAGAGAAGGCTGAGAGGGGTCCTTATAAATACCTACAAATATCTCAAGGGTGGGTGTCAGGAGGATGGGGCCAAGCTCTTTTCAGTAGTGCCCAGTGACAGGACAAGGGGCAATGGGCACAAACTGAAGCACAGGAAGTTCGTCTGAACATGAGGAAGAACTTCTTCCCTCTGAAGGTGACGGAGCACTGGAACAGGCTGCCCAGAGAGGTTGTGGAGTCTCCTTCTCTGGAGATATTCAAGACCTGCCTGGACAAGGTCCTGTGCAGCCTGCTCTAGGTGACCCTGCTTCGGCAGGGAGG
>Ga0065711_1005360_pt1 | contig 20468 bp, 11 predicted proteins | sample Hoacrofraction12_FD_59098 | JGI IMG/M metagenome (GOLD analysis project Ga0065711, IMG submission 59098) | Hoatzin crop microbial communities from Cojedes, Venezuela - Epithelial fraction 12 v2 (version 2) | ecosystem: Host-associated > Birds > Digestive system > Esophagus > Crop | place...
CACGGGACCTTGTCCAGGTGGGTCTTGAATATCTCCAGAGAAGGAGACTCCACAACCTCCCTGGGCAGCCTGTTCCAGTGCTCCGTCACCCTCAGAGTGAAGAAGTTCTTCCTCATGTTCAGCTGGAACTTCCTCTGTTTCAGTTTGTGCCCATTGCCCCTTGTCCTGTCGCTGGGCACCACTGAACAGAGTCTGGCCACATCCTTCTGACACCGCTTTGCGTTCCGCTCCTCGGTTTCATGCTTCTCAGAATGCCACAGGTGGTGAAAGTGGGTCTTCCCTTTGTTCGTTTAAAAATAATTCTCCTTTCAGTGGATACGATTTCGAGATTATCATCATTGATGATGGAAGCCCGGATGGGACACAGGAGATTGCTGAGCAATTGGAGAAGATCTATGGATCAGATAAAATAGTGAGTTTCATATTCTGGTTTTATTTTTCATTTCCCTGCTGTTGGAAAGAAGTCCTGAGAGAGTTGGGACGGGGTCCCTGCAGCCTGCCCCTGCTCTGCCTCTGTGAACAAGTTGTTTCGAGTTCTGCACGCGGCTTCAGGGAAGCATGAGGGTGCACTGCAGCTGCTCAGCAGCATCGTGAACTGCCGTGCAGAGCCGTGCAGTGCTGTCTGTGAAACGCTTCCGTGCTCGGTGCGTTGCTGCGCTGTCAGGGGTGAGTAGCAGCTGTTAGTGCTCTGTGTGCGCGCCTGAGGGGAAGGTGAGCTTGGGGTAAGCTGTAATTTCAGTTTCAGTGACTGCAGGAATAGGGAAATCAGAAAGATGACAGCTCGTCAGGTCTTGTGATTTATTTTTAATCTGCCTAGTTCCATTCCTCGGTAGCAGGACTCTCTTTTTCCATTTAACGTATTCCCGTATAACTATCCATTTTATACAACAAGATACTGTCATTTATTTAGCCTTTATCAGCCATTAAAGCCACTTGTGGGCTTTTGTTTTGGCAGTAAAAGCTTTATCATAGCACAGGGTAAAAACGTAACGTTCAGTTGGACAGTTCTGTGCTGTAAGCAGTGTCAGGCACTTTACTCATCTATTTCTGTGGAAATATAAGGTGTTAAAAAGTATTTGTGAATTAAGTATCATTCATAGAGATTACTTGAAGAACAATGTATATAGGAAGCTTTAGAGTATTTTTTATCCTTTCCCCCCCCTTTTTTTAATTTTTTCTATTCTAGTAATAGAAAGTTTTAAAATAGTTAGCCAACCTTTCCTCACTGCTCAAGAGTTTAATCTGTGGACCGACCCCCACAGCAGCGTTGAGCCAGGCACACTGGAGTGGAGGCACTGCCACCGGCTCACGCAGATACTGCTGCAGGAGTGTACCTCAGCTGTGGTTTTTCATTGTTTCCTGATAATTTTATCTTTTTTTACTTGAGATTCTGTTATTTGTTTCCTGAGCAAAATCGTTTTTCCAATTTATGCTCAGGAGTTGTCATCCAAATAAATCCATGGGGCTTCTCCCTTACTACATTATGCTTCCCGAACATGGTATGTAGTTAATGCAGTGAGAGGCGAACATGTTCAAGGAAGTCATTGAGGAATCAAAGTCACTTTTTTTAAAATTAATGTTCAAATTTAACTATTTATTAAACAAACAAAAAAACCCCAGAAACTAAAATAAAAAAATCAGCAGAAGCACTGATGATTACTAACTCTTTCGTATCCAGGTCCTTCTCTGAATTACATTACTCATGACCTCTCAGATAATGCAGGAAAATTAGCCAAGATTTAAAAGTGAGATTTAAAATTTGTTTCTGAAGTACATTTAGATGACTGCTTAAATAGCTACTTTCTCCTCCCCAAATGCTGACTCATATCGAAGGCTCTTTAGGAATAGTTGGAAGTTAAATTACTGTCATGATAGTCTAAAAGTTAGATTCCTCTTTTGTCGGTGGTGGTGCGCCCTTCTCCCCCTGCACTTCCTACAGCCCTGCAGGAGCTGGGGGTACTTGGCACAGGTTTAAAGCTTGGACACTCATATTCTGAAAGATGAGTAATATTACATGTTCATTATTCATGACCATGTAATGTTACATGGTCATTATTCATGGGCTATATCTGTATGCATGTGAAAATACTGACATTTATATTCAGTAGTAAAAGTATGCTAAATCACTTTGGGAAACTTGCTAAAATATTTGCTGGCAGTGCTTGTCATTCCGTAAAAGTAATGGTGCTGGGGAGACTGTTGTTCAGATTTACAACTGTGTTTCAGATAGGGGCATTTGAAGAAATCCTTCAGTTACTAAGATGGTGCTCTTAATTTTGCTTGTTGTTGCAAAACTACAAAGTAAAGCTTAAAAGTGGTTTGTTTTTAATATGACCTGATCAAATACCCATTTAATATATTGGCTCGTTCCTCCTGTATTTTGACAGATAAATTTATTTCTATATTATCTAGATTTCTGAGAATGAAGATTACATTTTAAAATATTTTTTATACCTTGAAAATAGTGAATTTTAAGGTGTCACTAAAATTAATTAAAAGCTGTGTTTCAAGTAATATATGTATATTTTAATATATCCTACAGCTTCTAAGACCCAGAGCAAGAAAGTTGGGCCTTGGTAAGTCCTTATTAACTCTGGTTAGTACTAAAAAAACCATAAATCTGCTGTATTCCTTGATTGATTCTCCTGTATGAAGTTCCAGAGGAAATCACAGTAAAGCCCAAAAGCAGAAATGCATGTTTTCGTCAAGTTTTTTTGTAAGCGAGCAAACTAAAAAACCACACACATAAAAATCACAGGGTATTTATAATGAGTTCTCCACAACCTCAAGCCTGAAAATTGTGGTCACTCCAATTCTGTACAGCTGTTTTCCTGTTAACATCCTACTGCTTCTCCCCCTTCCCATGCTGCATTCACTGATTGCAGGAGGGGTCTACACTGAGAAAAAAATGTAACTTCTTACAAGAGTGGCAGCTTTATTTCTGTGGAACCTCCCGATCCAGAGGGACAGCGGTACTTTCTGTGCAACCTACCCATGTGCAGGATGCTTCAAAAATGGGACCATAGTTTGTGCAATCTCCAAAGAAGGCTGGGATGTTTTTCTGACGCTTACTTGGACAGAACTCTTCACAATTAACCCATTTGATGGGTTAAGAGTTTGATTGGATCTTGCCCCACTGAGATTGACTGTTAAAATTTGCATGAAATTATGCAGGACTGCAATTTTATAGCTCTGATGCCGTATTTCACAGAATATGTAAATCAAGTTTACCATTAATTGCTTTAGAAAAAAGCAGATATCCTAGAAAGTCATGAATGACATTAGAACTTGTAGTATGGAAACTATCCTGAAATAAAGTGGAGATACTTCCACCTGTTAAGATTCATGTTGTATCCTTATCCCTCCTCTCTTATAATAGGAATAGAGAAAAATGCTAAAATGCAATACCTTGTTTGACTTATTGTTAATCAGTATCTGCCTTTCTTGCCAAATGTCTTGGCAATCCCCACTTCCGTGTGCTGGTAGAACATTTGAAGTGTCTTGCGTACTGAGTGCTGCTGCTAACAAATTTCTCCAGTCCACTGAACAAAAATAAAATTCTAGTTTTGATACTGAATTGTCCATTTAAATCACCTTTCTATACTTTTTTTTCTACATCTCATTTATCGTAAGAAACTCCAGAATGCTTACATGTATTTATTTTTAATCTTAGGTCCTAATTTGACTGGTACTATAGATTAAAACTGACTGAATTTAAATTTTTCTTGTACCATATCTACTAATCATGCACAATACACAAATCTGTAATGCTCCTACTGTGTAACTTTGCAAACAACATGGAAAAGAAAGGAAAGACAGGTTGTTCAGTAACCAGGAGTTTAGTTTCCTGTGAGAGTGCTTGCTAAGGATGTTAGTTGCGAGTGTGGATTTTTCAGTTATATCTATTCCTTTTGAATTTAACAGAAAGACTCAAAGAGTAATTTGGATCAGTGAAGAGTATGTGCCAGTTTTTTAATCTCTGTTGTGCTGCCGTACTGTCCTTGGAAGCAGTGCTGTCTTTGAACGATATGACTCGAATCAGAAATTTGCATTCTTGACGAAAGCTGTAATAGCAAGACTTGTTCCAGCTTTTACCAAGATAGCGACACAGGTTCATACAGGATGAATAAAACACAATAAAATCTAAAGTAAGATGAAAAATGCTCCGTTCAGGTTACGTATCAGGATATAATTCATGGTGCCAAGGAGAACAAACTGAAACACATATACCACTAACAGTAAATTCTGAGTCTAGAAAGCAGGGTTTGTTTAACTATCAGTGATTGTTTTGTTGTCTGTGTCCTATTTCTAGTTTTCTATGGTTCATAAGTGCCTATGGCGCTTCTGAAAATGATGTTTCAAATAATGACCCACTTAGCAAGTCATGTTTCTCTATGCATTTCTAGTGCAGTAGGGTTTGCCAAGGTTTATATTTATAAAATCTAGTGCTGAAATTGTAGGGGAAAAGACAGATAATTTTAATGTTTGACCCCTGAGACAGAATTTTAAAACAAATTTTAGGAGTTTAGTTGATATTTTTCTAGTGTAACGTAGAGATTTTATGAAATAAGTAAAGACTGTGGTTAGAAGGTTGCGTATGGTAAAATAGTGAGGGAAATTATTTCTATACTGTTTCATCAGGCACTGCTTATATTCATGGAATGAAGCATGCCACTGGGAATTTTATTGTTATCATGGATGCTGACCTCTCTCACCATGTAAGTGTGTATTTTATTTACTGTGGTTTTAACCTTTTTTTTCTTTTTAACCCCCCCCCACTTTCTCTTTTCTGATCTGTTTTCCTTCCATTTCAGCCAAAATTTATTCCAGAGTTTATCAGGTAGGTGCCGATTGCAGTATGAGAGAATGACGTCTAAACATTTGTTGTTTCATAGTAATATTTGAAGTCTTTATATTCTTGTGTACCTGTCTAGCTTTAGTAAGAAAATTGGCAAGGCAAGAATTCAAATAAAAGTGATTGGACCTCATTAGATTTGTCCCAGAATAATCCAGAGAAATAATTAGTGCCTAACTGGAGCAAAAATCCTCAAGTTTAAAGTAACTGAGAGCATGTGTGGCTAAGCACTTCTCTTCCTTGTAATGGTTGTTCAACTTTGAATACTTTATATATAAATGTCGTACTCTAATCATTTCCTCGTGTGTGCATGTAGGGATATTGATCAGAGGATCATGTCCTCAGTTGTTGGAGAAGTACTTTTGTCTGCCTTTTGCCTGCCTCTTACTGTCATCTCCCTGTAACATTTCATTTTGTGAGAAATGGTCAACAGGCGTTACGTTGGAGGCTAGGGGTAGTAGTCTGCGTAATTTTCAACTTTCTTGCCAGAGGAGGAGGCCTAAAGATTTAGATCAGGTTCTGCAATAATCAGGCAAGGTATGGACTAAGGATAGTTCCAGACTATTTTTTCCTTACAATGGGTTTGTGTAACTTTGATTTTAAATACAGATTTAAATATTTTTCTGACCTTTATACTAGAGAGAGGCTTTAAAAATGCATAAGTTGGTAATTATAAATTATTTATGAAGTAGTCTATGAAATTCTGTGACATAGTTGGTAAATGATAATCATGAGATTCCCTGAAATAGCTCTTTAAGAGAGCAACTAGCAGTTTTTCACATGCATAATGCTTATAACCATTGTAACTCTTGCTTTCCTTTCTTCTCTATTTATTTGTTCAGAGATTTGTAAAATACAGATTTTGTATTAAAAGAGTGATTGTTCTTATTTTGAGATTTGTACCACCTTCATGCAAATATTCCTTCTGTTTTTCTGATAAAACAAATCACTTATAGAAAGCAGAAAGAAGGCAATTTTGATATTGTATCTGGAACAAGATATAAAGGAAATGGAGGAGTATATGGCTGGGATTTGAAAAGAAAGTTAATCAGGTTAGTATTTTTCTAGATATTTACACATAAATTTGTTATTCAGAAATAATAATTGCAAGTACTCAATCTGTGTGAGCTGAACTGCGTCTTTAGTCAATAGTACTGGGTACTGCAAAATGATATTAAATAATAGAAGCATGCATGATTTGCAAATTCTTTGATTAAAACCCACCAAGAAAGAATATAATGATATGACTAGGCTTGAGAAATGGGTTGGAACAGTGGACAAATCTACATGGCATCAGGTTGGGACAGTCTTCCAGCTTCATCAGCCAAAGAATGAGCTGAGACTATGACACTTTTGTCAAGTTTAAGAGACACATTTAGTTAGCTTCAATAGCTGTAATGGCCCTTTCCCTAAATAGTACATCACTTGTGTTGTGGTTTTGCCTCAATTTGCAACAAAGAACCATGCAGTTACTCTCTCACTCCTTCCCCCTCCTCAGTGGGATGGGGAGGAGAATCAGAAAGAAAACTGCAAAAACTCATGGGCTGGGATGAGAACAGTTTAACAGAATGGCAAAGGGAGAAGAAAACAACAATCAATAATACCATAAAAAGCATATACAACATGCAGTGTTCTCACCACCCGATGCTCAGCTTGCTCTGAGTAGCAAAAGCCTCTCCTTCAGCCAGCTCCCCACTTAAATACTGAGCCTGACATCCCATGGTATAAAACATCCCACTTCATTGGCTGTTTGGGTCAGCCCAGCCAGCTTCTTGTGAAAATTAACTCTATCCCAGCTGAACCCAGGACAACTTGCTAAACCCCTCTGTTGACCTCTGACTTGTCATAAGTTAAGAATTATCTGGCACAATCAATCTCAATAAATAGTTACTTGGACCTTACTGCAAAACAGTTACAGTGAACACTAGGTAGAGGTTTCACCCAAAAGCAAAGTGGAAAACTCTGTCAAGGTCGTATAAGCATATGGAGGCTGGCATCTCAGGTTTACAGGGACTTACAGATTTTGAGGAGGTAATTGACAAGTTTCTGCACAGTCTTTCTCTCTTACACCTGATTTAAGAGAATAGGCATAACTTAATGCCAATTTCTGTGTTACTGTGAAGAGTTAGAAGCAGAAATTGTGTTACCAGTCTGATCTGGAGATGGTATCACGGGGTCTATATTTGGATTTCTCCTGGTTTTTAATGGCTGGAGTATGATGGATGATACATGCGTATTTTCTAGAAATTCTGCTTGATCTTTCGGATTTGTGTACTGAGCAATTTTGACATTCATGTTTTCTTTCACAGTCGTGGTGCCAATTTTATAACTCAGGTTTTGCTGAGACCAGGTGCATCAGACTTAACAGGAAGTTTCAGGTATGGGTCTGGTTTGCAATTCATAAAGTATATTTGAAATTAAGAAACTGCTAAACAAGGAACTGCAGTAAGAATGGACTTTACTGAGGACTATGAAATCTGTTTAGAAAGGGTGTAAGAAATAGTAGACTAGATTGCAAGAACTGTGGCTCCTATGACTTTGTTAAAGATGTTTTAAAACAGTAATGATATGAGTGAGTGATTACAGTTAAGATTCCTACACACTATATTGATTTCCAGAGTTCAGAAATTGTGCTTCAGGTTTCATTTCCTTTGTAATCGTTTACAGGTTATACAGAAAAGAAGTCTTACAGAAACTAATGGAAAAATGTGTTTCTAAAGGATACGTCTTCCAGATGGAGATGATTGTTCGGGCTAGACAGTTAGGATACACAATTGGAGAGGTATAGTAAAAGTGTTCATAAGTATATTGTGCTTGCATTTAAATGTAGATACAGATTACTGGCAGCATAGGAAAATTCGTGTGCTTCCAAGAAGGAGGAAGAATTTCAAATGAATATAAAGAAATTACATATGTAGAATTCTATTTTTCCCGCTTTTCCCGGTGAATACCAGACCTGAAATTCCATTTACTTACTCTGCTGGCTGATAGGCTTCTCAGGTCCTTCCCTCTTCCTGTTACCATTTCTTTAGCTGCATACACTTTCACAAGGCTCTTCAAAGGAGGGAAGGAAGTCAAAATATACAATGAAGTTGTGTTTTCTCCAGCAATCTGATTCTGTTTCAGATTTATTCTGTTCTCTGTCATTTATTTCCTTGTTATTTTCCAACTTGGCAGCTATCACAACTTTCCACTTCTAAATTCTTTGAATGTGCTGTCTACAATCATTGAAAAAGAACTCCAAACAATTGTTAGATCCTATATTTCCAGCAGTCTGATTGCTGCCTTTTATATTTCATGGAATTGTTCTTGCTGGTGTCTTTAAAGGTGACGCACTGGAATTCTTTCTGCAGCCAAATCTCAGAACCAGTTCTTCATCGTCATTTTCATGACTGAAATGTCAGAGAATTCTGTTGCTGGTACTTCTGACTCTAAACCTTACATATTGCATTTCTCTATCAACATTGCGTAGAGCATTTCCATACAATAAAGCAAGCTCTTTTCTTCCACCTTTCTTGCTTATGGACCAACATCACTATCCTGGCTATGGGTAAAATATTTCTTAAGCAAAGTTGAAAATGAAGATTGAGACCTGCCAGTCTAAAAGGAACAAATGGATGATGAGATGAACTGACACAAGCTATATCTGAATAGTCTTGTATGCACCTCTGTTTCATTTTGCTGTACTACTTTACCATATGTGAAATGTACCACAGTGCATGGAATACACCCTTTTGAAAATGCTTCCTTTAAGACTAATGATAGAACTTCTCATGCAAGAAAGGCAAAGTCCAGCAACAACACAGGTGGTCAATTCTTATACTGAAGGGAAAGACTGGATACCTTTTATTAGATGAGATATTAACCATTCTTTCATCACTGGTCACTTCTGACATCCTGCACTGACTACATACTCACTGATTTCTGTCCATGCCCCGTAGATCAGCTGTCTGTAGCTGCGAGGATGCTTACTGGGATCGTCAAAGGGACCCTACTAAGAAAGCCACAGTCATTGTTGAGTCTATCTGCATGCCTTTTTAGGTATCTTCCTTACTGTGTTCTTGCCCTGGGTTCTCTTCTACCATGGACTGATCTGCTAGAATTGTGAGAAATCCTCAGTCCTGGCACAGGTGCAAGGGTGTGGTGATTTTCCTGTTCCACTTGCCAGATGGTTTCTGGTTGAAACTGCTAGCAGAACTCTAAGCCAATTTTTAAATTACTTTTGCAAATGCAGTTCTTTGTTTTAGCCCCTGAAGTATTTCAATTTTGCACACAAACTTGTATGGAGATCCTTAAATATTCTAATACAGTGTTGGCAGAATGTCCTGTCATATGTCATTTGTACGTGGTCAAATTACTGAAAAGCAGTATGCTCCTACCATTTTATGAGTAGTGAGTTGACCTGGACAGTATGATCACTTCAGTAAGGAAACCAAAATTAGTGTTTTAAATGCCCTTTAATCCTGTAAATAATCTATACAATGGTCAAAGACAAAGACAGGTGTTGCTTGTAAAATGTGCACTAACTGCCATATTCAGATGTCATCTTCTAGCCAGTGGTGAGGTTGAGCAGAATGCTGTTTCATGGTGGTGGAAGGTTTTTGCCTTCCTGAGGCATTGACTCAAAGGTATTGAATTTAGCTAACAAGGAAAGTGATGAAAGTTCATTTTAAGCCCCCAGGCTTTTAGTGCACTTAAGCTATTAAGTTTGTTCTGACTGGTGTATCATCCGGCCACTGAGTAATGTCTTTGGATCATCTTGAAAGGTGATAAACCAAGTAATTTCATGCTCCCCAGCTATGGGGCATCATTAAAGCCACTGGTAAGAAGAACTGGTGCCAAGTAAGCTAATCTGGTGCTTGGCTTCTTCCCATGCCTAAACACGCTGTAGTTCAAAGGCCGTTCTTTTGTTTACAGCATATCTGGTTATTTAGGTTTTGAACCTTAAAAATAGTTCTGCTTGTTTCAACAGGTTCCTATTTCATTTGTGGACCGTGTCTATGGAGAATCTAAGCTGGGAGGCAATGAAATAGTCTCCTTCTTAAAGGGACTCTTGACCTTGTTTGCTACAACGTGATAGTTTATTCCTAAATTAACTTTTTTAGAAAAACATTTTCTGACATCTGTGTGATTTTTAATGTATAATAGCAGAAGCTTGATAATTTGTGTGGTGTCCAGAAGACCTGCTATAAGTGAACAATTAAACGAACCACCAATAATAAACTAAATATATTGTATCCCTAAATGCTCCTTTCAAAATAAATGAACTGTATGTTAAAATAAAAACTAATAAAGACTTATGCTCTATTCTATTTTTGTAAAAATAATGAAGTCTTAATAAAGAACACAAAGCTAAATGATTTTTGCATTTAGAAATGAATCATTATTCAGCAGAAACTAAATTATGATTTTGAAATAAAGACAAGCAAGGACAAAAAAAATTACATAATTTATCTTACCTTTCTGTGGTTTGCAGATAGTATTTTAAATGTATACCAATTAGTTCCCTTTCTTTCCTCAGCACATATGTACCTGTGTCTTAAAACAGATATATAGAACAGTCTCTACAGAACTGATAATAGCTTGTGTAGTTTCAGAGGAAATACAGATGAGTACAGAGATTTGGTCTTTGTAAAACTGTTCCTAGCCTGGAAAGAAGGCATGTTCTTTGGATAAGAAAGAGAATTGTATGTTTGGAATAATTTGTCTTCTATGTGTTTGTCTAGAAGCAGATGATTCCCTTTTCCTATTTTCTTCAGAAACTAAAAATTTTTTGAATCTGTAAAACAGGAGTGTGACATCTCACCCAACTTTAGGGTGACAGAAGACCCAGTTCACCTCACTGAAGAAATTTGAGAAATTTTTCTTATGTCAAATAACAATTTACAATGTAAAATCTGTATTTGTTCCAGATTCTGATGGATGAAATACAAACAGACTAATGCTATTTTTTTGTTTCATGGTTTGATATAGCCAGAACTCTGAAATTATGAAGCCCTTGCAATCAGATATGCACTTGAGGGGAGGGAGGAAGAAGTAAGCAGGAGGATGAAATTACTCTGATAATGGCTTTGTGTATATGACAAAAGTATGTTCACGTTGTGTGGGAGGGGGGAGGGTAGTTTTGTGGATACCTGCATCAGAAAATTAATGGCAGGAGAGGAGAAGCAACAAATGTCTTGACAATTACACCTGTTTGGCTTGTGTGTGTCTGCATTCCTTTAGGTCACTAGATACAGTTGTTAATATTAGAAAAATTTTTAGAAAGTGTAGATAAATGATAAATTCATATTTCAGGTAGTCATCACAAAAAATAATTACAACTTTAAAACAAAAGTTTATTTTCTGGTGGACTGTTCTAGAGGTATTCCTTTGTTCTTTAGTGAAGCTGTACAGATTCTGGTGTTCTTCTTCTTTCCTGACTATTCAGAGCAAATGCTTCATATTTAATTTGCTTTAAAATAATAAAAAAAGTAGTTGTAGGTTTTGAATCTACATGTAACTGGATTACAGTGACTTAACTGTACATTTTGTGACATTTCCCTGTACTTTTCCAGCAAATGATATATAATTTTATTTGGTGCAGCTAATCAGATCTGCTAATATATACAGAAAGAAATCTCTGGGTCTAAAGGACCACTGAAATCTCCAGTAAATAGGTTTCATCTATTTTTAAGTTTCATGTGGAAGTTTCATGGGTAAAATCAACATTTTTAAGCTGAAAATAGATATGAAGTTTTTAATGACCAAATAGTGAGGTTTTAGGTGTTTATTCAAATTTACATACTTCTGAAACCCATTTGCTAGAATACAAATTGAGCCTCAGCAAGATCATATTTTTCTCAGACTTTTATGTTATGATATATAACTAAAGTCCATTACATTAGTATTCATGATCTAATTGCTGTGAATTAGGGTTTAGCTTTCAGAATGTGAATGATCATAATACATGGCATATTTTGTGTGCTCTAGTGTGTGAAAGTTGAAATGTGACTGGGCTGTGTTTGGTTCTTTGATAAATAGCTACTATTTCTTATTAGGCTTAAAGGTAATGGTGTTTAAGTTCTCAAGAAAGACGTGCTATAAAGAAACGAAAATAAGGGCTTCATGGCATCAGGACACAAGTAGACACTCTTCAGAACTTCTTGAAATGAGAAAAGGTTGCAAGAGTGAAACTGATTTCAATAGCCTGCGCCAGGCTGCTTGTAGAAGGCACTACTGAAAGGAACTAATACATGGATCCAGTGGAAAGAAGCAGAATTAGATAGGCTTTCCCTGAGATAGTGGAATATACATACACACACACACACATATATATCACAATATACGCCACGAAAACCATGCTAGCAAAGAGACTGTGTCTTCAGACAACAGGGGACTGGGCTGCAGGTAACTCAGTGAATGTTGAACGCACTTTCACAAGTTGTCTTACAGTAAGTTTTAAAAGCCTGAACTTCAGAAAAGGTAGCTGTTGTTTGTGCATTTGACCTTCCATGCACTTGTAGAAGGGAGAACCATAAAACAGTGTGCTGTTAATATTGAGTTAGGAAAAAAAACAGAATCTTTACCCAGAACTGGCCTAAATCACCTCTCCTTTGATCTTTTCCCAAATCTTAGCCTGCAGTACTTTCTTTCCAATGAGTTTCTCCACTGAGGTGACTAAAAACATCCAGTTCTGCAGTATTCCCTGTCTTTGAGCACTTAGATTTGGCGCTGTAGAACCTCACCAGTACTTGAACAGCGTTCTGTACATAGGAAAACACTGCAAAAACAAGCTCTAAGACTGCATTTAATTGCTGACCTTTTCTCTTGCATGCACTGCTGTGAGAGTTCATGAAAAATAAATACTGTAATACTGCAACCAGTGTTCAGAGCTCTAATAGAGGTCCTTGTTTAATAAAGCTAGTATCTTTTTAGCAAATAATGGGATGAAATAGTCATCACTTAGTGCTATTTAAACTTTTAATAGAAACTCTCTGAGTTACTTGAATTTATTCTCAGCTGCTTTTAATCAAGCCTCTTTGTATTTGAAGATCACCTCTGTAAATTCTTAACATAAATGCCCCAAAATTAACAGTATGTATTGTAAGGCAAGAATGGCTTCTGACATAAGAACGAAGCTATGCAGGAGTGTCTATACTATCTCTTACAGTGCTCAACAATGGATGCAGAATGAAAGCAAGTAAGAAACACAGCTAGTATGATCTTTGCCCAGATACACCAACAGTCAGCAATACAGGGTCTTTTGGAGCCAGAGGTCAAGAAGGCTGGACCTTTTAATGATTCCTTCTGTTTTCTAAGGATTTGCTTTTTGCATACATTTAAAGTTTTGGTTTCTACTGTAATCAGTTCAACAATTTTAGTACAGGTATTTTGTGAAATACTTTATTTTGTTTATTTTAAACTTACTGCCTAAGAAGTTCATCAGGCGTTCTCAACCAGTATTGAGAGCAGCCCTGCTGAGAAGGACTTCGGGGTACTAGTGGATGAAAAGCTGGACATGACCCAGCAACATGCACTCACAGCCCAGAAGACCAACCATGCCCTGGGCTGCATCCCCAGCAGTGTGGCCGTTAGGGTGAGGGAGGGGATTCTGCCCCTCTGTTCCACTCTGGTGGGATCCCACCGGGAGTCCTGCGTCCAGCTCTGGAGCCCTCAGCACAAAGAAAGACATGGACCTGTTGGAGCAGAGCCAGAGGAGGCCACAACAATGATCCAAGGGCTGGAGCACCTCCCCTAGGAGGAAAGGCTGAGAGAGTTCCAGCTGCTTAGAGAGCTTAGAAGAAGAGAAGGTTCTCGGCAGACCTTATAGCAGCCTTTCAGTGCCTGAAGGGGCCTACAAGAAAGCTGGGGAGGAACTTTTTACAAGGGTGTGTAGTTACAGGACAAGGGGTAACAGCTTCAAGCTGAAAGACGGTAGATTTAGATTAGAGATGAGGCAGAAATTCTTCATTATGAGGGTGGTGAGGTCCTGGCACAGGTTGCCCAGAGAAGCTGTGGCTGCCCCCTCCCTGCCAGTGTTCAAGGCCAGGTTGGATGGGGCTTTGAGCAACCTGGTGGAAGGTGTCCCTACCCATAGCAGGGGGGTTGGAACCAGAAGATCTTTAAGGTCCCTTCCAACCTAAATCATTCGATGGTTCTGTGTTCCCTATTTCTTGTTTCCCATTTGCCTTTTCCTATTATAAACCCTGCTTATCCCCTCATCATACTCAGTCTTGTATTTTTAATTTCGCCAGACAAGAAGCCACACCACACATTGCTATTCTCAAAATGTTAGTAGCAAACTAGCAGAACAACAGTTCTACTATAATCTTTAGAGACCAGGTGCCTGGAACTCCACACATCTTAAATATTCATGTACTAGGGATTTATATAGTGGCATTTTAGTTTTCAGTTCCTTTCTTAATGCCATTGTAATACTCTATATGCCTCGTTTTGGCCACCACAAAACACTGACTTGGCATTTACAGAGAATTTTTCATTTTATGTCTCTGGTTTTACAGTTTCACATAAATCAGCTTTTCTTAATTACATCCATATCCAATTCCTGTGAAGGCACAAATGCTCTGCTAATGTATTTGCTCTATTATAATTTCTTAGGAATCTGTGTCTGCAAGCACTCAATCATTTGGCAAGAACAGGAGTTTTAATTCCTTCCTGGCTTAAATCAGTATGTATCATGGGTGTATTTGGTTGAGCATGTTTAATGAAGAGGGGGAAGAAGGTAACTCACATTTTGCACCAATAATATTCACTTTCCCCTGAATGGCACACTGATTACCTCCACTGACAGACAGGCAAGGCTCTGGGAAGACCTCTTGTTCTGTTACTGTGGATTAGAGATTCAACGTGATGTATGAAAAATCTTACACAGCAGGCTCAGTTGTTCAAACCCATTGGAAAAGCCAAAGCATGTGCTAAGCTTCAAGCATGTAGTCCCAACAGACTTGAAGTTAAAGAAGAATGGGTTGTGGAGTTTTCATGGCATATCATTAAGATTATCCTTGACCTAAGTCTGGTGCTTTCATTCTGGTTTGAGAGTACTTCTGAGTGCATGTCCCCAGTCAGAGCTCTGCTGAGTGACTAAAGCAGCCCTGTATTAGCATGAAGTTTTTTTATCAGACAATCTGAAGGCCCAGCTGTGAGATGAAAGACATAATTGGGGGCTACTAAAATTGATACCACCTCTTGTCCAAGGACTTAGCACCTGATCAACTATCTGTATATTATGTGGCAGGTGGACTGCAAGCAGCTGTGGTCTCCTTGTGCCCCTAGCACCCTCAATAGCCGTGTCTCAGGGATATGCAATACAGGTTCAGACCCTGAGGTATGGATTTTGTCACTCTCAGTCATATGAAGATTTAGATATGTAATTCACAAGGTCAAGCAGTTTAATCCCTCTGACCCAGATCATTATGATTCTGAAGATGGGACAACCACTTCAGATGACCAAGGTCTGATTAACGTATCCAACTGAATGTGAAAGCCTGTGGGTGAGGATTCGTCTGATCTGAGGTTGGAGGGAATCGGCTTCAGCTGTGGTTTGGTTTCTTTTTAAATATGAGGCTTTAATCTGAGCCTGCAGTAAATATGTACCTAGTTGACAACATAAGCATAATAAAATATATTTTCCAGTGGACTGTGTAGAAAGCCAACTGCAAGGTTGCACAACCTTCTGCATATCAACAGTAAAAAATAATGATGGTTAATCAATAATATTTATTTAAGGGTCTATCAGGATTCCAAGTATAAGCATGGATTGAGATCTTGGCACAAGTTAATTAAATGACAGATTGCCTACTGAGTTCAATACATTGATGACTTCAACAACAGCTTTTCAACGGTTAGCATTCCAGAGTTGTAGGCAAATTCTAACATTAGGATCAGTATGAACAGGGTATACGCAGAGGAGAGGATTGCTTATCAAACTTTATCATTGTCTTACAATGTATTACCTCGAAGGTGCCATGCTGTAGAAGACATGAATAAATAAAGAAGGCAATCACAGAAGTTCTGTAAAGCACAGAAATTTTTCAGTCATCATTTCCTCCTCTTTTCCTGCCACATTTTTCTTCAAGCATGGTGGCCATTTATAACTTCTTATAGATTGTGATTATTACTGTTCAGGGGGGAATATATCGGGACTGGAGAGAAGGAAACCGAATTGCAACTTTTAATCCAAAATTAGATCTGAAAACTTAGCCCTTGAGAGAGGGATTTCAACAAAGCGGCAGTGGGCAAAGGTAATAAAATTGAAGGTTGTTCCTGCAAGGTTAGTTGCACTGACTGTTCCACAGAAATCAGTATCAATGGTGCATCATAATAAAAAAAAACCCAAAGCAACCTTGTGTTTGGCTCACAAACATCTTTCCTGTTTTGACTTTTTGCAAACATGTCACATCCCTAGGAGGTGAACCCAGACAAAACCACAGTTGAGAACTTGATGTTTCCTGGGAAGCTGAGGATGGTTATCTACCCCCTAAAATGCTATGCTCTCAGGAAGGTGAAGATCTGAGCACTAAATGATACTTCAACTTTTACTCCAGAATGGGAAAGATCTCGACTGAGCTCATACAGTCACAGCTTGAGAATGCTTTGGGGTCTTCTGTCGCACTACTTCTGTGGAACTACTTGGGCGATACTCAGGAAGAAAATAACCAGATTTACTTACTACATGGTGAATTTCATGTCGTCACTGCAATGCGTTTGGAGAGCTCTCGTTTCTAGTCCAGTTTACCATTCTGCTTGCTCTTGCAAAGAAGGCATATGGCAGTACTTCTGATGGGTGGATCCTGTCAAAATAATTATATTACTTCTTGTACAATGCAGAAGTACAAAAGACAAACTGTTCGAAAGTGATAAATTATTGACATACAGAAGTTAGGTGACTTTTCCATTTTAATCAACATCTTTCATTAAGTAAATCCCATCTGAATGCATCCACAGAAAGAATGTAGTTTGTCATGGCAGTACTGCATCACCTCTAAAGAACATGATCCTTGACTGCCCAGCTTCCAAGTGAAAATGAAGTGTTGCTTATGACAGATAAATTTCTTATTGGTCTGACTAAGGGATCAACCTAGCCTTTCAAGTTATCCCAACCAACTAATCAAGCCTATCTTAAGCAGCCCTAATCACAGACCTGCTCAATATGAGTATTTTTTTCTATTAAAAAAAAGAGAAAAGGAGAGTACTCTATGTCAAGGGACAGTTCATCTTGATACAGACTAAACTGGGTCCCTTCCTGGTGACTTTTCCCAAAGTCATCTTCATGGAAGAAAGTTAAAGAATACCGACAGATGATGAAGTCATCTGCCAGGTGACAGCACAGGAGCTGCATGGCATAATGGGTCTTAAAGATTGTTGTGAGACCAGTGATCTGAGGATTAACTTACTTGTATTTATTACATAATTAATTATGTTAGGGGCTTAAAGCCATTGGTAGTTGTCTTAATTATTTTGCATTTAGAATAAAACCCAGAGTACCGCTGCTAAACTAGTACAATTATGAATGTGGGCACAATTTTGACCTGAATCAGTAGCACAACACATATTCAATTATACCTATTCAACTTGGGAATGCTAATTGTCTCCCCTCTGGTGTTAAGTGTTTAGTCTCTTACAATGCTACGATTTTACTGATTTTCTAGTGGCCGTGTTCTATTGTGAGAAACAATACCCACTTCTGTAACATAAAAAGTATATTAAGACTATTATCATCAACTTTTGTTTCATTTTGTTTGCCTCACTCTGTACACACAGGAGAAAAATGGGCTCAAGACTCCTTTTCTCCTTCTTCCCCACTGCTTGAATTTTACGTTTTAAATCAACCTTTTTATACAAACTTTGTATTAATCTAATCTTTCTTTTCTAACTCACTAACTGCTGACAACTGTCACACTGTGCAAACCACCACAAAAACTCTTACTGAACTAAGCGCGGACAAGATCTCATCCATCACTCGAGGGCTGCTTTCTACATACACCGTCCCATCCTTCCCCCTAGTTTTTTCAGCCCTGTCGTTGCAGACTTTAGCCCAAAGCACGCAATGGCGCACATTTGCTCAAACTTCTGCTGCTACATCATCTTTCCCTCCCGTTGTTCTCTCCCTTGCCTTAAAAATCTTTGCCTACATCACCTGTCTTGTGCGCTGAGTGAATATTTCTGCCTTCTGATGCTCGTCTTTCTATCCATATCTAATTTAGATCCCTCTCTCACCAAATTCGTTTCTGAACTCTTCACAGATTATTTTCCGTATTCTTTTTGGCCCTAATTCTGGACTGGTACCACCATCATGGCTGGAAATCCTGTTTTCAGCAGGAAATTCCTTGGTATTGTTGATATTGAGGAAGTGGTTAGAGAACTCTCTACCTTCAGCTGCTCTGGCTGCCAGCCTAGCCTGGAGGCTTCTTCTGATAAGTATCAAGAAACTCCAGCAAGATGCAAAATTACTATGATACTTACACTCGCACCCAGAATTCAGGACATGGAAAGATGTCTAAAAACCTGTTCAGTTCTCCTGCCTGGATTCCAACTATTTTGGCTTGTGCTGTTGTACCCTTTCCACATATCTTCATGTTGTGTTCATTCCCTTAAATATCTATCTGATAGATATTCTGTTTCCAGCTGCATTACCAGGTTCCATTAAACTCAGTTCCGCTAACCTTCAGACACTTCTCACTATGTTTTCTCAAATTCATCCCTTAGATTAGAAGGTTTATGGGTCAGGGATTTGTTTTTCCAGTGCTGTTGTATTTTTACACATTTTTTTTTTATGTTTCTGTTGTATTTTCTCAGAAATTTCTTTTCTATGTGTAATAAATCTATGCTAGAGCCCTAAAGTATGGTGGTGACAGACACAGTGAGTTATATGGGACAATCCTCTCCAACCTCGCCCATCTTCCAGGCATAACCAAATGGCCCAAGAATGTCTTGCAGCCTCGAATCTAAATCAATGCTTGCTAACCTCCATCTCTCTTTTCTGTTACTACAATTCATTTTCTCAGCTAAGCATTCTTCTGTACAACCAAACGCATCACATGAATGTACAACTCCCCGTAGGCCAGGCAACGGCAGTGGTTACCATCCTTCACTCCAAACCTTTTAGAATTATCATCATGGTTTGTTTTCTTCTTTCAGAAAGGAGGAAAGCGTGTAACAGTAGTGTATTAAATGCACTGCAAACACTCCTCCCTTTCTTCTAAAATTTAAATTAATTTTAAAAAGAAAACAGAAGTCTGATGAGTAAGAGACAAGTTAGGTAAGTAAAAGTGTGTGATAATGCACCACTAACAAGAAATGCTAAAAAGTGGTCAGTGGTGAAGCATAAACAAGAAACTCTTGAAACAGGAAGGTCCTAAAGCTCGTTCGGGGTTGTGTATTTTAGTCGATATGAATCAGACTGGCTTAAGCGGCCATGAAGTTAGTTGATAGCTTCTGAATATGGTACTGACTTAACAGTGTTTCAGAGATGTTTCCCAGCATACTATCTTTATTGTGCCATCAAAAGAAAAAAATATCTACTGTTGGAAGGCAAGCTGAAGTTATTACAGGAAAACCAAACCAGCTTTTTTTGCTTTCCTCAGCTGAGATATATTTCACATATGCGCATCGCAGAGGAACTTTTAAGTACCTCAGTTCTAGGAACCCTTTTAATGCTAAAGCAGAAGCTTTGGTTTTGCAGCTAAGCTTTGTGTATTTTCTTTCTGTTGTAAAAGAAAGACTCTTTCCGTGACTTACTGATTCCTCTGACCACTAAGGTGAAGACACCAAGGAAGTACCTGGTGAAATAAAGGTGTGATTTGCAGGCAGTGACAGTGTACTTCTAAATCCTGCCGAACCAGAAAGTCGTAAAGCAAGCTAACAAATGCAATAAAATGTCACTGAATTCTTCATAAAAGCTATTTATGTGAATTGTGATAAACAGAGTGGCGTACGTATTTTCAGGATATCAGTCACTTGAAAATGTAGGAGGAGATCGTTGAGTTTTATGAAGTCTAAGTAATTTATGACAGCTTTTCTATGCTTTTATACTTAAGGCAATGATTTGAAAACACAGACTTTTATTTCTGGTATTGTAAGGCTTAAGTATAACTCGTGTCACTCTGAACCAGAACGGATTTGAATGCTGAGGATGGAAGGAATTATGCTTTACTTCATCCTTCAGATGTCTGCGTATCTTTGAAGTAACAAAAGCCAGCGTTCCCTTTCACTAGGAGGCTTTCTTCACCGAGCTATAGAACTGGGCCTCGCCTGTTGAGCTCTGGAGCAGGTCTGCCTCGATCCGCGAGGAAGAATCGCATGTGGTGTCTCCTCACGCCCCAGACGTCGCTGTGCCGAGGCGACCCTCACGAAGCCGGTCAGCTGCCTGCCGCCCGCGCCTGGGCGCGCAGCTCACCGGGAAGATGGCACCCACCCACCAACCTGCGGGCCATCGCCTGCCTTCGGTGAACCACGCCGACATACGGTAAGGGGAGATTTCAGCGAGCGGTAGGGTGGAAACCAGCCGCGTCCCCCGCCACCCCAGCCCGCTCCACGCCGCATCCCCTCACGGCTCACCCCGCACCTCGCGGCCCTGACGGGGCGCGACGCCTCTGGCCGGGCACGCCCGGGC